>ERZ1370068.1519-contig-11417_pt1 | contig 49264 bp, 74 predicted proteins | sample MGYA00561227_ERZ1370068 | MGnify/ENA primary metagenome ERZ1370068 (study PRJEB38410, sample SAMEA6850437) | metagenome | study: Metagenomic assessment of the ecological functions of the soil: analysis of the soil microbiota associated with the... | reverse complement strand
GTAGTGCGCTTCGTTCAGTTACGTGTTGCTAACCGGGGCGAGATCGCGCTCCGCATCCTGCGCGCCTGCCGCGAGCTCGGCATCAAGACGGTCGCCGTGCATTCCACGGCCGACTACAACCTCAAGCACGTGTTGCTGGCCGACGAATCGGTGTGCATCGGCCCGCCGCCGTCGCAGAAGAGCTACCTCAACATGCCGGCCATCATCAGCGCGGCCGAGGTCACCGACGCGGTGGGCATCCATCCCGGCTACGGCTTCCTGTCCGAGAACGCGGACTTCGCCGAGCGCGTGGAGAAGAGCGGCTTCACGTTCATCGGCCCGCGCGCCGACGTCGATCCGCATGATGGGCGACAAGGTTTCGGCCATCAACGTCATGAAGAAGGCCGGCGTGCCCTGCGTGCCGGGCTCGGGCGGCCCGCTGGGCGACGTGCCCGAAGAGAACCATCGCATCGCGCGCGACATCGGCTACCCGGTGATCATCAAGGCCTCGGGCGGCGGCGGCGGCCGCGGCATGCGCGTGGTGCACACCGAGGCGTCGCTGCTCAATGCCATCGCGGTCACGAAGGCGGAGGCGCTCGCCGCCTTCAACAACGACCAGGTGTACATGGAGAAATTCCTGGAGCGCCCGCGGCACATCGAATTCCAGGTGCTGGCCGACAACTACGGCAACGTGATCCACCTGGGCGAGCGCGACTGCTCCATGCAGCGCCGCCACCAGAAGGTGGTCGAAGAAGCCCCGGCGCCCGGCATCACGCGCCGCGCAGCGCGAGAAGATGGGCGAGCGCGTGGTCGAGGCCTGCAAGGCCGTGGGCTACCGCAGCGCCGGCACGCTCGAGTTCCTGTACCAGGACGACGAGTTCTACTTCATCGAGATGAACACGCGCATCCAGGTCGAGCATCCGGTGACCGAGCTGATCACGGGCATCGACCTCGTGAAGGCGCAGCTGATGATCGCCTCGGGCGAGAAGCTGCAGTACGCGCAGAAGGACATCAAGCTCACCGGCCATGCGATCGAATGCCGCATCAACGCCGAGGACGCCAAGACCTTCATGCCCTCGCCGGGCCCGATCAAGCTGTGGCACGCGCCGGGCGGCCCGGGCATCCGGGTAGATAGCCACATCTACTCCGGCTACAACGTGCCGCCGCACTACGACTCGCTGATCGCCAAGGTCATCGCCTACGGCGACACGCGCGAAACCGCGATCGCGCGCATGCGCAATGCGCTGGCCGAGATGGTGGTCGAGGGCATCAAGACGAACACGGCGCTGCACCAGGAAATCTTCACGCACCAGGCCTTCCGCACCGGCGGGCAGGACATCCACTACCTGGAGCGCCGCCTCGGCCTCAAGTAGCAGCTGCGCGTGCCGCAACTTGCCCTCACGCTGAATCTCGACGGGCTCGACGCCGAGCGCGTCGAAGAAGCCTGCTTCGAATTCGGCGCCGCTCGCCGTTTCGTACACCGACCAGCGCGACGATCCGATCCTCGAGCCCGCGCCCGGCGAATTCCGGCTGTGGCCGCATTCGCGCCTGCAGGCGCTGTTTCCGTTCGACACCTCGCCGCAGGAGATCTGATCGCCGGCCTCTCGCATGTGCTGCGCGTCGAACCGCAGCGCGCTCACGCTCGAGACGCTGGCGGACCGCGTCTGGGAGCGCGAATGGCTGCGCGACTTTCATCCCGATGTGCTTCGGGCGGCGCCTGTGGGTCGCGCCTCACCACGCGCACGTGCACACCGAGGACGCGGTGATCGTGCGGCTCGATCCGGGCCTCGCCTTCGGCACCGGCACGCACGCCACCACGGCGATGTGCCTCGCCTGGCTCGACGAAAACGCGCGACGCGGGCCAGCTGGCCATCGACTACGGCTGCGGCTCCGGCGTGCTCGCGGTCGCGGCCGTGAAGCTCGGCGCGCGCGAGCGCATGCGCCTTCGACATCGATCCGCAGGCGCTCACCGCGACCCGCGACAATGCCGCGGCCAACGGCGTCGAGGACGCAGGTGCACGTGGTCGAGGCGCGACGCGCGCCTGCCCGCGGCGCCGACATCCTGCTGGCTAACATCCTGTGCGGTCCGCTGTGCGAGCTGGCGCCGCGTTTCGCGGCGCTCACGCGTCCCGGCGGCAAGATCGTGCTCGCCGGACTGCTGAGCGCGCAGGCCGACGAGGTGACACGCGCGCACGCGCCGTGGTTTGATATCGCGCCGTTTGCGTCGCGCGACGGCTGGACGGCGCTCACCGGCAGTCGCCGCGCATAGACTGGCCTCGAGAGTATTCGCGTTGTTCACCGTCTGCCCGAAATGCACGCTGACGCTGGTCGTCACGACCGTGGACCTGCGCGCCGGACAGGGATACGTGCGCTGCGGCCGCTGCGCGAATGTGTTCAACGCGTTGATCGCGCTGCGCGAAGGCGAACCCGGCGGCGGCACCTCCGATACCGCCAGACGCCGCCTGCTCGAAACCGCGCCCAGACCACCGGTCGAGCCCGCGCTCGGTTCCGGCGTCGCGATGGAGCCGGAACCAGAGCCTGAACCTGAACCGACGAGCCGGAGCACTGAAGCCCGAGCTGAACCCGAGACCTGAGCCCGACCTGAGCGAAGTCGCCGCGAGTCGAAGAGGACATCGCTCGGAGTTCGACGCCGCCGCCACCGACGTCTCGGAAATCTTCGTCTCGCCGCCGACGAGGCACGAGACACGACACCGGCTCGGGCAGCTTACGAAGCGGTGGTGCTCGGCGAAGAGCCGCAGCCTGAACCCGGAATCCGAACCCGACCCGAAGCCCGATCGGAATTGCCGAGACGCATTTCGCACACCGACACGATCGCCGCCGATGACTGGTCGCTGCTCGATGACGATACGCCAGCCGACGCGGAATCGGTCATCGAAGAGTCGCCGCTGGCGCGACGAAGCCGGTCGCAGCGAAGCCGAACGCGCCCGATCCGCCGTGGGTCGAAGAAATGTTCGCCGGAAGCCGAGGCCGACGCCGAACGCGCACGCACCGCCGAGCATGAAACGCTCGAAGCGGTCGAGACAGCGTCGAGGCGAAGAACCGGCCGTCGATGCAGGCCGCGCGCGCCAGCACCGGCGCCGCAGCGCCGAGCGACACCGGCCTCGAACCGCTGCTCACCGCACCCAGTGACAAGCCGGCCGAGCTGGCAGTACATCAGCGGCGTCGCGTTGCTGGCGTTCGTGCTGCTGCTGCAGGTGCTGCATCTACAACCGCCAGAGCCTGGCGCTGAACACCGACGTTCGGACCCGCGGCCTCGAAGGTGTATCGGCTGGTTCGGCGTCGACGCTGATGCCGCGCTGGGACCTCGACCGCCTATTCGGTGAAGCAACTCGGCGCCGAAGCCGAAGGCGCCGACGGCTCGCAGCTGCGCGTGCGGCTGTCGGTGCAGAACGAGAGCTCGCGCGTGCAGCCGCTGCCGCTGCTGCGACTCACGCTTCAGGATCGTTACGGCAACGCCGTGGCCACCCGCGACCTGGAACCGCGGAATACCTGCCCAAGCGCGTCGCCGGATCAGCGCCTGCTCGAGCCCGACCAGCGCATCGACGCCGAACTGCACGTCATCGATCCGGGCAAGGCCGCGATCGGCTTCGAGATCGATGCCTGCCTGCGCGGCGAAGGCGGCGCCATCGGCTGCGCCAACGACGCGCGGCGCCGCGCCGCCGGCTGAGCGCAAGCGTCGATGCGGATCGGTCCCTACGAGCTCAGCTCGTCACGTGGTGCTCGCGCCGATGGCGGGCGTGACTGATCGTCCATTCCGACAGATCGCGCGCAGCTTTGGAGCAGGTCTCGCCGCGTCGGAAATGATCACCAGTGACGTGCGGCTTTGGACGCACGAAAAAGACGCAGCTGCGCATGGATCACGCCGGCGAGCCCGAGCCGCGCGTGGTGCAGCTCGCGGGCGCGGATCCGGAGGCGCTGGCCGAAGCCGCGCGCCGCAATATCGATCTCGGCGCGCAGATCATCGACATCAACATGGGCTGCCCGGCCAAGAAAGTGTGCAACCGGCTGTGCGGCTCGGCGTTGCTCACTGATGAAACGCTGGTCGCGAAAATTCTCGAGCACGGTGGTCGCTGCATCCAGCGTGCCAGTGACGCTGAAGACACGCACCGGATGGAGTCGCGATTTACGCAACGGTGTGCGCATCGCGCAACTCGCTGAATCGTGTGGCATCGCAGCGCTCGCGATTCACGGACGCACGCGCGAAGATTTTTATGACGGAGCAGCGGAGTACGAAACCATTCGCGAAATCAGATCGCGTGTGAAAATTCCGTTATTCGCAAATGGTGATATTGATTCGCCGCAAAAGCGCGCGCGGTGCTTGATTTCACGGGCGCAACAGGAGTAATGCTCGGCCGCGCAGCGCATGGCTCGCCGTGGATTTTCCGTGATGTCAATTATTTTTGTCTCACGGAAAAATTGCGCCCGCACTTCCACTCCAGAAAGTGCGTGATACCATCCTCGCGCATCTCGAATCCCTCTACGCATTTTACGGCGAAGAGACTGGCCTTCGAGTAGCACGCAAACACCTCGGTTGGTATTTTGAAAAGTTGCAGGACGCGCCCGATGTTCGTCGGGAGTTGATGGCAGCTTCAACGTCGGCGTCGCAGTTTGCGTTGTCGGAAAAAGTCTCGATGATCTGGTTGCAGACCAGCGTCGAGACCACCGTTGCAACCTGGGGAGGTATTGCAGCGTGTGTCATAAGATAGATATGTGTTCAGGCTCGGGCACAGACGATGGGGCGCAGGTAATGACGGCGAAAACTTCTCGGACCAGAAAAGATTCCGGTCGCAATGGCACGCTTGAAGTGCCCCTGCGCAACCACGCCGAGCGCGCACTCTCCGATTACTTCTCCAACCTGAACGGCCACAAGCCGGCGCACCTGTACGACCTCGTGCTGCGCGAAGTCGAAGAGCCGCTGTTCCGCGCCGTGCTCGACTATTCCTCCGGCAACCAGTGCCGCGCCGCTGCGATCCTCGGCATCAACCGCGGCACGCTGCGCAAGAAGCTGCGGCAGTTCGGCCTCTCCGGCTGAAGCCTTCCGAAAACGCTCGATGCTGGTCACGATTCGCCGGGCCCTGCTGTCGGTCTCCGACAAGACGGGGCTGGTCGATTTCGCGCGCGCGCTGGCTGCGCGCAAGGTCGAGCTGCTCAGCACCGGCGGCACCGCCCGCGCCCTGCGCGACGCGGGCCTCGCCGTGATCGACGTCAGCGCCTACACCGGCTTCCCGGAGATCATGGACGGGCGCGTCAAGACGCTGCACCCGCGCGTGCACGGCGGCCTGCTGGGCCGTCGCGGCGTCGACGACGCCGTCATGGCGAAGCACGACATCCCGCCCATCGACCTGCTGGTGGTGAATCTCTACCCGTTCGCGCAGACCGTGGCCAAGCCCGACTGCACGCTACGCGGACGCCATCGAGAACATCGACATCGGCGGCCCGGCCATGGTGCGCGCCGCGTCGAAGAACCACGAATCGGTGACCGTGATCGTCGATCCGGCCGACTACGCGCAGCGTGCTCGGCGAGCTCGACGCCAACGACGGCGCCACCAGCATCGACACCGCGCTCGAGCTCGCCGCCAAGGCGTTCGCCCACACGGCGCAGTACGACACCATGGTGTCCGACTACCTGCTGCGGCGCGAGAGCGAGGACTGCCGCGAGTCATTCCCGGCCACGCTGCCGCTGGTGTACGAAAAGATCGCAGGACCTGCGCTACGGCGAGAACCCGCATCAGCAGGCGGCGTTCTATCGCGAGCCGGCGGCCGCGGGCTCGTGCGTGGCCGGCGCACGCATGCTGCAGGGCAAGGAGCTGTCGTTCAACAACATCGCCGACACCGACACCGCCGTCGAATGCGTGCGGCAGTTCGACGAGCCCGCCTGCGTCATCGTCAAGCACGCCAATCCCTGCGGCGTGGCGACCGCGCGTATCGCTGGCCGATGCCTACGACCGCGCGCTATCGCACCGATCCGACCTCGGCGTTCGGCGGCATCATCGCCTTCAATCGCGAGCTCGACGCGGACACGGCGCAGCGCCATCACCGGACGCCAGTTCGTCGAAGTGCATCGCCGCGCCGTCGGTGTCTGCGGCAGCGCGGCGCCGTGCTCGCGGGCAGAGCCGAACGTGCGCGTGCTGGTCATCGGGCCGCTGGCGCAGCAGTCGCCGTCCGAGCTCGAATACCGCAGCGTCGTCGGCGGCCTGCTGGTGCAGAGCCGCGACTACCGCGCTCGCCGAGCCGACACCTTCAAGATCGTCACGCAGAAGCAGCCCACGCCCACGCAGTACGCCGACCTGTGGTTCGCCTGGCGCGTGTGCAAGTACGTGAAGTCGAACGCCATCGTGTTCGCGCGCGAGGGCATGACGATCGGCGTCGGCGCCGGGCAGATGTCGCCGCGTGTATTCCACGCGCATCGCCGCGCTCAAGGCCGAAGACGAAGGCCTCGATCGTCGAAGGCAGCGTCGATGGCCTCGGATGCGTTCTTCCCGTTCCGCGACGGCATCGACGTCGCCGCCGAGTACGGCATCACGGCGCATCGTGCAGCCCGGCGGCAGCAAGCGCGACGATGAAGTCATCGCCGCGGCCGACGAGCACGGCATGGCCATGGTGTTCACCGGCATGCGCCACTTCCGGCACTGATCGCCGCATGAAGATCCTGATCGTCGGTTCCGGCGGGCGCGAACATGCGCTCGCGTGGAAGTGCGCGCAGTCGCCGCAGGTCTCCGAAGTGCTGGTCGCGCCGGGCAACGGCGGCACCGCGACCGAGCGCACGGTGCGCAACGTCGACGTCGCGGCCGAGGACATCGCCGGCCTCGTTGCGCTGGCGCAAAGCCGAGACGCGTCGGGCTCACCATCATCGGGCCCGGAGGCACCGCTGGTGGCCGGCGTGGTCGATGCGTTCGCGGCCGCCGGGCTGCGCTGCTTCGGGCCGCGCCAGGCGGCCGCGCAGCTCGAAGGCTCCAAGGCCTTCACCAAGGAATTCCTGCAAGCGCCACGGCATTCCCGACCGCGGCCTATCGCGACGTTCACGCGCGAGAACTTCGACGCCGACTGGGTGCGCCGGCAGCGCACGCCGATCGTGGTCAAGGCCAGCGGCCTCGCCGCCGGCAAGGGCGTGGTCATCGTCGACACCGCGGATGAAGCCATCGCCGACTGCGCAGTCCGATGTTCGGCGGGCAGTTCGGCTGCCGCCGGCGATCAGGTCGTCATCGAGGAATTCCTGCCGGGCGAGGAAGCCAGCTTCATCGTCATGGCCGACGGCAAGAACATCCTGGCGCTGGCCACGTCGCAGGATCACAAGCGCCTGCGCGACGGCGACGCAGGTCCCAACACCGGCGGCATGGGCGCCTATTCGCCCGCGCCGGTGGTCACGCGCGCGCATGCACGAACGCATCATGCGCGAGGTCATCGAGCCCACCATTCGCGGCCTCGCGAAAGACGGCACGCCGTACACCGGCTTTCTGTACGCCGGCATCATGGTGCATCCCGACGGCACGCCCAACGTGCTCGAGTACAACTGCCGCTTCGGCGATCCGGAGACGCAGCCCATCATGATGCGGCTGCAGAGCGATCTGGTGGAGCTGTGCGAAGCGGCGCTCGATCATGCGGCTCGACGCGAGTGCACGCCGAATGGGACGAGCGCGCCGCGCTCGGCGTGGTGCTCGCCGCCGAGGGTTATCCGGACAGCGTGCGCAAGGGCGATGCCATCGCCGGGCTCGAGCGCCGCGGCCAAACTACCGGGCAAGGTGTTCCACGCCGGCACGCGCGCCGAGGGCGGCCAGGTGCTCACCCACGGCGGCCGCGTGTTGTGCGCGGTGGGTCTGGGAGACAACGTCTCGGCGGCGCAGGCGCAGGCCTACGCGCTGGTGGATGCCATCCGCTGGCCGGGCATGCAGTGCCGGCGCGATATCGGCTATCGCGCCATTGCGAGAGAAAAAGCCCAACGGTGAATTTGCGGGCAATACGGTGGTCATAAGAACATGGACCGGAACACCGAGCAGGAATGGCAATTCGCAGCGTCAGGGCTCGCACGCAGCACGTGCCTCGGCTTCGCCGCGCAACCCTCGAATCCGTCGGAGCGGCGCCTGGCCGCTCAAATCAACGCTCGAACTCTGCGACACGTACTACGACTCTGCTGGACTGGATGATCTTTCGGGCTGGTTTTGCCCTGCGGATGCGCCGCGAGCGCGCGGGTGCACACGACGAGCAAAACCGAGGTCACGCCTGAAGTCCCTGCATGTCCTCACGATGGCCTGGCGCGGCGCACGGAGCTGTCCGAACGCGTGGGCAGGTCGCGACATGAATGCAGTACTCGCCACCGCATCCGGGCATCGGTGAAAGAACCGTGAGCTCATCGGCGAACGGCCGCTGGCGACCGCTGTTCAAGGCGAATACCCCGGCGCGAGCGCCGGAACTGCTCGAGGCAGACTCGAACCTTCCGCTGGCGGAGGTGGATCCTCGACGACACCTCCATCGAGACGCCGTCGGGCGCCTCGCAGCAACTCCAGCGAGTGGAGGTCGAATGCATCAACGCGCACCGAGGCGCTGCAGCCTTTCGTGGAGCGGCTCCGCGACGCCGCGCAGCTCGAGCCCGTGGCGCAGTCCAAGTTTCTGCGCCGGTCTCGAAGCCGCGGGGCTCAATCCCGATGGATCGCTCGGGTTGCCGGATCACACCGATCTCCGCGACGCAACCCTTCGCCGACACTCCAGTCCACGATGTTGCGCCGGTACTTCGCCGCGTGTGCTCCACCACGAACCCCTGGTGCGCGCCGGATCCGCGACGGCGGTGCACGAAATGCGCGTTGCCGCGCGCCATCTCGACGTGTTGCTGCGCCTGTTTACCGGTTACGGCCCACGCTGGGCCACCACGCTTCGCGCGGCTCGCTCGCGCACGCTCATCAAGTTGCTAGGTGCCGTGCGTGATGGAGGATGTGCGGCTCGCCTATCTCGTAACCATGTCGGGCGGCTCGCGGCCCTGGGCGATGCGGATCGCGCAGCGATCGAACCCGCTGCGTCAGAGAGTTGCCCACCAGCGCGCGCACGCCGCGCCGCGCCTGCTGCGCTGGCTCGATTCGAACCGCATGCGAGCCCTGGGTGGAGCACTGGCTCGAGCAATTGCGCCTACCTGGTGCACCGCGAGCAGCGCGCGCGCGCGCCCGAGCAAGGCGCGTGCCAGCCAGGTAGCGCGCGATCTGATTCGGTCGACAGCGCGGAGGCTTTGCGCAAGCGGGCCGACGCGATTGACGAAACACATCCAGGTTGCGGAGGCCTTCCACGAAGTGCGCATTCGCGCCAAGCGGCTGCGCGTTATGCGCTCCGGTGCCTTCGCCATGAGCCTGTACGGCGATGCGAGCGCGCCGCGAATCACCTGGACGCGCTCGCCAGACTGCAGAGACGTGCTCGGTGAATTTCACACGACGACTCGCGGTACGCACCCAGCTGTTTGCGCGAGATCGCCACGCAGGGCCGGCGCGTGTTGCCACGCCGCCACGTCGCTTCACTCGTCGGTCGGCTCGTGGAACGCGACCTTAGCTGGGGTTTCGAAAAGTGCCGGCGCAGATTCGCGGAGGCGTACCGCAGAATCAGGCGAGGCCGATGGCGAGGCGCTGTCGGAAGCCATGCGTGAGCAGGAGAGCACCATCAGTCCCGCACCGGTCGGGGGTGTCAGCGCGTCCTGATGGAGGTCTATCTCAAGGCTCAGGCACGCCATAGCGCACGAGCGAAGTCGCACGCGTTGGCCGAACGACACCGCGATCGCGTCCGTTGAGCGGCGGCGGGCGAAGCAACGATTCCGCAAGGCAGCGGCGCACGTGGCCTCGCGCGCCTCTTGCCGAAAGTCGGCGCTGCTGCTCACGCCAGCCCTTTTGTGCGCGCGCGGGATACCGCGCGCTCATCCTGTGCCCGCGTTGCGAAGCTGCGCTCGCCGGTTGAAGCGCCCGGAATTGGCGCCAGGAAAACCTGCGCGCGAGGCGTTCGTGAGTTCCTGCGCGCGCGCAAGAAGGCCGCCATCGTGCTCGTGGGGCACGAGCCCAGCCTTCAGCATTTTCCTGTCAGCCGCGCTTGCGGAAGATCGCGCCTCGCTTGAAGATCGAGTTCAAGAAGGGCAGCGCCGCGGTGTGTGGAGTTCGCCGGCGCCATTTCCAGCCCGGCGGCGCCACGCTCAGGTGGCTGATGCCGCCGCGCGCGCCGCCCCGGGCTCTCAAACGCTGACGTTCAGTCCGTCAGGCTTGATGGTCGAAGCTGATCACGCGTGCCAGCTTCCAGCCGCTCTCGTCCTTCTTCCAGACATGCGTGAACTGCGAGACCTCGACCAGCTTCTCGGGCTTGCCGGGCAACAGCTGGAAGAAGCGGTGCACGCCCACTTCGCACGGCGCCGTAGTTGTTGAGCGGATAGACCTTGAGCGTGCCGAGGCACGAGTTCGCGACGCGCACGGTAGTCCTCGCCGGTCTTCTGGCGCGCGCAGGTGCTCGCAATCGCCGTCCAGGAACTCCTTGCCCGACTTCGTCATGAAGCCGTTCTTGTCGTGGAACATCTCCGAGGTCGTCGGTGACCATCTTCTCGAGCGCGGGCAGATCGCAGCGATCGAAGAATGCCGAGAACAGCGCCTGGTCGGCGGCGGCGACTTCGTCGGTCAGCTGCTGGGTCTGCGCGGGGCCGGCTCTCTGCGCGACGGCTGAGTTCGCGACCAACGCCAGCAATGCCAATCCGACCGACAAGGTGATCTCTGGATTCATTCATGGTGTCCCCTATTTCCATTTCTCGCGCGCCGACGATGCGGCCGATCTCGGCGTGCGCGGCGCTGAGCTCCGGCACGGTGAGCTTCGACTCGCTCATGTAAACGGCGATGAAGATCGGCCGGCGATCGGGTGGATAGGTGATCACGATGATCGTTGATCGCGCCATTGTCGCCGCTGCCGGTCTTGTCGCCGCCGGTTCCAGGATTTGGGCAGGCCGGCGCGCACGCGGTCGAGGCCGGTCTTGGAGGCGAGTCATCCAGTCGATGAGCAGGGCGCGCGACGATATCGTCAGGACATCGCCGCGTGAAGATTGCCAGCAGCGAATCGACCATGGCGCGCGGCGTGGTCGTGTCGCGCGGATCGTCCGGCCACATTGCTGTTGAGCTCGGGCTCGTAGCGATCGAGCCGCGAGACGTTGTCGCCGATCGTGCGGAAGAATTCCGTGAGCGCCGACGGTCCGCCGATCGCCTCGAAGCAGGACGTTGGTCGCGGCGTTGTCGCTCTGCGTGACCACGGCGGCGCAGAGCTCGCGGACCGTCATGGCATCCGCGCCGGCGCATGAGTTTCACTTCCACGCCCGGGGAGTTGGGAAGCAGGTCCGTTTTCGCGATGCGCGAGCCGGTGATCGAGCGTGAATGCCTTGCGATCCACCTGCCACAACAACGCCGCCGCAAGCGGCACCTTGAACGTGGACGCCATCGCGTAGCGCGAATTCTCGTCGAGCCCGAAGCGCCTGCCGCTCTGCGAGTCGAGCACGTGAACGCCGAGCCGGCCGCCGATGCGCTTCGTGGATGGTCTTCAGCGCCTTATCGGCGCGCTCGGCCGCGTCGCGCGCCAGCGTCGCGCAACGCGGCGGCCGCGACCGGCGGACAGCAACTCGCGGCGCGATGCATCAATTCTCCGCCAGGACCACGATCTGGTCGTTTTCCGCGAAGGCTGTGTTTCTCCGACTTCTTCGGGTTCACGTTCACACCATACCCGCGCGTCCTTGTCGTCGGCATATTTCATGAGGCGGTAGCCGATCGCGGTTTCGCCGCGCTGCGCCGCGGCTTCGAGCACGGTGTAGAAATCCACGGTGCTGCCGAGCCTGATGTAGTCGGTCATGGGGCGGATGTAGATCTCCGAGCCTTCCGAGCTGAACAGCAGCTTGAACACCTGCTCGAGGTTCTTGTTCTCCGACAGCTGCGACATCATGAGGCTGACCAGCTTGTCGCTCACGATGAAGTCGTCGGCGCGCGCGATCTGCGCCAGCGCGCGATTCCGCAGGTCCATCATCTCGCTGACGATGGATGAGGCGCACGCCGGCGGCGTCGGCGATGATTGCGCAGGTGCAGCAGCGTGATCAGCGTCTTGCGCGTCGGCTTCCTGGATCGGCAGATCGCTGTAGCTCAACAGGATCACGTGCTCGAATGTGGCGGCCTTGACCGCCGTCGAGCGTCGCGCGAGTGCGTGATGTCGCCGTCGGCGAAGCGCACGCTTCTGGCGCGTGCATGCGCTTGGCCACGCCCATGAGAATGTCGCGCACGCCTTCGCGGCCCGGCAGATCACGATGGTCTCGGAGCCCGGCGCGACGTAGTTGTCGAGCTCTGCGATGATGGCCTGCGCTCTTGCCGTTCCAGCCGAGGATCAGGATGCGTTCCGGCGCGCGGCGGCAGGCGCTCGCGATGCGACAGCGCGCTGACGTCCGGCAGGCCGCCGCCGGACGTTTGCCGACAGCACCAGCGTGTCGTCGTCTTCGGTGATGGCGATGACCTGGTCGCCGCGCGCGAAGCGCGTGTCCATCGGCGGATTGATGAGCACGTCGCCGTCGGCGCGCATCACGCCCATGACCGTCGGAGTCTTCGTACGCGGACGATCACTTCGCGATACGTGCGGCCGGCGAGACCGGCGCTCGGCTTGAAGTAGATCTCGGCGCCGTCGAAATCCAGCAGCTCGGTGTAGACCACGCGACAGGCCCGACTGGCGGCAGGTCTGCGCTGTGACGCGTGCGATCAGGTCGTCGCCCTGCACGTAACATGGCTTCGTTGCCGCCCACCAGCGCGGCGGCTTCGAGGTTCCGCGGCTCGCGGATCTCGGCGACGATGTGATACGGCTCGGCTTGCGCGCCGGGTTGTTGGTGATGGCCAGCACCGACTTGATAACGTGGATGTCGGGGTTTTCGGTCTCGGGCGCCAGCACGATGATCGAGCGCGCCGAGTGCGGGTCGCACCACGGCGAGGTCGTCGAGATCGAGCGGATCGCCGCTGCGGCAGATCACGCGCGTGTTCTTCGGTGCTCGGGAACTTGGCGCGGATATCGTCTTCCATCTCGACCTTGTCGCGCTCGGCGAGGATCACGATGCGCGGATCCTTCTGGTTCGCGTTGGCGATGCAGCAGCTCGCCGATGATCGAGATAGACCTTGCTGCGACCAGCCGAGGATCAGCGTGAGATTGGTCTTCGATGCACGCGCGAGCGGCCCTTGCGCAGCTCGTCGCAGCCGCGCCTCGAGACCCGAGGTGATGGTGCCGATCAGGATGCTGACGATGAAGATGCCGCCGATGGTCACCGATCAGCATCAGCAGGCGCAGGTGCCAGCCGTTGTCGCCGGCCACCACGCCCGGCGTCCAGCGTGCGCAGCATGCTCTGCCAGCATGCCCTCGAAGAAGCCGTAGGGATGCTCGTGGTCGGCCGGGGTCCTGGCCCGACGCGCATAGCGGCGAGGATCAGCGCGGCGCCAGCATCACGATGATGCGCGTGGACAGCAGCGCCAGCCAGCCGATGATGGCGATGGTGCCCTTGGAAAGGGTGTTCTCGAACCGGTAGCGCAGCTTGTCGCGCCACGTGATCTCTCAAGGTCTAGGCATGGGCCGGATACTAGACTACGTAAACCGCGATACTAGACAAAAGCCCGGTGAGTTGGGCTCGAGCTAACCACCCGGCCGCCGCAACCACGATGTCCACGCTGTCGCTGCCCGGGTCGTAGACGATCACCGCCTCGCGGCGTTCGAGCTGACGCATGACGTCGGCCACCTTGCGCTCGAAGGACACGTCCTGCGCGCCATAGTCGGTGCCTTCGCGCAGCACGAACGACTCGATGACGGCGCGCAGCGTCGCCGGCGCCAACTCGGTGTGTGGAACTTCGACCGGCTTCGAGTCTTCTTCTTCGCTCACGCCTCGATTGTGGCGTATTTCCTCACGAGCAGCGCGGCGCCGGTGAGCATGCTCGAGACCGCGAGCATGATCCATTCGACGTGCTGGTCCGGGCGCGGCGATGACCCTGCGGCAGATGCAGCAGCACCACGAACGAACGCCATCATGGCCGCCTCGCAGCCGGCGGCCAGTCGCGCCTTGAACGCCGCTGACCAGCGCGAGTCCGTCGGCGAGATGCCCGCCCCGGTGGCCCAGGCCCAGAAGGTCTTCGAAGGGAATCCAGCCAGGCACCATGCTCGCGGTGAAATCGATGTAGTTGAAATGCGCGAAGCCAAACACGATGGCGCTGGCGCCCGCCATCAGTCGCGCGACACGTCAGCAGATCGAGCCGCGCGTTGCCCGCGATGCCGTGCGCGAACAGCGCGAGGCGCCCGAGGTCAGGAACGCGATCTCCGCCGGGCTGTTCCACGCGCCGATGTGCGAGGCCGACGTCGATGGCCGGCGGCAGATTGAGCACCAGCATCCACAGTCCGATGAACACGGCGAGCAGCAGCGCACCGCCGCGCTCGCCGTCGTGGCACGAGCAGCAGCGCGCCGCCGATGGCCAGCAATGCACCGGCTCAGGTACGCGAGCTGCGTGCGCATGCCGATGCCGGCCGGCACGGGCTGCCACTGCATGGCGAAGTCATGGAAACAGATGCCGACCGCGCCTAACAAGATGGCGCCGAGCGGCGTAGAGCGAGTGCGTTGTGTGTTCATGAGCGGCTCCCCTGGAGGTATGCCGCTACTTTAACCACCAGCGCAGGATGAGGCTAACCACTCCTAACAAAGTCACGCTCATGGCCCAGATGAGGGCCATCCAGCCGAGTCGCCGCGCGCAGCGGCGCTTCTTCGGGACGCCTCTTGAGCAGATTCAATGGTATCCCTCGTGCGCGACCTTGCCGCGGAACACCCAGTACGACCACGCGGTGTACGCGCAGGATCAGCGGCACCAGCACGCGCCGCGCCCACCAGCATGAACGCCTGGCTGCTCGGCGGCGCCGCCGCCATCTGCAGCGTGATGCTGTTCGGGATGAGATACGGATACATGCTGATGCCGAGCCCGACGAAGGACAGCCCGAACACCGCGAGCGTGATCACGAAGGGCGCGAGCTCGTAGTTGCGGCGCAGGCTGCGCACGAAGCGCCACGTGAGGATGGCGATGATGAGCGGCACCTGCGCGGTGACGAGCACGGCCGGCATCGCGAACCAGCGCTCGATGTATTCGCCGCCGAGGAACAGCGTCGCCACGCTCACCGCGGCGATCGCGCCGAGCGTGACGGGCGCGAGGATGCGCATGAGCCGGCGCGCATGGTTCTGCGTCTCGCCGTCGGTCTTCCAGTTGAGCCAGCAGGCGCCTAACAACGAGTAGCCGGCGACCACGCTCGACGCCGGTCAGCAGGCTGAACGGCGTGAGCCAGTCCCACCAGCCGCCGCCGTAGGCGCGGCCTTCGACCGTGATGCCCTGCAGCAGCGCGCCCGAGCATGATGCCCTGCGTGAACGCCGCGACGAACGAGCCGGCCGTGAACGCCGAAATCCCAGACGTGCCGGTGCGCCGGGATCGCGCCAGCGGAACTCGAAGGCGACGCCGCGGAACACCAGCGCCAGCAGCATGGCGATCAGCGGCGCGTAGAGCGCCGACATGCACGATGGCATAGGCCAGCGGAAATGCGGCCATCAGCCCGCCGCCGCCGAGCACCAGCCAGGTCTCGTTGCCGTCCCACACCGGCGCGATGGAATTCATCGCGGTGTCGCGTTCGCGGCCCACGCCGAACACCGGAAACAGGATGCCGATGCCGAGATCGAAGCCGTCCATCACGACGTACATGAACACGGCGAACGCGAGGATGCGCGGCCCAGATGTTGGTGAGCAGCGTGCTGTCATCCATGCGGCACTCCTTCGGCCGTGCCAGCCGCGGCCAGCGCGCGGCCCGGCGTGATGCCGGCGGCGTGCGCCGGGGCGTTCGGCAGATCGGGCTCGTGCGGCTGCGGCGCGTGCGCCATGAGCCGGAGCAGGTACCAGCGTGCCGATGCCGAACACCGCGAAATACACGATGACGAAGGCGATCAGCGACGCGGCGACCGCGGGCGCAGCGAGCGGCGACACCGAGTCCGCGGTGCGCAGCAGGCCGTAGATGGTGAAGGGCTGCCGGCCGACCTCGGTGGTCATCCAGCCGGCGATCACGGCGACGAAGCCCGCCGGGCCCATGACGAGCGCGAAGCGATGCAGCCAGCGCCAGTCGTAGAGCTTGCGCGCGGCGCGCGCGAGCAGGCTGCAGGCGCCTAGCAACAACATGAGGAACCCCAGGCCCACCATGACCCGGAACGTCCAGAACACGACTGTCGACGGGCGGCCGGTTCTCCGGCGGCACCGTGTCGAGGCCCGTGCAGCGGCGCGTCGAGATCGTGCTTGAGGATCAGCGAGGACAGCCTGCGGAATCTCGATCGGCATGTTCGCATGCGCTGCTCCTCGTCATTCGGGAATGCCGAACAGGATCGAGCGGCGCGCCGTCGGGATGACTCTGGTAGTGCCCTTCCATCGCCATCACCTTGGCGGGCTGATGCTCGAGCGTGTTGAGGCCGTGCAGGTCGCCGACGAAGATCTGCACCGGCGCCACCAGCGCCGCCATCCACATCGCCATCGGAGAACATCTTGCGCGCGTGTTCCTGGTCGCGCAGTCGCTGCAGCAGATGCCAGGCGCCGACCGCGCCGACCGCGAGCGCGGTGGTCAGATAGGCGCGCGATGACGGTGTGCACGAGGCGATAGGGAAAGCTCGGATTGAAGATGATCGGCGAGCCAGCCCGCGGCCGGCACGAACTGCCCGTCGGCGTTGATCGCATAGCCGGTCGGCGTCTGCATCCAGCTGTTGACGCTCAGGATCCAGAACGCGGAGATGAAGGTGCCGATGGCCACCATGCAGCGTGGCGAAGAAGTGCAGGCGCTTGCCCGACCTTCTGCATGCCGAACAGCATGACGCCGAGGAAGCCGGCTTCGAGGAAGAAGGCGGTCGAGCACCTCGTAGGCCATCAGCGGCCCGATGATCGGCCCGGCCTTGTCGGAGAACACCGCCCAGTTGGTGCCGAACTGGTAGGACATGACGATGCCGGAGACGACGCCCATGGCGAACACGACGGCGAAGATCTTCAGCCAGTACTTGAAGAGGTCGAGATACAGCGCCTTGCCGGTCTTCAGCCACAGCGCTTCGAGCACCGCGAGGAAACTCGCGAGCCCGATCGAGAACGACGGGAAAGATGAAGTGAAAGCTGACCGTGAATCCGAACTGGATGCGGGCGAGCAGCAGCGCGTCGGCGTCGTGAAACATGCGCTGCATTTTAGCCGCTGCAGCGCGCATTGCAGAGCGCAAATCGACTGACCCGCGGTCCGGCCAGTCGATATGGATATCTTTTCGGCGCCGCCGGTTGCGGTGCCGTTATCCGCGCATACTGGCTCGATAAACAAAGAGTCACACATCAAGGATCATGAAAAATCTCATCGAAGCCGCGATCGAAGCCGGCAATTTCAAGACACTGCTGAGCGCGTTCAAATCGGCATCGCTCATCGACATGCTGCGCTCGCCCGGCCAGTACACGATCTTTGCGCCCACCGACGCGCGCCTTCAAACGCCTGCCGGCGGGTTCGCTCGATGCGCTGTTCAAGGACGCGCGCACGCTCAAGCCGTTTCTCTGCAATCACATCATGTCGGGCGTGAAAGCCGCCAACGACATCCTGCCGGGCGAGCTCAAGCCGATGGAAGGCAAGGCGTTGCGCGCGTCGCTGCACGGCAGCGCGGTGCACATCAACGGCGCGACGATCGTGCAGTCGGATATCCGCGCGACCAATGGCGTCATCCACGCCATCGACGACGTGCTCGTGCCGCTCAATCCCATTCTCGCCGCGGTGGCCTGAGACTTCCGGCGCCTCCACTCGCGCGGAGGCGCCATTTTCCTGACCCTAGCGCGCCCGGCCGGCGCCACGTTCGCGTTCAAGCGGAACAGGTTGTTAGGGTCGAACTTCGTCTTGAGCGCCACCATGCGGTCGTAGTTCACGCCGTAGGTCGCGCTTCATGCGCGCCGCGTCGTCGTTGAACTCGTTGACGTAGAAGCCGCGCGTGTGCGGCTCGACGTTCTTCCAGGCGCCGCGCGCCCACTGACCCACCGCATCGCTCTGCGCCGGATCCTGCCAGCGCCGCCAGCACGAACATGTTGAACTGGATGCGCGCGCTGCGCGAACGCCGTGGCCGTCGGCTTCACGCGCGCGATCGCGCCGCCCGCCTGCGTGCATGCTGACCGACCTGCACCACCGGCAGTTTGGCGTCGGCAATCGGTCGCGATGATGACGTCGATCGAGCGCCGCGCTGGTCTGCTGCACGAAGCCGCCCTTGATGTAGTACTTCTGGCCGTGCGCGGCTGCCTCGTCGCCGGACTGCCTGCAGCTTCACGTAGGGCGTGGGCTTCACGGTCGTCGGCGATCGGCTTGCGGATCTGGCGGCAGCGGCGCGATCACCTTGTCGCCGGCCGCGATGCGGCCGCTGTAGCAGATGTCGAGCGACAGCATGCGCTGGTCGTTCGGCAGGCGCACGCAGCGCTCAGATCGATGTTGAGCTCGTCCGGCGCACTCGCGCGCGGAACTCGAACAGGAACTTGAGCACCGCGGGCGCGTCCGCGAACGAATACGCCAGCTCGCCGCCCAGCATCATCGGATCGACCGGATGCAGCTGGAAATCGAACGACGTCGCGACGCCGAAGTTGCCGCCGCCGCCGCGCAAGCCCCAGAACAGATCCTTGTTCTGCTGCGCGCTGGCGGTGACGAATTTGCCATCGGCCGTGACCACGTCGATGGCGCGCACGTTGTCGCAGGCGAGGCCGAAGCGGCGGCCGAGGCGGCCGAAGCCGCCGCCGAGCGTGAGCCCGCCCACGCCGGTGTGCGAAACCGTGCCGGCCGTGGTCGCCAGACCGTGCGCCAGCGCTTCGCGATCGAGCGCGCCTAACAAGGCGCCGCCCTCGATGGTCGCGATGCGCTGCGCACGGGATCGACGCGCGCGCTGTTCATCTGCGACAGGTCGATCATCAGGCCCTTCTCGCATACCGACTGACCCGAGAGGCTGTGTCCGCCGCCGCGCACCGACAGCAGCAGCTGGTTCGACGCGGCGAACTTCACCGCTTCCATGACGTCGGCCGGGCCGCTGCAGCGCGCGATCAGCGCCGGATGGCGGTCGAAGGCGCCGTTCCAGGCGCGTCGCGCCGTGTCGTAGCCCGCGCTGCTGCGCAGGAGCAGATCGCCGCGCAAGCCGCGCGGCGAAATCCTTCACGTCCGTGCCCTTGAGGAGGATCTGCTGCCGTCGCCGGTGACGGCTTCGACATCGGCGAGTGGCGCCGCGGCTTCGGCTGCGGCAAACGAACTTTCCGGAGGGCAATGCGGCGGCGGTATCGCAGCGAGCGGCCGAGCGACATGAATTGACGGCGCTTCAGGTGCATGAGCGCTCATGTTTTTGCTCCGGTGTGGCGTGATGCCCGTAACCTAACAGGTCTCAGATCAGCCGCGGCATCTCGCGCGCGCAAGCGCGCGATTTCCTCTTCGAGATCGCGCACGCGCTCGAGCAGCCGCAGCGCCACGCGCCACGCCGCGCGTATCCAGCTCGAAATCATCGCGCAGGCGGCAGGCGGTGCGCGCCACGGTGACCACGCGCGCACTGAAGCTGTAACTCCGCCCACGGCTGTCGCGCACCGGCAATGCGCCGCTGTGCACGAGCTCGAGCAGCTCCGCTTCGCTCAGACCCGAAATCTCGACCAGCTCGCGCAGGCTCACTGCGCGATGTTCGTCGAGCCACAGCACTTCCGTTTCGATGGCTCACGCGCCCTCCGCGCGCGAAATGCCGGCGCGGTTCGAAATCGCTGTCGTCGGCCGAGCTCGCTGGTACGAGCTCGCGCTCGCGTTCGCTGAGCTCGCTGGGCACGACGATCTGCGCCACCGCGATACAGATCGCCCGCGCCGCCGCGCGGCTTCGGCAATCCGCGGCCCGACAGGCGCAGCTTCCGTCCCGACGAGGTGCCCGCCGGCACTTTCAGGCTCACCGCGCCCGCCAGCGTCGGAATCTCGAGCGACGCGCCCAGCGCCGCTTCCGACGGCGCACAGCGGCAGATCGAGGTACAGATCGTGACCCGTGGCGCGATACAGCGCGATGCGGTTTCGAGCGAGATGTCGAGGTACAGGTCGCCGTCGCGGCCGCCATGCAAAGCCCTTGCCGCCCTTGCCGGGCAGGCGCAGGCGCTGGCCGTCGACGGCGCCCGGCGCGACGCGCGCCTTCACCGTATGCGGCACGCGCCGCAGCTGTCCGGTGGCATCGTATTCCGGCATGGACAGCGACAACGACAGCGTGGTGCCGCGGAACGCATCTTCGATGCTGATCTCCACCGGCACTTCGAAGTCCTGGCCTGGCATGCCGCCGCGCGACCTGCGCCGCGCGCGCCGAATCGCGAGAACAGATCCGCGAAATCCGACATCGTCGAACGAGAACTGCTCGGAACCGTCTGCCGCCGCCATGCTGGCGCGTCCAGTCGGGCGGCGGGCGGAACTCCTCGCCCTGCGGGCGCGGCTTCCGAGCGCGTCGTAGGCCGCGCGCTTCTCGGGATCCTTGAGCGTCTGGTACGCCTCGGCGACTTCCTTGAATTTCGCTTCCGCGCCCGGCTCCTTCGAAACGTCGGGATGATATTTCTGCGCGAGGCGCCGATAGGCCTTCTTGATCTCGTCGGCGGAAGCGCCGCGCTCGACTCCGAGCGCGGCGTAGTAGTCCGTGTACTTCATCGCACTCCGGCGACTCAGTTGGCTCCCAGCGGCATCTGCTTCTGCTTGTAGCCCGCGGGGATTTCGAACATCGCGGCCGGGATCGCTTCCTCGCGCCACACCTTCATGACCTGCTCGTCATCGCCGAGCTTGCCGTTTTCGTAGCCGCGCGTAGCGAACCGGGAAGCCGTTCACCTTCGCCTGCGCGCTGAACTCGTTGGTCATCATGCCCGCCAGCATGGGGACGGATTTCGCCATTTCCTCGAACACCTTCGCGAAATTCGCGAACACGGCCTGGAAGTTTTCCTTGCCGGGAAGCGACGAATACGGCACCACGCAGATCTGGTCGTCGAGCTCGCCGTTGCGTTTGACGTCCCAGACGCGGCAGGTGCGCCCATCTACCTTGTCGGACTTGCCGGTGTCGACGGCTTCGACGGTCCACTTCTGGTCGCCGCCCGCCATGCCGGGCATCATCTGTCTCCATCTGCGCGCGCTGCTCGGGCGGCAGCTTCGCGAGCTGTGCTTTCATCTTCTCCATGGCTGCGCTGATCTTCTTCGCGAGCTGCTCCATGGTCGCCTTGTCGAACATGCGATGTAGCTCTTGTCCGCGTCATCGATGATGTACAACGTGCCGTTCTTGATCAGCGTGGCGTGACCTTCCGCATCGACGAAGCGGCCGATTGCCGTTCTGCACGTAGATCTTCTGCGCCAGCTGCGGTCTTGTCGGCCTTGATGTCATGATCGACCATCTCGACGTAGACGCCCGCGCTCGCCGCTTGTGCGCGCCAGCGCCCCGAATGCCATCCAAAGCATGCGTTTCATGAAGTCCCTCGTGGTTTGAGTGCCGGGACTCTACACCGCACCGCGCATGTATAGCGACTTCATAGACCAGATCATGGAAGAGCGCCGCAAACCAGTTCTTGGACGCGTGGTTCCGGGCGTCACGCCCGACGCTGCAGCGGCGGCTGCGCACGTGTTTCGCCTTGCTGCAGTGGCTCAGCGTGCCGCTGGCGGGCAGGCTCGCGTTTCGCGCTCGTTTCTCACACCGCAGCGCCGCACAGATCGAGCCCGCAGACGCTGCCCATCGTCGCGCAGGCGGAAGCGCGCCACGCTGCGTTGCGGAGCGGACGAATTCACCGTGTGGCACTGGGGCGACGGCGGCCCGTGCGTGGTGCTGCTGCACGGCTGGGGCAGTCACGCGGCGCGCTTCGCGCAGCTTCATCGCGCCACTGCGCGCGCGCGGGCTTCTCGGTGATCGGCATCGATGCGCCCGCGCATGGCGCGTCGCCCGGGCGCCTGTCGGACCTGCCGCGATTTCGCGACAGCCTCGCGGCAGTACTGCGCACGCACGCGCCGGTACACGCGGTGATCGGTCATTCGCTCGGCGGCGGCGCCGTGCTCACCGTGCTCGCGGAAATCGCCGAATATCACCCGAAGAAGATCTGCCTGTTCGGTGTGCCGTCCGACATGGACTACATCCTCGAATCGTTCGCGATGATGCTGGGCCTGCAAGTACGCGGCGCGCGCCGATCTGCGCGAGCGGTTCGCGGCGCACTTCGGCCGCCGCGCCGCGGCCATCTCAACGGCCGCCGCGGCGCCGAGTCGTGCGCATCCCGGTGCTGGTGGTGCACGACGAGGAAGACAATGTCGCGCCCGTTCGCGCAGGGCACGGCGCTCGCGGCCGCGATTCCGCACGCGACGCTGTGGCGCACGCAGGGCCTCGGGCACAGCGGCGCGTTACGCGACGCCGCCACCATCGAACGCGTGGTGGAATTCCTGCTGCGCCGAGTGATCTCGCGCGCCTCAGAAGCTCGGCGCGGAAGAACAGCTCCGGACCGTCGCACTCGAGGTCGAACAGCGAACGGCTCGTCGGTCGTCGGTGCACGTCGAGATCGATGCGCAGCTTGCTGTAGCCGAGGCCGAACGCCATGTTCTTGCGCCAGCGGATACTGGACGTCGGCGTGGGAGTCCGGACATGCCGTGCCGGTCGACGTCATCGTCGATCAGCTTGAGCTGACTGTGCCGCGCACGTGATCGCCCAGCGCCTCGAGATGCGATAGCGCACGCGTTCAGCGGCGACGGTCGGGAAGATGCCTACCTCGGCGATCTTCCTTGCGATTGAGCGTGCCGGGCTCGCCACCTTCGGCCTGAGCTCGATGATGTGCGAAGCCGAGCCCGACGCCGCCTTCGAAGCGCTCGGTCTTGAAGAGCGAGTACGTGTAGGTGAGCGACAGCATGCGCCAGTCGAGCTTGGTGCGGAATCGGTCGCCGGCGTCGAAATCGAAATCGCCGAAGCTGATGGGCTCGCGCGAGCGATCACGTCGCTGAAGCGGTTGAGCTTGAAGTAGTCGATGCGCAGGTGGTTGCGCTCGCCCATGCGGATGTCGAACTCCATGCGCGCCTGGTTCGACCACGTCGTCGAGGCCGAGGTCGTCTTCGCCGCATCGAGCTCCGGTGACCGTCGCGGCGCGGTAGCGCCCGGTGATGAGATCGACGCGCGGATCAGTCGGTGGTGACGTCGACGCCCGGAAGTAGGATGCCGCGCACGCAGAAGTGGTCGGAGACGGGGCTCGCGATCTCGAGCGACTTGGGCTTGAGCGCCTCGCTGGGTTTGAGCACCGGCTCCGCCTTTTCCTCGCGCGGCCCGTTCTCGACCGGTTCTTCACGGTCCTTGCGCCACGATGGCGCATCCCGTGTTCAGAAGGCACAGCAGCAACGATCAGCCCAAGGCGCATTCGACTGGCTCCAGCAAACAGCCCTGGACACAGGGCCGCGCCATGATCTAACAGCTTGGGAATGGGCGCCAGCGTCGCGGTCAAGCGACGCGCCCGGTGTGACGCTACGTCACACCGTGGGCGGTGCGGGACAGACTTGAGTCTGTCCACCATCAGCGTCTATCTCTTCATCGCCTCGAAGAATTCCGGAATTGGTCTTCGTATCCTTCATCTTGTCGAGCAGGAACTCGATCGCGGCGAGCTCGTCCATCGGATGCAGCAGCTTGCGCAGGATCCAGATCTTGGCGAGCTCGCCCTGGATCGGTGATGAGCTCTTCCTTGCGCGTGCCGGAGCGATTGATGTTCATCGCCGGGAACACGCGCTTCTCGGCGATGCGGCGATCCAGGTGGATTTCGCAGTTGCCCGTGCCCTTGAACTCTTCGTAGATCACGTCGTCCATCTTCGAGCCGGTGTCGATGAGCGCGGTGGCCAGGATAGTTAGCGCTGCCGCCCTCCTCGATGTTGCGCGCGGCGCCGAAGAAGCGCTTCGGGCGCTGCAGCGCGTTCGCGTCCACGCCGCCGGTGAGCACCTTGCCGGAGCTCGGCACCACGGTGTTGTAGGCGCGCGCGAGGCGCGTGATGGAATCGAGCAGGATCACCACGTCCTTCTTGTGCTCGACCAGGCGCTTGGCCTTCTCGATCACCATCTCGGCGACCTGCACGTGGCGGGCGGCGGGTTCGTCGAACGTCGACGACACCACTTCGCCCTTCACGGTGCGCTGCATCTCGGTCACTTCTTCCGGGCGCTCGTCGATGAGCAGCACGATCAGGTGCACTTCGGGATGGTTCGCGGTGATGGAGGTGGCGATGTTCTGCAGCAGCATGGTCTTGCCGGCCTTCGGCGGCGAGACGATGAGACCGCGCTGGCCCTTGCCGATGGGCGAGACCAGGTCGATGGCGCGTGCGGTGAGATCTTCGGTCGAGCCATTGCCGCGCTCGCAGCTTGAGCCGCTTGGTGGGATGGAACGGCGTCAGGTTCTCGAACAGCACCTTGTTGCGCGAGCCATCGGGCGAATCGAAATTGATCTCGCCGACCTTGAGCAGCGCGAAGTAGCGCTCGCCATCCTTCGGCGGGCGGATGAGGCCGGAGATGGTGTCGCCGGTGCGCAGGTTGAAGCGGCGGATCTGGCTGGGCGACACGTAGATGTCGTCCGGGCCGGCGAGATAGGAGCCGTCGGAGGAACGCAGGAAGCCGAAGCCGTCCTGCAGGATCTCCAGCACGCCGTCGCCGTAGATGTTCTCGCCGTTGCGCGCATGCGCCTTGAGGATGCCGAAGATGATGTCCTGCTTGCGCGAGCGGGCCAGGCCCTCGACGCCCATGGACTCGGCCATCTTGACCAGCTCGTAGATCGGCTTGGCCTTGAGCACCGACAGGTTCATCGAGCTCTTGGTGGCCGCGAGCTCGGCCTGGCTGATGATCTCCGATGCGTCTACCTCGAACACCTCCGGCGGCTGCTCGTCGGGACGCGCGCCGCCGTTGTTCGGCGCGATAGTTCGGATCGCGGTTGCCGTCGCGGTCGCGCTGATGGCCACCGCCACCGCCGCCCTGCCGCCACCACCGCTCGTGACGCGGGCCCTTGTTAGGGCGATTGCGGCCCTGATTACCCAAGTAGCCCCTCACAGGTGCGCATCCAGGAAGGACTTGAGGTCGGGCTTGCGTACCGAGCCGACCTTCTGTGCTTCCACGGTGCCGTTCTTGAAAAGAATGAGCGTGGGGATGTTGCGGATGCCGAATTTCGGCGGCGTCTGCGGATTCGACTCGATGTCGATCTTGGCGACGCGGAGCTTGTCTTTGTACTCCGTGGCGATCTCATCGAGGATCGGCGCGATCATCTTGCAGGGCCCACACCACTCGGCCCAGAAGTCGAGAAGAACGGGCTTGTCGGACTTGAGCACGTCCTGGCTGAACGTTGCGTCCGTAGTGTGGACGATGTCCGGGTTACTCACGTGGAAGGACCTCCATAGGAAAACAGAAATGCATTGGGAATCGAGTGGTGTTTGAGTGGGTTTTGAGGAGCTGGCGCTGCAGCCGGCAGGAAGCCGTGCTCAGGACGCGATCAAACGGTTAGACTGCCGATGCGCAGTCAAATTGCCTGATGGATGAAAGACCCAGTGTTTGGTTAAGGAAGCTTTGGATTTGCGGTTCGAGAGCTCGGTGACGAGCAGGTCCGCGTCTTGGGAGCATTTTTAACTGGTCCGACTGCCATTTGCAAGCGCCACATGCGCCCGAAGCGCCATTCGATGTCCCAATACATAAGTAAATCAATTCAATGACAGAGACAGAGACACACCTTTCCGAGCTTGCGTTCGCTTCGCTCGATCTCGTTCCCTCGGTCGCCCAGGGCATCCGCGATGCCGGCTTCGTCCGGGCCACCCCGGTTCAGGCAATGACATTGCCGATTGCCCTCACGGGCAAGGATGTCGCGGGACAGGCGCAGACCGGCACCGGCAAGACCGCCGCGTTCCTGGTGGCGCTGTTCCAGCGCCTGCTGACGAACCCGCTGCCGGGGCGCAGCGCCAGCGGCATCCGCGCGCTGATCCTGCGCGCCGACGCGCGAGCTCGCGGTGCAGATCTTCAACGACGCCGAAGTGCTCGGTAAGCACACGGGCCTGAAGATCGGCGTGGTTTATGGCGGCGTCGACTACGAAAAACAACGCAAAGTCGCTGCAGGACGGCATCGACGTGCTGATCGGCACGCCCGGCCGCGTCATCGACTACTTCAAGCAGCACGTGTTCGACATGCGCCACGCGCAGGCGGTGGTGCTCGACGAGGCCGACCGCATGTTCGACCTCGGCTTCATCGCCGACATCCGCTTCATCCTGCGGCGGCTGCCGCAGCCCGAAGCAGCGCCAGTCCATGCTGTTCTCGGCCACGCTGTCGCAGCGCGTGCTCGAGCTCGCCTACGAGCACATGAACAATCCCGAGCTGGTGCGCATCGAGCCGGATCGCGTCACCGCCGACAAAGTGCGGCAGATGATCTATTTCCCGGCGATGGAAGAAAAGATTCCGCTGCTCATCGGCCTGCTGCGCCAGTACGACGCGCGCCGCACGATGGTGTTCGTGAACACCAAGCGCGTGGCCGAGAAGCTCGAGGCGTACCTGCATCGCCAACGGCTTCAAGGCGCAGGCGCTGTCGGGCGACGTGCCGCAGAAGAAGCGGCTGCGGTTCATGAGCGAATTCCACAGCGGCGAGCTCGCGGTGCTGATCTGCACGGACGTCGCCTCGCGCGGCCTGCACATTCCCGGACGTCAGCCACGTTTTCAACTACGACCTGCCGCAGGATGCCGCGGACTACGTGCATCGCATCGGCCGCACCGCGCGCGCCGGCGCCGAAGGCGACGCGATCAGCTTCGGCTGCGAGGAATACGCGGTGTCGCTGCCGGAGATCGAGGCGTACATCACGCACAAGATTCCCGTGTTGCCCGGTGAAGCTCGAGTTGTTAGCCAAGGACCTCAAGCCGCCGGTCTACAAGGAATGGGATCCGGAAGACGGCCCAGGCCCATGCGCCGCTCCGGCGGCGGTGGTGGCGGCGGACGCGGTGGTCCGCGCCGTGGCGGCCCCGGTGGTGGTGGCGGTGGCGCGGCGGCCTCGCGACGCAGCGGCGGCGGTGGCGGCGGTGGCGCGGCGGTCCGCGCCGCGGCGGCAGGTAGAGGTGGTGCCGGGCGCGTCGGATCGCGAGCAACGTCGCTCAACGCACGCCGATCAGTCGCGACTCCGACGCACCCCATCCCGGTACCACCAGGTCGGCGACCGATCGACGGCCGGGTGTCCGATGCTCGCGCCGCGAGCCCTTGCGTGTCCCAGTGCGCGCACGCCGTACACCCAGCGGATGCCGCGCGCCGCGCGCCGCCTCGAGCATCTTCGAGTTGTCGTCCGCGAACAGGCTGCGCGCGGGATCGTACGCGAACGTCGCCAGCGCTGCGTGCCAGAACTGCGCGTGTTCCTTCGGCGCGCCGAAATCGTGCGACGTGACCGCCGCGTCGAGATAGTCGAGCACGCCGGTCTCCTCGTGTTTCACCGCGAGCGCGATCGGATGCGAGTTGGTGAGCAGCACCAGCCGTTTGCCGCTGCGCGCGCATGCGCAGCAGGAACTCGCGCGCGCCCGGCAGCCAGGCGACGTGCGAGCGCACCTCGCGATGCAGCGCGCCGATGTCGATGCCGAGCGTGCGCGACCAGTAGTCGATGCAATACCAGTCGAGCGTGCCGCTGCGCGCCGCGAAACGCCGCGCGATCTCGCGCGTAAGCCGCGTGCAGATCCATGGCACTGCGCCACGCGCAAATCGCTGCGGCACGAGGTCGCGCCAGATGTGATTGTCATAGGCCTGGTCGAGCAGCGTGCCGTCGAGATCGAGCAGCACGGTGTCGATGGTCGACCAGTCGGGCCGCGGAATGCGGGTTCGGGGGACATGCGGGGCGTATCATACGGACCCCGATGGATGCCAGCACCCGAAACCCTCGTCGACTTCCACACGCACAGCCATTTTTCGGATGGCGTGCTGGCGCCTGCCGCGCTGGTGGAACGCGCGCGCAACGCGAGCGTCGGCACGCTCGCGCTCACCGATCACGACACCACCGCGGGTCTCGGCGAAGCGCGCGCCGCCTGCGCGGCCGCCGGGATCCGCTTCGTGCCCGGCGTCGAGCTGTCGGCGCAGCTGGCGCGGCCAAACTATTCACATCGTCGGCCTGCAGGTCGACGAGTCGCACGCCGGATTCAATTCGCACCTCGACGCGGTCCTGCGAGCGGCGCCAGACGCGCCTGAGGGAGATCGGCGAGCGGCTCGAGAAACGCGCGCGCCTGCCGGGCCGCGAGCTCGCGGCCATCGCCGCGAGCGCCACCGCGCCCACGCGGCTGCACCTGGCGCGGCTGCTCGTGGAACGCGGCCATCGCGCGCGACACGCAGGAAGCCTTCGACCGCTGGCTGAATCGCGACAAGGCCGGGCCACGTGCCCGCCGAATGGCCGGCCCTCGCCGCGGCCATGGCGGTGTTGCGCGACAGCGGCGCCATCGCCGGTGCTCGCGCATCCGCACCGCTACCGGCTGTCCTCCGGCGCAACTGCGCGAGCTGACCGCGGCCTTCGTGCAGGAAGGCGGCGCGGCGCTCGAAGCCAGCATGGCCGGCATGAGCCCCAACGATGCCGATCGCATCGCCTCGTTGTGCCGCCGCTTCAAGCTGCGCGCCTCCATGGGTTCGGATTTCCACGATCCGGCCGTGCCGTGGAATCCCCTCGGCCGCTGGCTTAAGCTTGCCGCCGGTCTCGAGCCGGTCACCCAGCTGTCTAACGTGCCTGACAGCCAGCCGATGAGCGAAATCGAAGATCAGGACAACGTCGATCGCGAGCTTTTCAAGAACGTTGAAAAGCTGCGTGAGCTGCGCATCGCGCATCGCGACCTCGACGAGGTCATCTCGCGCCTGTCGCTCGACTTCCAGACCGACCAGCTGCAGCTCAAGCGCCTCAAGAAGCGCAAGCTGATCCTCAAGGACCAGATCACGCGGCTCGAGAGCGAGCTCATCCCGGACCTGAACGCCTGATGCAACGTCAAGCATCTTCGAGCAACTCACCACCCCGGAAGTCATGGCCGAAGTGCTCGCGCTGCTCATGGCGGCGCTGCTCGCCACCGCGCTCGCGCACTACATCAAGAACTGGCTGCGGCCGCTCGCGGCGCGCGACGACCTGCCGCGCTGGCCGCGGCGCTGCGTGATCGCCGGCATGGTGCTGGCGCCGTCGCTCATCGGCGCTGCTGCTCATCCTCGGGCTGCGCGTGCTGTTCGCCGAGCTTCGACCTGCACACCGCGCTCATCGACATCGCCATGGACCTCACCACCGTGCTGGTGCTGGTGCGCTTCGCGGTGCACGTCGTTGAGCGTCTCGCTCGGGCCCGAACAGCTGGATCCGCGCCTGGGAGCTGCGAGCTCACCTTCGTGCTCTGGGCGATCATCTCGCTTCCAGGTGCTCGGCTGGTTCAGCGGGCTCGAACGCACGCTCGACAGCATCGACCTGCTGCCCGGCAAGGCCACGTTCAGCCTCTGGGCGCTGCTCAAGGGCATCGTGGTCATCGTCGGCTTCCTGATCGTCACCAGCCTGATCGCGCGCACCATCGAACGGCGCGTCATGAAGCTCGAGGGCCTGGCGATCTCGACGCGCATCGGCATCTCCAAGTTCTCCACGTTCTTCCTGGTCGGCCTCGGCGTGCTGCTGGGCATCAACGCCTCGGGCGTCGATCTCACCGTGCTCGGCCTGTTCACCGGCGCCATCGGCCTGGGCCTGGGCTTCGGCCTGCAGGCCATCGCCAGCAATTTCGTCTGCGGCTTCGTGCTGCTGCTCGACAAGTCCATCAAGCCCGGCGACGTCATCAGCTTCACCGGCACCACCGGCACCAGCACCGAGAACTTCGGCTGGGTGCAGGAGCTGCGCGGCCGCTACATCGTGGTGCGCGACCGCGACGGCGTCGAGACGCTGGTGCCCAACCAGAACCTCATCACCAACTCGGTGATCAACTGGAGCTACTCCGACCAGCGCGTGCGCATCCGCCTGCCGGTGCACGATCAGCTTCCAGGACGATCCGGAGGTCGCGCTGCAGGTGCTCATCGACGCCGCGGCCAACCATCCGCGCATCCTGCAAGGATCCGGCGCCGGTGTCGCGGCTCATGAGCTTCGAGAACTACGGCATGCGCGTCGAAGTGCGCTTCTGGATCCGCGATCCGCATGAACGGCGTCAACAACGTGCGCTCGGACGTCAACCGCGAGATCTGGCGCCTGTTCAAGAAACACGGCATCACCATCCCCGTGCAGCAGCACGACGTGCGTGGTCCAGTGCGATCCAGGTCTGACGCAGCGCTACACGTCGTGCGACCGGGAGCTCGAGATTCCCGGACACGCGATCTCGAAGTGGCGTTCATCCGCTCCGCCGGTCCCGGCGGCCAGAACGTCAACAAGGTGGCGTCGGCGGTGCAGCTGCGTTTTGCGCTGGCGCGCAATGCCACGCTGCGCGACGACGTGAAGGCGCGGCTGCGCGCGCTCGCCGGCCAGCGCGTCACCGACGCCGGCGAGATCCTGATCGTGGCGCGCGAATCGCCGCAGCCAGGAACAGAACCGGCGCGACGCCGAAGAGCGGCTGCTGCGACCTGGTCCGGCGCGCGCTGATCGCGCCGAAGAAACGCCACGCCACCAAACCCACGCGCGCCTCGCAAGAGCGGCGCCTGGATGGCAAGGCGCGCTCGCAGAAGAACAAGCGCCTGCGCGGCAGGGTTCGATTCGACGACTGACGGAGGATCGCATGATCGTCTGGCGTGAGAAGCTTCTGGCGACCGGCGATCCACTTCCTGGTGACGCTGGCGCTCGCCGCCTGCGCCGCGGCGCTCATTTTCCTGGTGTGGTTCCCCGATCCGCTTCAGACCATGATCGGCGGCACCGAGCTGCTTCATGCTGGTCGTCGGTCTGCGACCTCGCGCTCGGCCCGCTGATCTCGCTGGTGATCTACAACAGCCGCAAGGCGCGCCGCAAGCTGATCATCGACTACACCATCGTCGGCGCCGTGCAGATCGCCGCGCTGGTCTACGGCGTGCTACATCGTCGCCGGCACGCGCCCGGTGTACGTGGCGTTCAGCACGGATCGGCTCGAAGTCGTCACCGCGCGCGACATCACCGACACGGAGCTCGCGGCGGCGCGCGATCCGCGCATACGCGACGCTGCCGCTCGACGGGCCGCGCTTGGTCGGCATCGAGGTGCCGGCGGCGGATCAGCAGCGATGCGCTGTTCGAGTCGCTGAGCGGCAACGAAGAGCACATGCGGCCGAAGTTCTACGTGCGCTACGAAACGCAGCTCGCGAACAATCCGCAGCGCGCGCCAAGACCATCGACGAGCTCGACGAAGCGAGTATCCGCGAGCGAAGCCGCTGCTCGACGCCGCGATGCGCGAAGTCACGATGCCGGCGGAGCGCGTCCGCTGGCTGCCGGTTCATCATCGTCAGGGATTCTGGACCGCGCTGATCGACACCGACGACGGCAAACCCATCGCCTACGTCGACTTCGATCCGTATGTGAGACTAGTGGCTAGGCTCGAGCGCGTCCGGGTCGCCTGGCGCGGAGTCGGCTTCGGTGAGCCAGCTGCCGATGCGCGCAGCAGTTCGGCGCCGGCCCATTCGCTGGCCGTCGCTGAAGATGATGCGCAGCGTCGAGGCGTCCGGGAATCAGGCCGAGGTAACCCTCGAGCACCAGCGCGGTCGAGGCCGTCCTGGGTGCGCATCACCAGTGAATCGTTGATGCGCGCCAGCGACGACGTCGCCGGATGCAGATGCCCGCGCCGACGCGCAGCGCGACGCGCCCGGAGGTCCACCAGTCCTGGATCGAGACGCTGCCGGAGCCGCGGCCCCAGCGCATAGTCGTTGCCGGCGGACGCGTCGCCGGCTTCGGCATCTTCGATCTCCGCTTCGAGGCCGACGCGGAACTGGCCGCTGCGCTCGAGCTCGTCGAGGTACTGCTCCGCCTCGGGCGCGTACGGCAGGTCTAACAACTTCTTCGCGGTATTGCTGGAATCTTTCATGCTCTGTCTCGCGGCCGCAGTCGCACGATTGCGCCAGCAACTTTTACCAGCCACGAAAGCGCTGTCTATAGTCCGTATGCCGCGCCAACTGTGGCGTATGAGCGAAAAGCCCGTGACGCTGCGCGTTATGTTGCACTGAATCGGCGCAACTGCCGCTGCAGCGATAGGGGATTCCGGATGCGCAGGCGCCGCCGGGCGCTGCGCGCCTGTCTCTGCCTACTTCTTCTTGCGCTTCTCCGAGCGCGATCTTCTGGTCGACGTAGGCGCGGCCTATCCACTGCGCCGCGTTGAAGCTGGCGCCGCCGTACTTTTCCTCGAACTCCTTCGTGGGCCGCGCCGCGACCACGTCGTCCTGGCTCTTGCCGGCCTTGACCAGCTTCGCGACGCGATCGCGCACCACCACGAGCATGTCGTGGAACGCCTGCAGCTCCGCCTTGTTGCCGAGCGGTCCGTGGCCGCGAATGATCTTCGTGTTGTCGTCGATGCGTCGCGAGCACCTGCTCGTGCGCGCGGATCAGGCCATCGAGCGTGCCGCCGGTGTTGCCGTCGATGAACGGGAAGCCGCCGACGAAGCAGGTCGCCCATGTGCACGCACGTTGGCCTTGCGGAAGCGGACCACGATGTCGGTCTCGGTGTGCGCATTCGGCAGGTGCGTGAACTCGCAGGTCGTCGTCGTTGAAGTGCAGCGTCGCCGAGTCGGCGAAGGTGATCACCGGCAGCGCTTCGCGCGCGCGCGCGCCGGATCGGCGCTGATTGGTGGATGGATTCACCTGCGCCGGTGCCGAGACGCTTGCGCACGTTTTCGTGCGCGATGATCACCGCGCCCGGCCTTGCCGAAGGCGTCGTTGCCGCCGGTGTGATCGCCGTGCAGGTGCGTGTTGATCACGAAGTGCACCGGCTGGTCGCGAGAGCATCGCGACCGCGGCGCGGATCTTCGGCGCCATGTCGGCGAACTGGTCGTCGATGATGGCGGCGCCGTCCGACGCCCACCGTGAGCCCGATGTTGCCGCCGCGTCCCATGAGCATGTAGATGCCGGGCGCAACGCTCACGGTTTCGATCTTCACGTCCGCGGCGGCGCGGGCATGGCGGCGGCTGCGCGGCGGCTGCCGGCTGCGCCAGGCTCGCGCGCTGCACGCGACCGAGCGCCATGCCGCGAGCATCGACCGGATCACGATTCTGCTCATGTTCATCGTCTGATGCTCCGTCCTGAATGCGTCAGCGCCTGTCTCGCGCATCAGCCGCCACAGGTCGACGACGTGCTCGTGCTCGGTGGCCGCCGCTGCCGAACGACACGCGCACGGCCCATCGTCCGTCGATGACCGTCGGGGTGAGATATGCCTCGCCGGATTCGTTGATCGCCTGCGCCCAGGCGCGCGTGTGCGCGTCGATCGCGTCGCGCATCGAGGCCCGGCGGCTCGTGGCGCACGCACCAGCGTCTGCAGGCGCACCGGCGCGAGAATCTTCCAGTGCGGCGCGCGCGCGACTTCGCCGCGCCAGCCATTGCGCGTGCGCGAGATCGCGGCGCAGGCGCGCCTGCAGGCCGCTCACGCCCTGCTCGCGGATCACGAACCACAGCTTGAGCGCGCGGAATGCGCCGGCCGAGCGGCAATGCCCCAGTCGCGATAGTTCTTCACCGGCCGTCGGCCGCGGTCTGCAGGTAGCTCGGGTTGGTCGACATGACGCGCACGAGGAACTGCGGGTCGCGCACGAAGTAGATGGAGCAGTCGAACGACACGCCCAGCCACTTGTGCGGGTTGACGACCAGCGAGTCGGCGCGCTTCGACGCCGTCCCACAGCCGCGGCACTCGGGCAGGATCATCGCCGAGCCCGCCATGGCCGCGTCGACGTGCAGCCACAAGCTCCTGCGCGCGCGCGATCTGCGCGATCTCGGCGATCGGATCGAAGGCCGTGGTCGCGGTCGTGCCGCAGGTGGCGACGATGGCGCAGGGCTCGCGCCCGGCGGCGCGGTCCGTCGCGATCGCCGCGGCGAGCGCGTCGGCGCGCATGTCGAAGTGTGCGTCGACCGGCATCATGCGCAGGTTCTCGCGGCCGAAGCCCGCGAGCAGCGCCGCCTTCTCCACCGAGCTGTGCGCCTGCGCCGACGACGTAGACGACGAGCGGCGTCGCCTGCGCCCTGCAGTCCGCCGCGCGCGGCGGCCGTAGTCGGACGCGCGCTCGCGCGCGCAGACCAGCGCGACGAACGTGGCCGGTCGAGGCGGTGTCCTGGATCACGCCGACCAGCGCTCGCGACAGCCCGAGCATCTGGCGCCACCAGTCGAGGCACGACCTCCTCGAGCTCGGTGAGCGCCGGGCTCGACTGCCAGTTGAGCCCGAGCTGCCCGAGGCCCGTGCTCACGAGGTCGCCGAGCACCGCCGCCGGCAAGCCGTTCGACGGGAAGTAGCCGTAGAACGCGCGGGTCCTGCCAGTGCGTGCAGGCCGGCAGGATCAGCTGCGATCGAGATCGCGGCGGATGGCGGCGAAGTCTCGGCGCCTGCGGCGGGCGCCTGCGGCAACGCCGCGCGCAGCGCGCCCGGCGCGGTGCGCGCCATCACCGGAAATTCCGCGCGCGCGACGCGCTCGCGATAGTCGGCGATCCAGTCGATGAGCTCGTGACCGGCGCGGCGGAATTCCTCGGGGTCATCGATGTCCGTGTCAAGCGGACGGCTCGAGCCTGCGGGTCCTGCGGCGGCGTCGCATCGCGGCCCGCCCCTTGTCGGCCAATCGGAACCTCTTCGGCTTCACGAGCCACGCCGCCAGCGCCGGCAGCAGGATGATGGCGCCCAGCATGTTCACGAAGAACATGAACGTGAGCATGATGCCGATGTCGGCCTGGAACTGCAGCGGCGAGAACACCCAGGTGACCACGCCGATGGCGAGCGTGATGCCGGTGAAGATGATGCTGGCGCCGGTCACGCGCATGGTCTTCTCGATACGCGTCGCGCACGCTGTCGCCGGCGCGCAGGTATTCCTGCATGCGGCTCCAGAGATAGATGCCGTAGTCGACGCCGATGCCGGCGCCGAGCGCCACCATGGGCAGCGTGTTCACCTTGAGCCCGATGCCGACGATGGCCATGACGGCGTAGACCAGGATGGACACCAGCGCCAGCGGCAGGAACACCAGCACCGTGCCCAACAGGCTGCGGAACGTCAGCAGGCACATGAGGATCACGGCCGCGAACACCCAGCCGAGGATCGGGATATTCCTTGGCCTTCACTTCCTCGTTGGTGGCCGCCATGACGCCGACGTTGCCCGGTGGCGAGGTTGAACGTGGCGCTTGCGGACGGCGTTGAGCGTGCGCCACGCCTTCACCGCGCGCGACCACGCGCTCGATGGTCGTCGGCCTTGTGATCGCGCAGGAACAGCATCACCGGCATCACGTTGCAGTCCGCGTTCAGCAGGCCGGTGCTGGTCTCGATGTAGCGCGTCGACTGCGTGAGCTGGTTGGGCTCGCGCGGAATGTTGCGCCACTTGAGGCTGCCTTCGTTCCAGCCGGCGATCGCGATCTTGGCGACGATGGGCAGCGCCATCACTTCCTGCACGCCGTCGACGTTGCGCATCTTCCAGGCGAAGGTGTCGATGGCCGTCATGAGCTCGTGGCTGGTGCAGGCCGGCTCCTTCGTCTCGACGATCACGGTGAGGATGTCGACGCCGATGGAGAACTTGCTGGTGATGATGTTGCTGTCGCGGTTGTAGCGCGAGTCGGCGCGCAGCTCCGGCACGCCCGCCTGCGTATCGCCGATGGGCGTCTCGCGGCCCTTCCACACGCCGAAGACGCCGAGCAGCACCGCGATGCCGATGATGATGGCGCGCGCGGCTTGCGCTCGGTGATGCGCGCGAGCGCTGCTCCAGTGCGCGGTGAGCTTCGCCTGGCGCACTTCGACGCGCGCGCGGTACTGGTCGTCCCAGTGCACCCACGACACCAGCACCGGCAGCAGGATGAGGTCGGTGAGGATGACGATGGCGACGCCGATGCTGGCGGTGACCGCCATCTCCTGCACCACCTGCACCGGGATCAGCAGGATGGTGATGAAGCCGACCAGGTCCGCGAGCAGCGCGATGATGGCCGGCATCAGCAGTTGCCGGAACGTCTGGCGCGCGGCGTCCATGCTGCCGACGCCGGCGACCGCGGCCTCGCTTCACGGCGCTGATCTTCTGCACGCCGTGCGACACGCCGATGGCGAAGATCAGGAACGGCACGAGCAGCCCGAGCGGATCGATGCCGTAGCCGAGCAGCACCAGCGTGCCGAGCTGCCAGGCCACCGCGACGATGCGAGCAGACGATGGGCACCACCGCGACCTTCAGCGACTGCACGTAGTACCAGACGGCCAGCAGCGTGAGCAGGATCGTGACGATCGCGAAAGACGATGACCGACATCGCGCCGTCGGCGATGTCGCCGACCACCTTGGCGAAGCCGATCATGTGCACGTCGATGCGCCGACGACGCCGCTGCGGCCTGCACCAGCACGTCGTTGCCCTGGATCTTGTCGCGCACGCGCGCTTCCGAGATCGCGCGCGCACCTCGATGGGATCGATCGGTTTGCCGGTGGCGTCCTTCTCGAGCACGATGGCCGACACCAGCGCGCCGGAGAAATCGTTGGCCACCAGGCGGCCGCGGATGCCGGCCTTGAGGATGTTCTCGCGCACCTTGCGCGAGCGCCTCGGGCGTCGGCACGAACTCCGAGTCGACCACGTTGCCGGCCTCGATGCCGTCCTCGACCACTTCCATGTAGCGCACGTTGGGCGTGAACAGCGACTGCACGCGCGCGCGGTCGATGCCGTCCATGACCAGCACTTCGTCGGTGGCCTTCTTGAGCGCGTCGAAGAACGCCGGGCGTGAACATGTTGCCGTCGCGCGCGATCAGCGCGATCAGCACGCGGTTGGCGCCGCCGAACTCCGCCTGGTGCTTCACGAAGGTCTGCATGTACTCGTGCTTGAGCGGCAGCTGCTTGGTGAACGAGGCGTCGATGTGCAGGCCGCGCGCCGCCGACCGCAGCCAGCGCCGACGGTCAGCAGCGCGAACACCACGACGATGAGCAGCGCGGTTGCCGAAGATCAGCTTCTCGAGCGTCGCCGCCGAGCTTGACCGTCGCTTGGGCTTGCGGCGCCGGCCATGGCTAGCTACCCGCCGCGTCGAGGCGGATGGTGCGCACGCCGCCTTCGCCCGCGACGACGACCGCGCCCGCCGGGCCCGGCAGCAGCGCCGACACGCCCCTTGCGATCGTCCTGCTGCGTGAGCCGGAAGGTCTCGCCGGCATCCGCCGACACCAGCAGCACGCCGGCGAGCCCGCCGATGACCACGCGCAGATCGTTGATGGCGACGCCGTCGGTCAGCATGGCGGTGGTGTGCGACTCGAGCTCGGTGCCAGGTCTCGCCGGCATCGGCCGAGCGAAACAGGTGGCCGCGCAGACCGAACGCGAGCAGGCCCTCGCCGCGGATCGGCACCAGTCCGAAGAAGCTGCCCTCGTAGGGCGACGGCAGCGCGCGCCAGCTCGCGCCGCGATCGTCGGAGCGATAGAGCTGACCGCCCTCGGCCGCGACGTACAGGCGGTTGCCGACGCCCACGATGCGATTCAGGTGGTAGTCGGGCGGCAGGTCTCCTTCGTCGGGCGCTCGCCTCGCCGGTCGGCGCTTCGCGCTGGCGGCGGCGCGAACTTGGCGCTCGACCAGTGGCGGCCGCCGTCGTTGGTGGTGAAGTACGCGCCATAGGCGCCGACGGCGATGCCGCTGACGCGGTTCGCGAACCACAGGTCGAGCAGCGGCTGCTGCGCTTCGGGCGCGAAGTGCGAGCGCGTCCAGGTCTCGCCGCCGTCGGCGGTGTTGAGGATGGTCTCGTCATGGCCCACGGCCCAGCCGTACTCGGCGTCGGCGAAGAACACCGCGGTGAGCATGACGCGCGTGGGCACGCTCTTCGCCTGGCGCCAGGTGGCGCCCTGGTCGTCGGAGAGCAGCACGTGGCCGCGTTCGCCGACGGCCACGAGGCGCGTGCCCGCGACCGCCAGATCGAGCAGCAGCGAGCTGCGCCGCCAGCGGCTCGATCTCCGCCGGCTTGTTGGCCGAATCGTTGGGATCGAGCTGCGCGTGCGACGCTGCGGCGCGACGCCGCCAGCTGCCAGCGTCGCGACCAGCGCGAGGCGCAATCCGATGCCTCATGCCCACTCCCCCGGTAGATTCTTGTTGTCTGAAAGTAAACGGGCCAGTTGATTCGAGTCCAACCGGCCCGTCGTGTCGCTATTGCTGGCTAGTGCGTTCAACGGACGCCGCGCCGCTGCAGGGCGGCGGGCTGGTAGTCGGCAACCGTGCGCTTCTGCGAGAAGTCGCGGCTGCGCGGCTCTTCGTTGTCGAGGCCGAGCGCGAGGTAGCGGCCGTTGGTCAGGTCGTACACGGTCTCGAGCGCGGTCCACAGCGCCGGCACGTCGTAGTAGTTGATGACGTGGCCTTCCTGCACGCGATAGAGCTGGCCGCGGCTGTCGTAGCAGTCGACCGCGAGGATCTGCCAGCTGTCTTCGTCCACGTACAGCGTGCGGCGGCTGTAGAGGTGGCTCTGGCCCGCCTTCAGCTTCGAATCCACCACCCACACGCGATGCAGCTCGTAGCGCGCCAGGTCGGGGTTGATGTGGTTCTTCTTGAGGATGTCGGTGTACTTGAGCGTGTTCGAGCTGCAGCTTGTAGCTGTTGTACGGCACGAGCATTTCTTTCTTGCCGACCAGCGTCCAGTCGTAGCGCTGCGGGCGTGCCGTTGTACATGTCGAACTGGTCGGAGGTGCGCAGGTTGTCGGAGTTGGTGCCCGGATTGTCGAAGGCGACGTTCGGCGCGCGGCGCACGCGGCGCTGGCCGGGGTTGTAGACCCAGGCGCGGCGATTCTCGATCGACTGGTCGAGCGTCTCCTGCACCAGCAGCACTTCGCCGGCGAGGCGCGCGGGCGCGACGGTCTCCTGGATGAAGTACGCGATGGTGTTGTCGAGGTTCTCCGACTTCGCGCCCGGCAGGCTGTACGCCACCATGGTCTCGTCGTGGAACTTCACCATCGTGTATGCGCCGCTCGCGGTCACCGGCGCCTGGCCGATCTGGCGCACGATGACGTCGCCGCGATAACGCAGCACGTGGTTCCAGAACACCTCGACGCCTGACTTCGGAATCGGCGAACGGAATGCCCTCGCCGGCGTTGGTGACGCCGTTGCCGCCCTTGGCCGAGCTGCGCGGTGGTCGCGATGCGCTTGGTGGCGTCGTAGATGCGCTGCGGAGCCGCGGCGCTGCGATGCGTGGGATACACGATCATCTTGAAGGTGTTGCGATAGGTCTGCAGCAGCTTCTTGTGACCTTCGGTCAGCTTGTTCGGCGTACTGGCCCATGTTCGCCGCGGTCACCGTGTACAGCGGCTTGTCGTTGGCGTACGGATCGGGGTGATGCTGGCCCGGACGGAAGTTGGCGAAGCCCGCCTGCGCGGCGGACGTGATGCCCGCCGTCCCACGCGGGAATGGAGCCGTCGGCGTTGCCGGCCTTCTCGCCGCCGAGCGGCGTGAGCTCGGCGCCGAGCTTGCGCGGCGTCGGCGGCGGACACGCGCCGCCATGGCGCGGCGCGCCGATCGCGATGCCCGCCAGCGATCAGCCACGATGGCAGCAGATTTTCTTCAGCATGGAAATTCCCCCTCGCCGCGATCAGAACGAGAACTTGATGCGTGGCCGCGACGAAGTCGCGGTCGTTGATGTCGTTGAACCGGCCGGCGCCGCCGAACTTGGTCCACGACATGTCGAGCTCCCACTTCGCCTGCAGGTTGGCTGCGACGCCCAGCGTGAGGCCGTAGCGGCCTTCGACGAAGTTGCCGCCGGGTCCGGGCGTGGTGCCCGTGACGTCATGCTGCCAGCTGAAGCGCGGCAGGATGTTCCACGGACCCATCGAGGCCGGGATATTCGAGGCGACCCGGCGACGCGATAGCCATAGGACGTGGCATCGGCGAAGCGGTTCTGCGGCTCGACGAGATTCAGCGCGAGGCAGTCCGCCGCCGACAGCGTCGGGCAGTGCCGGCCGCGCAGCTCGTAGTTGCCGCTGACGTTGGTGCCCGGGCCGTTGAAGCGCAGGCCGCGACCGTTCGGGCCGCCGGTGAGCTTGTCCGGCATGTCCTGGATGTGCGTGAGGCCGCGCTTCGGCGACCAGCACCATCTGCGACGCCTTGAGCACGTTCGAGAAGGTCTTGGTGGCGCGTGAACTGCACCTGGTAGGTGTCGTAGCAGATCCCAGCCCTGCACCTTCTGGTCGAGGCCGAAGCGCGCCGAGCTGGCCGCAATGCGTGAGCGTGCGACGCGGCCGGCACACCTTGCCGGGCAGGTGGTGGGCAGCGGCGTGCCGCGCAGCGTGGCGAGACCCTGCTCGAACGGCGTGAGCGCGGCGAACAGCAGCTCGACGTCGTCGAACTGCAGCGGCACGTCCTGGCGATAGGCGACTTCACCCTGCAGCGCGATGCCGCCCCACTGCAGCTGCGTGTTGAACGACAGGCCGATGAGCTTGATGTCCTCCGGGATACTCGGTGAAGTAGCCGGCGGTGAGCGCGTACTCGTGCGTCGCGATGTTGCTGGCCTGGGCCGTGACGTCGCCGCGCGCGAGCTGCGTGTTGCGCGCCGATGGTGGCGTACTGCGTGGCCGTCGCCAGCGAGAGGTTGCCGCCCGCGGCCGCCGAACGCGCGACGCCGAGCTGCGCGGCCGTGGCGATGGCGGCCGCCGAGCGGCAGACCCGCCGCGAGACGCCTGCGCCGCGCGCGCCGACCGCGTTCAGCGCGCCGAAGCGCGTTGCCGACGCCCGCCTGCGTGCCGGTCTGGCCGGAGATCAGCGGCAGGCGGCTGTGGTAGTTCAGGAAGAACAGGCCGAACTCGGTGCCGTTGTTGAAGTCCGGCGCGAAGTACTTGAGGTTGAAGCCGTACTGGCCGCTGTCGGACGGCCTTGCGGTCGGCAGGCGGTTCACGGTCTGGAAGTTGGTGATGTAGCGGGCCGCCGAGCGGGCGGAAGTCGACGCCCTGGTCGGAGAACGAGCCGAAGCCGAGCACCACGCTTGCTGCCGCCGGTGGGCGCGAAATCGTTGCTGCTGAAATAGGAACCGGCCGGTTCGGGCACCGTCGCGTTCCAGTCGGTGAGGTAGATAGCCTGCGCCGACAGGTTGTCGTTGAACTGCAGGCTGAAGTTCGACCATCTCCTGCGGCAGGAAGCGCTTCCTTGAGTTCCGAGCCCGGCACGCGCAGCGCCGACACGTCGAAGTGGTTGATGACGTTGATGCCGTTCTGGATGAAGGTGCTCTCGCCCCAGCTCACCGCCTGGCGGCCGAGGCGCAGCTCGGCGCCCATCTTGCCGAGGTCGAACTTGGCGTAGCACGAAGGCGTCGAGCAGGCGCGTGTAGCTCTGCACCAGGTCTTCGGACTCGTCGGACGAGCGGCGTGCGCTGCGTGTCTGGTCGGCCGCGTCGTCGTACAGCGCCGAGGCGCGCACGAAGGCGCCGACGCCGCGGTAGTTGAGCGACAGCTCGGTCAGCACCTTCAGCGCGCGCGAGAACATGTCGGTGTCGTAGTTGAGATCGCCGTCGTCGATGTTCGGCGAGCGGCCGCAGCCGCCGTCGGCGATGGCGATGAGGCGGCAGTCGCGCGATTCGATGCGCCAGGCCTGGCCGTAGGTGAGCGTGGTGTCCCAGCTGCCGGTGAACGTGCCGTCGTCGTTCTGAAAATCCCAGGCGTAGGCGGCGGGCGACGCCAGCGCCGAGCGTCGCGACGATCGGAAGCGAACGCGCAACGTATCGCCGGATCAGATCGTTACTCATTAATTTCCCCTGAGACCGCGGAATCGCTGCGAGTCGCGAGGTAGGAGCAGCAGTACCGCTTGGCCGTATCGTCTTAGTGTTCCGCCGCGCTGCTGCCTCCCCTCGCGGACGCGTAGGCGCGGACGTGTTGCGCGCGAGTATAGCAGCGGGTTCCGGGCCGAAGCTAGCGGCGCCGGCGGCGTATTCCGGGGAATCCCTAGGCCCGCTAGACCTGCGTGACCTGCAGGATGCTGTGGCGGATCTGCTCGGACAGCACCAGCTGCGCATCGGCGCGCGACGCGGCACCAGCACCTCGTCGAATTCCAGGTTGCCGCCCTCGCCGGCCTTCAGGACGCCGCGTTCGCGCAGCAGGTCGATGAAGTTCTCGAACAGGGCGCGATCGAAGAATTCCGGGCGAGTTGAATCCGTACAGCATGTTCATGCGCTGGGCCGCGAGCTGGCACTGCTGCTCGAGCGCCTTCTGGTTGATCGCGCCGCTGCCGGCCTTGAGCAGCAGCGCGATCGCCAGGTAGTAGCGCTCGATGGTCTGGATGGTCGCCTGCGCCAGCATCGACAGCTGCATGGCCGCCGGCGAATCCGGCGGCGGCGCGCATCCAGGCGCTGCGATCCTCGTTAGGCTGCAGCACGCCATGCTCGGCGAGCGCAGCAAGAACGCCGTCGACCACGCTGCGCCAGCTCCTCCTCGCGCCAGCGCAGGAAAAGCTCGGAGGCGACGTACGGATAGATGCGCCACGCCAGGCGCTGGATGTCCTCGGTGCGCAGCATGGAGTTGCCGATGAACGCACAGGCGACCAGCGACGGCAGCGCGAACAGGTGCAGGACGTTGTTGCGGTAGTAGGCGATGAGCTGCGCGCTCTCGTCGCTCATCTTCACGACGTCGCCGAGCTTGTGAGGCACGCGCGAGATGATCTTGAGCGACTCGCCGTACGACCACGATTTCGGCCGGCGTCGCGTCGGTGACGCGTGACCCGCGGCGCTGTAGGGCGCAGCGCGCAGCAGCTTGAGAGTACAGCTCGAGCTGGCGCAGCAGCGCGCTCTCCGGCAGCGCGCCGCGCGGCGTGGCCAGCAGCGCAGTCGCCAGCAGGTTGATGGGCGTGACCGCCGCGGCGGCGTTGATGCCGCGCATGATGCTCAGCGGCCAGGTCGCCGACCAGCGCGTTGACCGCCGGCGAGCGCGTGTCGTCGTCGAAGCGCTGCTCGCGCCAGCTCGGCAGCGTGCGCGTCGAGCAGGTCGTTGAGCCGGATGGGCTCGCCCGACGTTCACGTGCACCGTGCCGAAGCGCTCGCGCAGCACGCGCAGCGACAGCAGCAGGTCGAGCCAGCTCTCCTTCTTCTTGGGCGCGCCCGACAGCTCGGAGATGTAGGTGTTGGCCTCGACGATGCGCTCGTAGCCGAAGTACACCGGCACGAACACCACCGGCCGCACCGGGTCGCGCAGGAAGCTGCGCACCGTCATCGACAGCATGCCGGTCTTCGGCTGCAGCAGCCGCCCGGTGCGCGAGCGGCCGCCCTCGATGAAGTATTCGATGGAGTGGCCGCGCGCCATGATGGCGGCCAGGTACTTCATGAAGACCACGGTGTAGCAGCGCGTTGCCGCCGAAACTGCGGCGGATGAAGAACGCGCCGCCCTTGCGCAGGAAGCGCCCGACCACCGGGATGTTGAGGTTGATGCCGGCGGCGATGTGCGGCAGCGCGTAGCCCTGGTGGTAGATGACGTACGACAGCAGCAGGTAGTCCATGTGGCTGCGATGGCAGGGCACGTAGACCACTTCGTTGCCCTCGGAGACCTCCTTCGAGCGTCGCCGGCGTGGTTGAACTTCACGCCGTCGTACACGCGGTTCCACACGCGTCCGAGCAGCTTCTCGGCGATCTGCACGAACGCGTGCGAGTAGTTAGCGGCGATCTCGAAGGCGTACTTGCGCGCCTGCAGCAGCCCGGGCGGAAGTCGTCGTGCTTGTCGCGCGCCTCGGCCGCGACCACGGCGCGCACCGCCCGCGCGCGCAGCACCTGCGCGCACGATGGTGCGCCGGTGCGAGAGGTCGGGCCCGATGCGCGTGGCGCGCTGGCGCCGCAGGATGCCGCGCAGGATGCGCGTCACGCGCCGCGCCTGGTCGCGCGCCGGCGCGGCGTCGAGCAGCGAGCGCAGGCTGATGCGGCTCGCCCATCTCCACCATGACGTTGCGGCCGTTGACGAGCACCGCGAAGAACTTGCGCACGCGCGTGGTCAGCGCCCAGTTCTCGGCGAACAGCAGGCGCAGCCACGAGCCTTCTTTCTGTGGCGCGCGGCCCCAGTACACCGCGGTGGGCACCAGCAGCACGTCGCGCACCGGAATCGGCGCGCAGCGCCTCGACCAGCGCCAGCAGGTACGGCGGCGGACGGCGCGCTGCGTGGCGTCCCAGAAGCGGCGGCGGCGGCCGACGTCGAAATAGGAGCGGCGCTCTTCCACCGGCAGGCTGCTCGGAGCGCTTTTCCGGATACGGCAGCTCGCCTTGCGTCGGCGACGTTGCACAGCACGGCGAGGTCGGCCATCGAATCGCGCTCGAGCACGTAACAGACGGGCACGCGCGGCGCCGTCAGCGACGGCGGCGCCTCGGCGGGCTGCACGGCCGCCCGCACCCAGAGCCTGAAGAATCGTCGCAGCAACCAGCCCATGCGTTTACGCGTGCCACCCGCCGTATGATGTTAGGCGCCGGAGTGTAGCCGAGAGACTCGAGGACATGACCGAGATCGCAAGGCGAAGCAGGATCATTCTGACCGGCGCGTCCGAGGGCATCGGCCGCGCGCTGGCGCTGGCGCTCGCCGCCGCGCGGCGCACGCGCTGGCGCTGGCCGCGCGCGACCGCGAGCGCCTCGAGACGCTGGCGCAGGAGTGCCGCGCGCGCGGCGGCGAAGCGCGCGCCCTGCCCACCGACGTCACCAACGCAGCAGGACTGCGAGTGGCTGGTGGCGGAAACCGTGAAGGCGCTTCGGCGGCATCGACGTGGTGATCCACAACGCCGGCATCACGATGTGGAGCCGCTTCGATGCGCTGCAGGATCTGTCGATCTTCGAGCGCATCATGGAGGTGAACTATCTCGCGCCGGTGCGCCTCACCGCGCTGGCGCTGCCGCATCTCAAGCAGTCGAAGGGACTGCTGGTGGCGGTGGCGAGCCTCGCCGGGCTCACCGGCGTGCCGGAGCGCTCAGGTTACGCCGCCAGCAAGCACGCGATGATCGGCTTCTTCGATTCGCTGCGCATCGAGCTGCGCGGCAGCGGCGTCGACGTGAGCGTGGTCGCGCCGGATTTCGTGGTGACGCGAGATCCACAAGCGCGCCATCGGGCCGGATGGCGAGCCGCTCGGCGACGTCGCCGATGATGCAGATCGAAGATCATGACCGCCGAGGATTGCGCGGCGCGCATCGTGCGCGCGATCGAGAAGCGCGAGCGGCTGGTGCTGATGTCGGCGCGCGGGCAGGCTCGGGCCGCTGGCTCAAACTACTCGCGCCGTCGCTGATCGACCGCATCGCCGAGCGGCGCGATCCGCCAGCGGCACTAGCTGTCGCCACTACGGCAGGCGGAGCGATACCTGCCCAAACGCGTACCGCCACCCATCATTGAGCGCGCATGGAATTGTCGCTACGGCGCGGGCCGGCGAGCGATACCCAGACGCGTCAGCGCGCTCGCGAGCTGTTCTTCCATCTCGGCGACGAGCGTCGGTTCGCCGACGTCCCTGCGCCCGCTTCAACGCAGCCTCGAGCAGCGGCAATGCGCGCGCCGCATCGGTGGCCAGCTCGGCGGACGCGATGCCAGCTTCGCCGAACGCGTGCGTCACAGGGCTGCGCTGAGCGCTGCGCGAGCGTAGTAGGGCCGGGCCTCCGCGCAGCTGTCGAGCTCTTGCAACGGCCAATGATCATGTTCGCGACCTGTGCCTCCTCGGGCGCACCCGTCGCGAGATCGTCCATGCGCATGAGGCTCGCTTCAGGGCGGCGGAGGTGCTCAGCTCGGTGTTGGATGCCGCCACCAACGCCACCGCGTTCCCGCGGTCGGGATGGGATTTCGGCAGCGCGGTCGTCTCGATCGCCCCAGCGCGCGGGTCGCGGATCGGCCGCCGCGTCGAGCTCACGTGCGCGCAGACTCAGTTCGGCCAACAGGATGTCGGCGCGACCCGAATCGAGTCGGCGCCGAACGCCTTCTGCTGGATCGCGAGCGCCCGCGTCAAGTGCCGACGCGCGTCGTCGTAGCGCTCGCGCTCGAGCATCGACGCCCAGATTGAACCGAGGCGTGCCACCTCGGGGTGCTCGTCACGCGGGCGCCTGACCTGCGTCCAACGCGCGCGCGTAGAGCTCGTCGGCCTCGTCGAGCCGGCCCTGTCAGCGCGAGCGAGAGTTCGCCAGAGGATCTCCATCTCCGCGACATCCCGGATCGGGGGCCGGCGTCTCACCTCGCCGTGCGAGTGCGGCGCGCAGCAACCGTTCTGTCTCGGCTTCGTCGCTTCGCAGTAGACTGACTGCTGCGAAGGCGACCAAGCTATCGGCTTCGAGACGGACCCTCCCGCACGCGACGCAGCGACCCGACCACGCTCCGGCGGCATCGCGTGCGACGCTCAGGTCCGCGAGGTCGACGGCCGCGAGGTCGGGCGAGAGCGTGCCACGCCGACACCGAGGAAGACGGGCGTGCGACTAGAATCGGCGAGGAGCGCGGCCGCGGAGATCTCGGCCTTGGCCTCCTCAATCACTACCCAGCTCGTCAAGGACACGGCCACGAACAGACGCGCCTCGGCGATCGCGTCGGTGTTGCCGATTTCCTGCTGAGCGCGAGCCCTATCGGTTCGCCGTCGTCAGCGCGGCGTCGAAGTTCGCCGTCGCGGATGCAGCGCGGCGTCGTCGATCGCGCGGAATGCCGCCACGGCCGCACCCTGGTCTGGATCGGGCGCATCGCGCGGCGTCAGGCTCGTCGATGCGACACGATGGGACCTCGTCGAGGTGCGAAACAAGTCCTCAGCGTGGGGACGCGTGGCGGGATCTTGCGGTAGCTCCACTGCGGCGGCGAGGTTGTGTCGGCGCCGTTCAAGGCACGTGAGCACGGCCGGCGTCGAAACCGACATCAGCGCTGTCTGCCCCGCACGCTGGCGTGTTCGGCGTGCCAGCCCGCCGCAAACGCGTCGATAGCCGTGATCACGCGCCGGCGCTCCTGCGGCTCCGCGGCTCGAGCCGGAACCAACTCCCGCTCGGCAGGCGACCACAGCATCGTGATGTCGCCCGCAGCGGCGATCGCGTTGTTCGCTGCCGGTCGCCGTACCCAAGCCGACGATCGCGAGCGGGAGGGCGACGAGCGACCGTATCCGATGCGATGGCGAGGACGCGTCAACGCCTGCGAGAGCGCCTCGATGTCGGGATGGCGCCCCGTCCGGATCAGGATCGACGCCGCGGGCGATGGCGCGCGTGAGCCATCGCGGCGCGCCAGCGATCCGAGGATCAGGGGGCGCACACCGCCGGGACGTGCGACAGGACGGCCGCCAGGGCCTCAGTATCGACACGCATAGCGCATATTGGTCGCGCGGGCGTCGGCCGCGTGCGGGGTGATCCTCGGGCGCCTGTTCATCCGGTGTGCCGGCGGCACCACCCGGCGTGGCCACGATCGCTTCATCGTCGTCGTCGCTCTCGTTGAGACCGGAGGATCGAGTCGGCAGATGTGGGCGCAGCAGGGCGAGGCCGAAGTCACTGACCAGTACGCGCCCGTCAGTCACGCCGCAACAGGTTCCCCGGCGATGTCGCGGTGGATCAGATCGACCGAATGGGCAGCTGCGAGGCCGCGCGCGGCCTGGGCGTACGCGCATCGAGTACCTCACGCCACGGGCGCTGGGTGCATTGCCACGCACCCAGCGTCATATTCGACGTATTCCATCGCGAACCTGGGCCGAACTGGGAGTCACCGTGGTCGAACACTTGAACCACGTGGGGATGGGAGAACTTGGCGAGCCGCCGCGCCTCCCGCGGCGAACTGCTCCAGCGCCTCGCGGCTGTCAGCACGGGCGGTGGGCAACCTTGATCGCAACACGACGGTGGAGCCTCGGATCGTCGGCGAGGATCACCGCACCGAAGCCGCCGCGACCGAGAGAAGCTTGCGAACGACGTACCGACGATCCGTTCGCGTCGGGCGATGCCGCTTTCTGCCAGGAACGCTGCCAGGCTCGGGGCTTCGTCCTCGCGAGCGCGCAGGGCGGCCAAGCGCCTCAACAGGTTCCCGAGACTCTCGGATGTGCCCGACCCCATCGCCTTCTACTCCTTAGTGCCGCTGCCTCGAGTGATCCGCCGTTTACGATCGGGCGGTATCCGGCAGTCCTGGTGCACTATCGCACAGCGCCCGTGGCAAAGTCGTCGACTTCGTCGACCGCTCCATTTGCATGTCAGTGGCGGCGCTGCTGGTTTCGCAACGTGGCCGACGACGAGGACGAGTCGAGCTGGTCGGTGCGTTGCGGCGTGGGTCGAACGCAGCACGATCCGAAGCGGTGCGCCGCCACTGGTCGTCGGTGCTGAAGTTCTTTCTCAACAAGGTGGACGCGCACGCGGATCTCCGACAGGAGACGTTCAGTTTCCTTCGCAGTGCTCACACGTTCGAGGGGCGTTCGTCGCTTCGCGTGTACATCCTCGGTTTTGCGAGGAACGTTCTGCTCGATTACATCCGGAAGAAACGCAAGCACGAGCACGAAGAAGTGGGACGAGCTCTCGATCGCCGACTTCGCGGGGTTGGGATCACCAGCCTGCTGAGCCATGCGGCGGACGTGCAGCGCGTGCTGCATGCGTTGCGGCGAGTGCCGATCAACGCCCAGATCATGCTTTCGAGCTCCACTACTGCAGGCGGCTGCAGATCGCGAGATGGGCATGATGCCGAGATCAGCCCCCACGCATCGCGGCCGGCTCTCCCGCGCCCGGGAGCGCCTGCGAGGAGATCGCTCGCGCGGACGAGCCGCGAGCATCGCCCGCGAACGGATCAGCGGCGGTGCTCACCGAGACACCGGTCGACTTCCCGCGTGGGGGACGCATTCGCCGTGGTGTTTGGCCGTGACGTTTGCGCCGTTTATGCAAGATCCATCGCGCATAGCGCCAGAAGTGCCGAAGTAGGCATCGCGACGGGCAAGAGGCGGTGGGCGGTCGAGTGAGGCGCGGCGCCGTGCTTCCGGCGGCATCACGTCGCGGCGAACAGGGCCGCCGCCCTTCGACGATCGCGGTCGCATCGACCCGGCCCACTCGGCCCACCCGCGCGACGAGCTCGTCCACGCACCCCACCTGCGCGCGCTCGACCCTCGATGGCGCAACGAGCTCGGCGACGTCGAAGGGCATCTCGTCGTACATGCGTCCGTTCAGCTTGCGCCCCGCGATCTTCTTGCGGGCCCACTGCGCGAAGAAGAACGGCACCTTCGCCGCGCTGCACTGATCCGGGCGAGCACCACTCCTCCTTCATAGCAATACGTAACT
>ERZ1370068.9509-contig-8283_pt1 | contig 49266 bp, 62 predicted proteins | sample MGYA00561227_ERZ1370068 | MGnify/ENA primary metagenome ERZ1370068 (study PRJEB38410, sample SAMEA6850437) | metagenome | study: Metagenomic assessment of the ecological functions of the soil: analysis of the soil microbiota associated with the... | reverse complement strand
ACGTTCAATTTACGTATTGCTCTTCAGCCGGATAAAGAAGCGCTCCGGCGTAAGGCAGGTCGCACCGCCAGCCGACTTTTCTGGCGGCGGCATTGGCAATGGCCCTGCAGAACCGGGCCCGGCGCCGCGCAGGCGAAGCGCGTCGTGGAAGAACGACGACCCGGGATTTCTCGAACTGTCCGATCGGCGCCCAGTCCAGCCTCGGCCGACGGCACTCCACGCCTTCGAACTGGCGCCGGAAGAGATCCACTTCTCCGTCCTCGAGCACGATGAAGGGGTGTCGGCCGTTCTCGGCGAGAAGCTGAGCTGGCTCGATCCAGCCACGCCGGGTCAGAGCTGATCGAAGCGCGAGCGTCAGCCGGCCAGCGTAAAAAATCCGCAGCGTCCCCGGTGTGCTGCAGCGCGATCACGACCGCCGCGGGATCGGAATGCCCCCGGGACGAACCGCGCTACGTCGATGTGGCAGCGCTCCGCGGCGCGATATCGAACGCCGATCGCTCTGCGGCCGTCGCCACGCCGGCGACGCCAACGGCGACCGCCGACACCAGGAAGGCGCGGCGCCGCCCGCCCATGGATGCATGCGTCTGGTCATCGCGTCGACGCCGGCTGCGGTTGCAATCATCATCGCCAGCCAGACCGGCAACAGGAACCGGAGATACCACCAGGCGTCGAACGGCGGGTAAAAAAGATGGGAGAGCACGACCGCGAGCGCCGACCCGCCAGACAGCAGGCGCGGCACTCGGCCCGCGCATCGCTGTCGGGCGACACACGGCCGGGGGCCGCGAAGGCTTGAGCGAGCCGAGCAGGACGAACGGCGTCTGGGTCGTGATCAGCCAGCCGGCCAGACTGCCTGGCGTTCGTCGCGATGCCAGCGGACGGCGTAGGTCCCCGGTCTCTCCGCGGCCCGACGTCCACGGCGCGCCGTACGCTGGCACCCGTTGATCGCTACGCGACGATGACGATCGCGGGCGCGACGGCGAGCGCGAAGCGCAACGGCCGGCCGCGAGTCATCTGCCAGCCGAGACGATCGGCACGAACACGACAGCCAGGAGATTCGGCCCCTGGTACGAGGATGGCGACGCCGGCAGCCAGGCCGGCGGCAACCGGCCAGCCGGAGATGACCAGCAGCTGCGCCAGAGCGATCGCCGCCGTGACGGGCACGTCCGTCATCGGATTCATCAGTTGATAAGAGGAAGATCGGGCTGGTCGCGACGGGACGGCGGCGGCAAGAGGCAATCGGCGGCGCGCGCGGAAGACGCGAAGCCCCAGCAGATAGGTCAGCCAGATGGCCAGCGCGCCGGCCAATGGCACCACGAGAAACGCGGCGCAGAACCCTCCGACCGACTGGAACAGCGCACATCAGCATCGGCACGTCCCGGCGCGTAGAGCGGCACGATCGCGTCACGCCGCCGGCCCGGCGCAGCGCGGTAACCGAGCGGCGCCCAGGTGTTAGCGATCGCGAGCGGCCACGGCGACGCCCGGGCAGCGATTTCACTCGTCGATAACCAGCCGGCCCTGACGCCACTGCCCCGCCTGGCACGACAGCTAGCCGTCGCGGGTCTGCGCCGCCGCCCACCGTGGACCCGAAATGGACGCCCGCCGCGAGAGTCGTCAGCGCACAGACGACCAGGGCCGCACCGGCGGCGGCACGCGCCGGACTCATGGCTGCCGTTGATGCACGACCTTGCCGCCGAGCGATAGTGGCGAGCACCTGGAACGTCCTTGAGCCGAGGCCGGCCCGGAATCGAAAGAGACGTCCTCGCTCAGCATGACGAGATCGGCAAGCTTTTCCGCGCGTCAGCGTGCCCTTGTCGCTATCCTGGAATTCGGCGAACGCGGGGACCCGGCGGTGTAAGCCGCGACCGCCTGCTCGATCGAGGATCTTCTGCTCGGGCACCCAGCCACGCCGGGATTACTTGTCGTCGAGCGTCGCCCGGGTCGTGGCCGCATACAGACCGAGCAGCGGATTGAGCGGCGCAACCGCCCGAGTCGGTTTGCCGAACGCAAGGCGGACGCCGTTGTCCAGGAGGCGTCTTGAACGCGTGAGTCTCGTCTTGATGCGCTCCGGGACCGATTCAGCGCTCGGCGAATCGGCCATCGTCCGATCGCGTGGTGCGGCTGCATCGAGGCGACGGTGACCCAGGCGAGCGCAAGACCGGTCGAAGTCCTGGCGGCGATGTGCTGGGCATGCTCGATCCGGAAACAGCGGTCGCGGTCGCCGTTCGCAGCGAGGATGTCGGCAAAGAGATCGAGAATCGCCGAAATCCCGGCGTCGCCAATCGCGTGGATGCAGGCTGAGCCGGCGTGGTCCGCCGCCATCAGCCGCGTCCATGTGATTTCCGACAGGCTGCATCTCTCGTCCGAAAGCAGGCCGCGAGTGTTCGGCGCGTCAGTGTAGGGCTGGAAGAAATAGGCGGTCGTCGAGCCCAGCGAGCCGTCGGCGTAGCCTTGACCGCGCCGATGCGCGGCGTGCTCGAGAGCCAAACGCCCGGCGGACGCCGATCTTGGCTTTTGGTCGTACCCAGTCGGTTTCGAGCGGGGCGGCGTAGATGCGCGTCGTCAGCTCACCGCGGCCGGCCAGCTCGGCGTAGGCGGCGATGTCGTCATGCGACGGGTTCATGTCCTGGACGCTGGGACAGCCCGCGACGCCGCGTCGCAGGCGCGGCGCGGATGACCCACAGCCGCTGCTCGTCGGTCTTCTTGGGGACGACGCGCTGGACCGGCGTCATCGCGGCGCGATCCTTGAGCACGCCGGTCAGGTTCCTCCGCATCGTCTGGATCATCGGTTCTCCCGGCGGATCAGCGTCGCGCCAAATGCCAGCCCGACCGAGCGCCGCGAGTTTGAAGCCAGCGCCATGTGGCCCGTCGTAGCGGGACACGAACACCGGCGCGTGCCGTTGGGCGGCGTCGTCGACGAGCGCCCGCGCGTCGGCAGCGCCGGCGGCGACCAGCGCTGGTCGTCAGTTGCCGCCGAGGATCACTCTGGCCCGGGCGCGGGCGCGTTCGCCGATGCGGCGACGGAATTCGCGGCGTGTCGGCGTCGCCTGAATCGACGTTCTCGCGAGCTGATCGCGCCGTCAGCAAGTGGACGTGGGCGTCGTGAATCCGAAGGTCCACGCGCCGCCCCTCGGCGTCGAAGGATGCAGGTGTCACGCCGTGCAGCAGCTCGGTGTCGCCATCGCCGATGTCCACGATGCGTTCTGCGATCACCGCCAGCGCGGCGGCGGCCGGTTGTCAGAATCACGCCGGTCAGATCGCGCGCGTTGGTGACGATCAGATCACGCCGATAAGGCTGATGAGTGCGCAGCCAGCAACAAGCGCGCATCCGGTGACGACAGCTGCGGCGAGAGATCTCATGAACGAGCGGATTATACATGACAGGAATGAAGCTTATCGAATCCTCCCGACGAAGTGCTGACGCTGTTGACCAGCGCATCAGCGATCGCGATGGTCAGCGCCTCGTCCGAATCCCGATAAACCGTCCACGGCATCATGCGGAAGCTGCAGCGCGCCGGCTACCAGGTCATTCCCGTCAATCCGCGGGAAACCACGGTGCATGGCGAACCGTCAATACATACGCTCCTCCCCGACATCCCCAGGCGCGTCGACATCGTCGACGTGTTCCACCGATCAGGAGGACACGCCACCGATCGCGGAAGACGCCGTCAGATCCAGCGCGAAAGGCATCTGGCTTCAGGCGGGAATCGCCAACGACGAAGCCGCGGCCACGGCCGCCGCCGGCCCGGTCTGACCGTAGTCATGAACGCATCGGCGCCACCCACTCGTTGCTTCGCATTCCGCAGAAACCGGTGGCCGGCTGAGCGCGTCGGCCTCACGCGAGCGCGCGTGTCCGTTAACTGTTCGGTCTGGTGGCCAGTCCGTCAGGCTGGTCGACGACTGCCCGAAACCGTTTCAGGGCGATCCAGATCCACGCCGGCCTTCTTGTGCCCAGGGCATCAGACGTCGCTGCCGCCCGACTTCAGCAGCGTCCGGGCCGTCGATCGATCGCCCGCCCCGATCCGCCGCGCGGCCGCCGACGTCAGCACCGTCACGAGGCTGGGCGCTCGACGCAAAACAGGTGCGTACTCGATAGACGTAGTACGGCGTGCTGTAAGAAGTGCGGGATGCGCGCCCACGTGACGCGCGACATCTCGTGCGTAGTCGATGCGCGTCGCCGTGGTACGCCTGCAGCGAGATCGAAGTAGATCTCGCCGAGGACGTCGGCGCGTGACCGGCTTGGCCTTCCTCGACCAGCCGGTGCGCCTGCAGCTCGTAGTCGGCGAACATCACCTGCGTGTAGAACGTCCCGACGATGCCGTCGATGGCGTGCTGGAGCAGGACGATGCGCTCGCGCTCGATCGGTGGCGCGCGCGAGCATGAAGTCGAGGAACAGCGCTTCGCTCAGCGTCGACGGCACTTCGGCGACGAAGATCGTGTAGCCAGCGTAGACGAACGGCTGATGGCGCGATGCGACAGCAGCGTGTGCATCGAATGGCCCATCTCGTGCGCCAGCGTGAACACCGCGTCGAGCGTGTCGTTGTAGTTCGAGCAGCATGTATGGGTGCACGCCGTACACCGGCGCCGAGTACGCGCCGCTCCGCTTGCCGGGATTCTCGTAGACGTCGATCCACTCGGCCGTCGAGGACGTCGCGCAGCTGCCGCTGGTAGTCGGCGCCGAGCGGCGCCACCGACGCCGGCAGCCACTCGAGCGACGTCGTCGTACGGATACTTCTCGATCGAAATCGACGAGCGGAATCGTCGTGTCGTAGGAGTGGTACGAGTCGAGGCCGAGCGACGCGCTTGCGCAGCCGGTGGTAGCGGCGCAGCGGCTCGGTGCCCTGCCTTCGTCGTCTCGATCAGGTTTCTCGACGACCGCCGGCGGGAATGTTGTTGCCGTGCAGCGCCGCGTCGAGCGTCGATCGTGTAGCCGCGCGCCTGGGCATGAAACCAGTCGCGCTGCAGCACGCCGTTGTAGAGCGACGCGTAGGTGTTGAGCGTTGGCCTCGTAGATCTTGTGATACGTCGGCGAACGCCGCCGCGCGATCCGCCTGGTTGCGGTTGGTCGCGAGAATCGCGCGGTACTGGCCGTAGGTCAGCGTGACCGTCGCGCCGTCCGACAGCCGGATCGGTCGGAGACTTGACGTCGGCGGTCGACAGCGCGGCGTAGGCGTCGTGTCGGCGACGATGTCGAAACCGGCTCGACAGCGACAGCAGGTGCTCGCCTTTGTCGTCGAGCACGTGCTCCTGCTGGCGGTAGAGATCCTCGATGCGCGAAGCGATAGACCGCCAGGTCGGCGTCCGCCGCCATCCACGCCTGCACCGTCGCGAGCGGGATCGCTCAGCAGTTCCGGGTCGAACCAGGCGCTGGCCTGCGCCGCCTTCGCGAACAGAATCTGCACCTGCTGCCGCTGCGCGTTGATCTGGTTGTCGCGCTGGTCCTCGTCGTGAACGCACAGCGACGCGAAATACCAGACCTTTGTAGTTCGAGCTGTCCGACGTCGTCGGACAGCTGCATCGCCGTGCAGCAGTTCGGCCCGCCCGTCGCCAAGCGATCCCTGGAGCGCCGCGTAGTGCGGCGATCTTCGCGTCGAGCTCGTCGTAGGCGGCCTGCCAGGCGGTCCAGTCGGGGAAGATGTGCGCCAGGTTCCATTTGAACCTGTCGGCGATGTCGGCGCGCGATTTCAGCGGCGGCGCCGCGGTCGCCTCGGCGGGCGCGAGAAAGTCCATCTCGCGATCGCTACTGCAGGGGCAGGATCGTCCAGGGCGAACGCCAGCGCCACTTCGTCGCGCGACAGCTCGCGCCACCGGCCGGGCGCGAGACCGCCGAGTTCCAATCCCCCGAAGCGGACGCGCTTCGGCCCCGTCAACTTCGAAATGGCCGATCGCTTCAGAAGAAGGCGGCTGGACTTCCGCGGTTCTTCCCCTTGGCGCAGCTCGACGGTCAGGTGAGACTCGCGACCAGGAAGCCTTGCGCACGATGGCGCGGCTGGCGTGCAGACGCTCGCGGCCCCGCGACAATGCCCGCGCATGAGCCGGTTCACGTCTTCCTCGGTCACCGTCCACGAACAGTCACGAGGTAGATGCGTGCAATGCGCTCCGCCGGATCGGTGAGCCGATCGGCCAGCGCTGCGTGTCCGGTGGTCAACAGCGGGGAGCCCGCTCGTCGCCTAAGGTCGAGCCGCCCGACCGAATCACCAGCCCGCTGGTGTCGCACACCCTCGGTTCGACGACGTCGCAGACCGTCGGCCCGCCGTTGTGGATCCGAATCGCGTGGTGACGACGCCCGCGCGGCAATGTGCAGGATGGTCCGCCATTTGACGGCTCGCGGCGCCACGCCGTCAATCTCGAGCCGCGCCGTTTCCGGCACCACGAGACGCAAAGGGTTGGTTTCCGCCCGGCCGTTGGCTGCGAAATCCTGCCGGCGAGCAGCCTGGCTGCGCCGTCGCCGCGCCCGTGACAGGATGCCGAGCACCACTGAGCAGCGCGCGATTGAGCGGGACGCGGCCGTTCGGTGGCCGGCGCGCCGGCCTTCAGCGGCTGCCGTCCCCACCAGCCACGGCCTCGGCGCGAGGTCCGCGCACGGCTGCGACGCCGCGTAACAGGCGGGTGATGTCGGCAATCAGCGCCGACCCGATCTTGGGATCAGCCTGCCCGCACCAGCACGACGAGGACGAATGGGCGCGTCGCGTGAAAGACGGCGCAGCGTCGTGTTGAATCTTCGATACGATTTCGCCGGTCTTGTGCTCGGCCTTGGTCCCGCGGGCAACCCGGCGGGTCCGGTGTTGAACGCCCCCGCTCGAGTGCGATCATCGTCCCTCGCGCGGCGGCCGCTTCGCCGCCGACGATCGGAGGAGCGGCGTCATCAACGCGCGCGCGCGGTGGTCGAGTTGTTGCAGCCCTTTTCGAACGCCTTGTCGTCCTCGACGCCGCGCAGCACGTGCATGCCGCGCGGCGCCCATGCGCGTCGACCGTCGCCTGGATCGCTTCGTCGCGCCGAGCTGCTCGATGATGCAGGTTCGCCGCGAAGTTGCTGCTGACCGTGATCATCGCCTCGCGCGAGCTCGCGATGCGACATCGTCCGCCGACCGCTGTAGCGAACACTCGGCGTCGGAATCGTCGCCGACGTCGAGGCGTGAACGGACTGCCGTCGACGATGCTGTGGAACTCGTTGACGACCGCGCATGCTGCATCGTCAGTGAGAGGCGCCCGGCTCTGCGCCTGGCGGAACAGCTCGATCATGCACCGGCACCTTCATCGTGCTGGCGGCGTGGAACGTCGTCGTCCGGCTGGATCAGCAGCTCGTCGCTGCCGTCGAGCGTGCGGAACGCGACCGCGACGTCGGCGCCCGCCTCTTGTCGATCAACGCATCGATTCGGGACTTGACCGCCGGATCAGCGCCGGCGTCGTGGATCGCGGCTCGACGCGCCGCAGCATCGGATCAGCGCCGTCAGCGATGAACACCGCCCCGGCTGCGGCACGCGGCGCAAACGCTGCTTCACCCGGCCGATTCTATGGCATCTTGTTGATGGACATGCGATTTCTTCAAGCTCGCGGCGGTCGGCTGGCGCTCGCCGCGCAGCGACGCGCCAGCCTGCTTTCAGATGACGACGACGGTCAAGGTCAACGGCGACGGCAGCGGCACCATCGACCACACGATGCTCGTCACCAAGGCCGCGCTCGCGCAGCTGCGCAAGCGTTCAGCGCGCTCGGCGGCAGCCCGCGGCCAGCAGCGGCAGATCGACCTCACTGTCGAAGACCAGGCCCGGGACGATGGCCGCCAGTCTCGGTCCCGGTGTCAGCTACGTCGTCGTCGGAGCCGATCGACACGCCGCTCGGCGAGGGCACGTCGATGCGCTCTACGCCTTCGCGCGACGTCAAGCCGCTCAGGATCTCGATCGCAGCCAGCAGCCGCGCTGATGGCGCTGCCGATGCGCTCGACGCCGGCAGCGGCGACATCACCTGCTCGCTGACGCACGAACCGGACGGCAACGCCGTTCTGCACATCAATCTTCCCGACAATCAACCTGCCGACCAATTTCGCTCGGCGAGCGGCACCGGCAGCTCGGGCACTGACGCAGCAACTGGCGCTCGTTCGCTCGATGCTCGGCCGGGGCGCGCATCTCTGATCGGCGTCGAACCGGCGGGGCCGCTGGTCAAGACCGAGCCAGTCCCTTACGTCGACGGATCGCGCGTGACGCTGCTGGAGGTCAATCTCGATCGGGATGCTCGGCAGACGAGACGCTGCTGCACGCGCCTTCAGGCGGCCAAGACACCCAGACGAGGTCAAAGGCGGCGCTGACCGATGCCGGCGCATGCAGGATCACGCTCGATCCGCGAGGTCACGATCGAGTTCACGCCAGCGAAATAATCTCGACGTCGGTGCGCTGTCGCCGCCGATCGTCAGCGCGCCACGCTCGGCTGCCAGATCGAATCGCCGCGGTCCGGCCGCGCCGGGGTTGACGGCGAGCCGCCCCGCCCATCGCTGCATGACGACCGCCTCGATGGGTGTGCCCGAAAACCAGCACGTCACCGGCGTGATGTGCGCGAGCACTGTCTCGGCCGTCGGACGCGCCGCAGTTCGTGGCCGCTGACGCACGTGGATGGTGACGCCCGCCAGCGTCACGAGCGTTCGCGCGCCAGCGCGCAGATCGCGCGTCGTCGCCACGTTGCCGTAGACGGCGGCAACCGGCGCGATCTTCTCCAGCGCCGCCAGCACCGCCCGGCCGCCGACGTCGCCGGCATGGACGATCAACGCGACGTCCGCGAAGACGCTCCCGATCTCCGGCCGCCACAGCCCGTGCGTGTCTGCAGATCAGTCCGACGACTGACGCACGAGCCGGCGTCTTCCGCCGCCGCGGCGGCCTCAGCCGCCATGTGGGTCATGGCGCGGCCGCCGCCGGCAGCGGCCTCGCGGATCCTCGCGCCGGTAATGCCTCAGCGCGGGAGTCGGCGGCCGCGAGCCAGACCGGTGCACACAGGGCAGCCGAGGCCGCCGCTGACCACCGAAAACGGCGCGCCGAGCCAGTTGGCGACGCGCGCCGGCTTCGAGCTCGCCGAGCTGCGGGCCGCCCATGAAGAACACCATGTTCACGCCGGTCATGCCGGCCGCGCGAGACGATCGGGCGTTTCGAGCTGCCGGATGATGTTGCGGATGATCATGCTGACGGTGTCGGTGGCGCCGGTCAGCGCGAGGCAGGAGAACGTCAGCCAGAACGACCGCGACATGCCGAAGACCGACGGTCGCCAGGCCGATAGCCGGCGACCGCCCAGAGCAGCGTCGGCCCGCGCCGCTCGATCCGCTCGGTCAGCGGCACCATCGCCGCGCTCATCGCCAGCGCGCCCGCGGCCGGCGCGGCGTAGAGCCATCCGTAGCCCGTCGGCGCCCACCTGCAGGACGTCCTGCGCGAAGATCGGCAGCAGCGCCGTCGCCGACGAGAAGAACGTCGCGAAGAAGTCGAGCAGCATCGTCGAGCGGATGAGCGGCGACCGGAACACGAACCGCAGACCTTCGAAGCGCCGCGCGCCAGCGAGATCGTCCGCGGCGCGCCGAGCCTTCCCGCCGGTTCGCGCTGCCGGCAGATCGCGCATCATCAGCAGCGCGCGACCACCGCGCCGAAGCGAGATGGCGTTGGCGAGGTAGCGCGCAGCCGACTCCGGCCGCGGCGATGAGGAGCCCGCCGAGCGACGGTCCGACGACCGACGCGGTCTGGAACATGATGGTGTTGAGGCTGATCGCGTTCGGCAGGTGCTCGCGCGGCACCAGGGTCGGCACGAGCGCGTTGCGGCGCCGGCAGATCGAACGCGCCGACGGCGGCGCCGAGCGCCGCGAGCAGGTAGATCGGCCAGACGACGCGTGACGCCGCGAAACGCGAGCACGGCAAGCGCCGAGCGCGACGACCGTCGCGGCGATCTGGGTCAGCAGCATCAGCCGGCGCCGATCCCAGGCGTCGGCGACCACGCCGCTGATCATCGAGAAGACGATGATCGGCACCACGCTTGACGAGCCCGACGAGGCCGAGCGCCAGGCCTTTCGTTCGGGCGGCACCAGCAGCGAGACGTGCCACAGCAGCGCGGCGTTCTGCATCATCGAGCCGGTGAACGACAGCGAGCAGGCCGAACCAGATCAGCCGGAAGTTGCGGTGTTTCAGCGCGACGAGCGAAGCCGGCAGGGTCACGTGTGGCCGAGGACGCGGTGCGGCTGGTAGGGCGCCTCGAGGAGCGCGACTTCGTCAGGCTCCAGACGGATGGCGAGCGCACCGACATGGTCGTCGAGATGTTCGATCTTCGAGGCGCCGACGATCGGCGCGGTCACGGCCGGCTTCGACAGAATCCACGCCAGCGCGATCTGTGTCGGTTTGACGCCGCGCCGCCTGCGCGAGCTCGCCGACCCGATCCGGCGACGGTGAAGTCCGAGTCGGCGTAATACAGCTGGTGCGCATGCTCGTCGGTCCTGGCTCGCGAGGTGTCGCCCTTGTCCGCCTTGTTGCGGTTGCCGGCCAGGAATCCGCGCGCCAGCGGGCTCCAGGGGATGACGCCGACGCCCTGGTCGCGGCAGAGCGGAAGCATCTCGCGCTCTTCCTCGCGATACACCAGGTTGTAGTGGTTCTGCATGGACACGAACCGGGTCCAGCCGTGCAGCCGCGACACGTCGAGCATCTGTGGCGAACTGCCAGGCGAACATGCTCGACGCGCCGATGTAGCGGGCCTTCCCGGCCTTGACGACGTCGTGCAGCGCCGCGAGCGTCTCCTCGATCGGCGTGTCGTAGTCGAAGCGGTGGATCTGGTAGAGGTCGACGTAGTCGGTGCCGAGCCGGCGCAGCGACGCGTCGATCGCGTCGAAGATGTGCTTGCGCGACAAGCCGCCGATCGTTGGGCCCGTCGCTCGAGTCGGATAGTAAACCTTGGTGGCGATGACGCACCTGATCGCGGCGGCGTGAAGTCCTTGAGCGCGCGGCCGGTGACTTCTTCGCTGACGCCGAGCGAATACATGTCGGCGGTGTCGAAGAAGTTGATGCCGTGCTCGAGCGGCGCGCTTGATGAACGGCCGGCTCTGCTCTCGTCCAGCACCCAGGGACGCCAGCTGGCGTCCGTAGGTCATCATCCCCGAGGCAGAGCCGCGAGACCTTTGATCCCGGTCTCGCCGAAGCGGACGTAGTCCATCGACGACCGTTCAGGACACGCCGAGCAGCTCGACGTCGAAGACGAGCGTCGCGTCGGGCGGAATGGCGCCGCCGGCGCCGCGCCGGCCGTAGCCGAGATCGGAGGGATGATCGAGCGTGCGCTTGCCGCCGACCTTCATGCCGGCGACGCCCATGGTCCCAGCCCGCGGATCACCATGCCGGCGCCGAGCTTGAAATCGAAACGGCTCGCCGCGGTCGCGCGAGCTGTCGAACTTCTTGCCGTGGTGGTCGGGCGCTGGCGCCGTCGCAGCCAGCCGGTGTAGTGCACCGTCACTGGTCGTCCCGGCTTTCGCCTTCGGCGCCGGTGCCGACGGTGCCGTTGGCGATCTGCAGACTCGTCACGTTATCCATAGATTTTCAATTCTATCGTCACACCACCAGGACGAGCTTGCCGACGTTGGTCACCAGACTCCATGACGCGATGCGGCGGCAGCGGCGTCCGCAGCGGGAATGTCGCATGGATGACCGGCGCGACGGTCCGGGCTTCGAGCAGCGGCCAGACGTGCTGGCGAAGCGCAGCCGCAATCTCGCCCTTTCTGCGCGACCGATCGCGGTTCTGAGCGTCGAACCGGTGACCGTCAACCGACGCTGCATCAACGCCTGAATATTCAGCTCGGTCTTCGGTCCCGCGCAGCGTGGCGATTTCGACGAGGCGCCCCTCAGCGGCAAGCGACTCGAGATTGCGGGGAAATACTCCGGCGCCGACCATGTCCAGAATCGACGTCGACGCCGGCGCCGCCGGTCAGCTCGCGCACCACCGCGACGAAGTCCTCCTCGCGGTAGTTGATGCATCGCTCGGCGCCCAGCCGTTCGCAGGCGGCGCGCACTTCTCTCGCGATCCCGGCCGTCGCGAAGACGCGCGCCTGAACGCGCGCGCGCCAGCTGAATCGCGGTACGTGCCGATCCCGCTCGAACCGCCGTGGCATCAGCACCGATCTCGCCCGACGCGAACGTCCGCGGTCGAACGACGTTGGTCCAGACGGTGAAGAAGGTCTCGGGAAGGGCAGCCGCGCCGACCAGTCCATGCGGACGCGCGGAATTTGGCAGGCACTGCGGCGCCGGCGCAACGCGAACTGCGTACATAGCCCCCGCCGAGCAGCGCGCAGACCCGATCGCCAGGACGCCATTCCTGGACCGCGCTGCCAACCGATTCGACGACGCCCGCCACCTCCAGGCCGGAATGTCGGAGGCGCCCGGCGGCGGCGGATATCGCCGCGGCGCTGCATGATGTCCGGGCGATTGACGCCGGCGGCGGCCACCTTGATCAGGACTTCGTCCGCGGCCGGGGTCCGGTGTCGGCCGTTCCGCCGGCACGAGAACCTCCGGGTCGCCGGGATGAGGGATCTCGATGCAGATCATTCCACCTCTCCAAAAGCCGCACGCGCGGGTCGCGTGGCTCGAGCACGAGTGTGCGCCAGGGCGATGCCGACCGCCAGGCTGACCAGCGAAGACCGCCGGCAGCGCGCGCAGCCGGGCGACGATCACCGCGTCGACCAGCAGCAGCAACGCGAACAGCAGGTCGACGAGCATCGTGCACGTTCGGCGCGACGCCGTTCCGCAGACAGATGGGGAGGGTTCATCCGCTCGGTGAACACCAGGTGGCCGCGCAGGACGCCGCCGACACCGTCGCGGCGGCGCCGATGGCGATGAAGATCGCGACGGTGACGGGCGTTTCGATCCAGTCCTTGATCTGCCAGGCAACCATCGAGCAGACGACGTAGAGCGCCACGATCGTCAACTGGTGAACGCGCCACCACGCCAGCCGCGGCGCGCCGGCGCTTCAACCGGCTGGCCGTCGAGCGCCGCCAGGATCGCCGCCGCCGACGCGAACCGATCGTCCGGCGACGGCTGCAGGCATCGAGCGACGACGGCACCGATCGCCGGCAGCGTCCGCGGCGCCCCGGTCGCGAACGGATGGCTGCCACAGGCGTATTTGCATCAGCACGCCGAACGCGAGACGTCGGCGCGGGCGTCGCCGCGTTCCCCGCCAGCTGCTCGGGCGCGATGTAGCCGGGCGTCCCGACCAGCAACCTGGCGTGGGTTCCGCTGGTCAGTCCGGCGTGGGCAGGCGACTGCGAGCGGGCCAGCCCGAAGTCGAGGAATCTTCAACCGCCCGTCGCGTCCGCGCATGACGTTGTCGGGCTTCAAGTCGCGATGGACGATCCCCGCCTGGTGGCAGTAGCGAGCGCCTCGACCACGTCCCGGGCGGTCCGGACGATCTCGTCCGGCGTCGGACGCGTGCCGCCTCGAATTTCATCGCCAAGGGTGTGGCCGTCGATGAACTCGGTGGCGATGGCTGCAGCTCGTTGTCGATGCTCCCGAGGGCGTAGACCGTGCAGATTCCGGGATGGCTGAGCGCGGCGGCGGCTCGAGCCTCGCGGCGAAGGCGGTCGCGCTGGCGCGGGTCGTCGCACGAGGTGAGGCGCGCCAGCACCTTCAACGCGACCGTGCGACCCAGTCGCGCGTCGGTGGCGAGAGCAGCGATTGCCGCGCGGCCCATTCCGCCCCGGCCCAGTTCGCGCACGAGGGCATACGAGCCCACGACGGTGCCGGCCGGGAGCGGTTCGTCCGGGATCCAGGAGCTCGGGATGGTCTCGGCGACCGGTTCGTTGAGGAACTGGCCGGCTCGCGAGTGGCTCGCCAGGGGAGCGACAGCACCTCGGCGCGAACCTCGGCATCGTCGGCAGCCTCTCGCGCCACGAACGCCGCGGCCTCGGGGCCGCCGAGATCCCATCGCGGTAGCTGAACAGCTGGCGCGAACCCGCGCCCACCGCCCGGCGGTCATCGCGCCTCGCCCGCCAGCTCGCGGAACAGCCACGCCCGGGCGAGGCTCCACCGCCGCTTCATGGTCGCGGGCGAAATGCCGATGACGTCCGCTGTTTCCTCGATGCTCAGGCCGGCGCACAGCGTTAGCGCAATTCGACGATCCGCGCCTGCTCGGCATCGATGGTCTCGGCGCCGCTCCAGCGCTTCGTCGAGGGCCGGGAGCATCGATTCAGGATCGGCGGCCACGGCGAGCGAGTCGGAAAGGGAAACGCGAAGCTGAGGCCGGCCCAGCGTTTTCTGGGCGCCGCGTGCCCGCGCGCGCTCGACCAGGATCTGGCGCATCGATCGCGCCGCGATGCCGACGAAGTGACGCTTGTCGGTCCACGGCGCCGACGTTGGCCAGTGCGCATGTAGGCCTCGTGGACGAGGGGCGGTCGGCTGCAGCGTCTCGGCCCGGCCGCTCACGCCGCATGTAGGCGGTTGCAAGGCGGCGCAGCTCGTTGTAGACCAGCGGCGCCAGCGCGTCTGCGTCCTGCGAGTTGCCCGGCATTTCGTTATCCTACCCGGTAAGGTGGTCGTCATTCCCATGGGCGTCGCCGGATCGGGCAAGACCGCCGTCGGACACGCTCTGTCCAGCCAGCTTGATGGCCGTTCGAGGACGCCGACAACTACCATTCCCCGGCGAACCTCGCGAAGATGGCCCGGCGGATTCCGCTCGATGAGGCCGACCGCGATCCGTGGTTGACCACTCTGCATCGAATTGTCGCCACCGCCCTCGATCGGCGTGAACCGCTGGTCATGGCGTGCTCGGCGTTGACGGCCCGGCATCGCGATACCCTGCGCGGCGGCCTGCGCCATGTCCGGTTCGTCCACCTCGTCGTGGACCAGGCAACGGTGAGACGCCGGCTCGACGAGCGCACCGGCCACGCCGCCGGGGCGTGGATTCTCGAGAGAGTCAGCTGCGCGATTTCGAGGAGCCGACCGATGCCATCGCGATCGACGGCACGCAGACGGTCGAGAGAATCACCAGGGCGATACGGCGGGAACTCGGTATCCGAATGCGGCCGCCCTGTCAGGGCTTAGAGCTAAGTGGGCTCAGGGCTGAGCGAAGGGCTGAGGGCGAAGCGACAAAGAACGCTAGGGCTCAGAAATGCAGCCGCCATGTCAGGGCTGAGAGCTGAGGGCTTAGGCTGAGCGGAGGGCTCACGGCGTAGAGATAAACAACGAGTTACCGCGCGGTGGTGATGCCGCTGGGGCGTGAAGGCTCGTGGAGATGGCCGCCCTGGATTGCGCCGCAGCGGCATCACCATTGCGCAGGTCAGAAGTGCAGCAAACGTGTCAGGCTGAGGGCTTGCGCAAAGGCGGCCTCAGGGCTGGCCGCTGACGAGCCAGTCGCGGGCGCGGAGCGACAGGACGGGATAGCTGCGCCGCAGGGCGTCGACGCGGTCGCGTACTCGGTCTTGGGAAACTCCTTTGCAGGTAGCGCCCGCGCAGCTGGCGAATCTCACGGCTACAAATCGCGGACGTAGTCGCGAACCAGTTCCGGCGGCGTCGTCACCCGCGGGCGAACGCCGTGCTTCAGCAGCGCGGCCAGGACATCGTCGCGATACGCGCGATGTCACTCGTGTCTCTTCTGCGCTCGCACCTTTGGCAGCAGTGCGGCGGCGAGGCGCGCGGCCGGGTCCGCCGATTGCGCCACCAGTTCCAGCTCTCCGGCCGCGGCGTCGAGCTCTCCGCAGGCGAATCCACGCGCTTGGCGCGGACGAAGCGCGCCGGAAATTCGAACGGCGTCGAGCCGGCGCCGACGACGACGGCAAGGCGGTCCTCGGCTTCCCCGACCTCGTCGGTCATCATCAGGCAGGACGCGAGGAAGAAGTTTCCTGCTGGATCGTCGGGCTCGACGGTCACGAATCGTCGAAGGGTGTCCGCGGCCCGCTCGTATCGGCGGCCGGCGTAGGCCTCGCATCGCGTCGTCGAATACCGCCGAGGGATCGCCGGGCCGCAGCAGCGGCGCGGCATACGCTGGCGGATCGAGCTTGCCCAGTTCGGCGAGCGCGCGCTTGACTGCCCGCCCACCGGAAACACCGGCAGCAGGACGGCGACGGCAATCGCAATCGGCAAACGGCCCCTTGGAACCAGGCTATCCGGCAAGGATTTCTCTACCGCCCGAGCGTCGGCGCGAATCCGGACGATATGCCGGGGCCGCGCCATCGCGTCCGCGAGTGGTGCCGGCTGTTCCAGCCGGCGACCGACGATGGGTTCGACGATCTCGCCGAACCTGGCGGGATGCGCGGTCGCGAGCAGAACCCCGGGACGGTCAGGTCCCGTCTCCATGCGCACTTCAACCCGACGTAGGCGATGGCGCTATGGGGATCGAGCAGGTATCCGGTCTCCTCGAAGACCCGACGAATCGTCGCGCGGATTTGATCGTCGGATACGATGCCAGGCCTTCGATGTCGCGCTGGACTCGCCTCGACGCTGCCCTCATACAGCCAGCTGATGCGCTCGAAGTTGCTCGGATCGCCGACGTCCATCGCGTTGGCGAGCGTCTGCACCGACGCGCGTGGCGCGAAATGTTCCGGAGCGGAAATACTGCGGCACGACATCGTTGGCGTTGGTCGCCGCGACGAAGTGGGCGATCGGCAGGCCGGCCCGCTTTGCCATCAAGGCCGGCGGTGAGGTTCCCGAAGTTGCCGCTTGGCGTGCAGAACACGAGTTTCGGGCGGCTCGCCGCCGGCCAGTTCCGGCGAGCCGGGCCGCCCCATGAAAGTAGTAGACCGCCTGCGGAGCAGCCGCCCGACGTTGACGGAGTTGGCGGACGTCAGCGGATCGCGCCGCCGAATCGCCCGGTCGCCGAACACCTCGCGGGTCGAGCCGGTGGCAGTCGTCGAAGCTTCCAGCGACGGCGTAGGCGCGCACGTTGGCGCGTACTACCGTTGAACATCGTCAACTGCGCCTCCTGGGTGGGGCTGACCCGGCCGTCGGGATACAGGATGACGACGCCGCGTGTGGGGCACGCCGATGAAAGGCGTGCGCGACCGCGGCTGCCGGTGTCGCCGGAGGTCGCGACCAGCATCGGTCAGCGGCTCGTCCCGCGTCATGCAGCGACGCCATCAGCCGCGCCATGACCCGCGCCCCGACGTCCTGAACGCCAGCGTGGGTCCGTGGAACAGCTCGAGCGCGAACGACACTGGATCTCGATCTGGACGAGCGGGATCTGGAAAGTTCAGCGCCTCGACGACGACGGCCTCGAGCGTCGCCGGATCGAGCTCGCCGCGCGTGAACGGCCGCAGCGCAGCGCAGGGCGATTTCGGTCAGCGTGCGGCGCGGAAGACGCGCGATCTCCTCAGCCGGCCAGGGCTCGATGCCGTCGGGGACATACAGGCCGCTCGTCGGGCGCCAGACCCTCGAAGAGCGCCGTCTGTGAACGAAGCGGCGCGGACCGCCGCGTGTGGTCAGCGAAGCGCATGAGGGCGCATTCAGCGACGCGCGCGCCGTGAAGGGCCACCGCCGACACGTAGGTCTGCGACGACGGGGCCGACGTGGGCCCGAACCGCACGCGTCATCGCCGCCGCGACACGATCGGCGAGCTCGTCCGCTGCACAGAGCGCAAACAGCGATGGCCCGGATCCGGAGAAGCTGCAGCCCGAGCGGCGCCGGCATCGGCGGCCGCCTGCTTGATCGCGCCGAGACCGGGCAGCAGGACCGATGCGGCGCGGGCTCAGCGATGACGTCCTCCAGCGATCGCGACAGCTGCGCGAAGTCGCTGCGATGCAGCGCGTCGACCAACGCGCCGACGTTCGCCCACTGCCGGATGGCGTCGCCCGAGCGGAACGGTGGCACCGAGCAGCGCGCGCGCGCTTGGCGGTTTCGATCTCGAGCTCGGGGTGAACGACAACCGCGGTCAGGCCGGCGGGAACCGGCAGCCGGATGACATCCGGCGGATTCGGGACGCCGGACGAGCACGAATCCGCCGATCAGATCGCACGGGCGCGATGTTGTCGGCGTGGCGCCGATCCCGCGCCGTCGCGTTCGCCCTCGAACGCGCACGACAGCAGCGTGTCGGTGCTCGATCGCGCGCCGAGCCAGCGCGTCGACCGCGACGACCGCGGCGACGGCGCTCGCGGCGCTGCCGCCGAGGCCGCTCGACAGCGGCAGGCCCTTGCGAATCGTCAGCGCGACGCCGCGGCGCTCGCCAAGCCGTTCGAGCAGCGCGGCAGCGCGCGACGCCCGCGGTGTTCCGCGCGGCGTCGCGCGGCAGCCGCCCGCGATCGCTGACGATGTCGTCGATCGAGACGCCCGATCGAGTCCAACGCGCGCTGCACTTCGTCGCCGGCGATCGTGCAGCGCGAAAGCCGAGGACATCGAAGCCGCAGGCGACGTTGGATACCGTCGCCGGCGCGAACGCGGTGACGCAATCCATGGTCGACGTCATCTTACTCGGCGGTGAAGGATCCACCCTACCGATGGTAGCGCTGCGAATCGTGGGGATGAGGCATCTCGCGAAACGCGCGATCGAAATCGTAGCGCGGCGATGAAACCCCAGTCCGCGGCGGGCGCGCAGAGTCGTCGACGTCGGCCGGCCACGAATCGACGATGCCCTGCCGCTTCGGATCGATCCTGTAGGTAATCGCCGCGTCGGGAAACGCGGCGATCACGACCTCGCCGGATCGCGGCCGCCGAGGGGTTGAAGCGCCGGTCAGGTTGTAGGCGCTGCGCGTCAACCGCTCGCGCGCGGCCGACGCCAGCGCCAGCAGCGCGTCGACGCCGTCGGGCATGGCCATGAACGGAATCGTCGTGTCGGGCCGGACGAAACACTCGTACGGCTCGCGCTTCGCCGCGGCGTGAATCATTTCCGGCGCGTAGTCCGACGTCCCGCCCGGACGGCATCGGTGACGGCCGAGATCAGCCCGGGAAACCGCACGGCAGCGGAAGTCCACGCGCGCGAATGGCGTCGGCCGACAGCTGCTTGTAGTGACCGCGCGTAGTAGCTGCCGAGCTGCTCGCAATACAGCTTGTTGCACCCGTACATCGTCGTCGGGTGCGTGAAATCGTCTTCGCGCGACCCGCTGCGCCGCGCGCCTTGGTCTCGAGATCCGGCAGTCCGTAGGCGGCAATCGACGACGGATAGACGAACACGACCGGCCGTCCGTGCGACTCGCCCTGCCGCTGCGCGAACTCGAGCAGGTTGAGCGTGCCTTCGACGTTGACGTGATGCGCCGTGACCGGCGTGAACTCCGACCGGGTCGACAGCAGCGCCGCCAGGTGAAAGACGCAGTCGACCTCGAACTCGGCGAGGATGCGATCGAGCAGCGCGACGTCGGTGATCGATCCGGTGAACTCGCGCGCCACCTGTGACGCGACCGACGCGTCGAGCGGGGTGACGTCGAGGGTGATGATGGATGTACCGGCCGCAGACAGCCGCGCGACCAGGCCGTGGCTGATTTCCGCCGCCGGCGCCGGTGATGAAGACGACAGGTTTACGCATGGTCGGGGATCATCGAACGAACTCGTTGGTGTAGGTCTTCGACAGATCGATCGAGGCGCCACGGACCTTCTCCATGCTCCCGGTCAGGAGGCCCAGCACCGCGGCGGCGCCAGCGTCGGTCATCATCCCGTCGGTCGAGAACATCGACATCGAGTCTCTTCAACGCCTCGACGCACAGCGCATCGTCTTCGCCGCGCAGCGCCTTGGGGGTCTTGCCGAAATCTCCTCGGCCGAATGGCTGTGCATCCATTGCAGAGTCTGGAGGATGGCGCGCGCGAGTCGACGCGCGCGACATCGGGATGGCCCCGCACCCACTCTCCGCTGGAGTACAGGACGGCGGCCGGATAGCTGCCGGTCCCGAACGCCGCCTTCACCCCGGCCTCGTCGCGAAGGTCCGCCAACACGCGGACGTTCGGGTTCCGCCGTTTGATCAGGGTGAACGATGGATCCGCCATCCAGCCCGCATCCACTTTGCCGTGCCTCGATCGCCGCGATGGCGGTCGCGGCGCCGCCGATGGCCGTGACGCTGACCGCGTCAGCGGGCACGTGGTTTCGCGACAGCAGGAACGTGAGGAACATCTGCGAGGAGGAGCCCGCCGTCGTGACGCCGACGATGCGGCCCCTTGAGATCCTGGATGCCGGTCACGGTCGCGGCCGCTTGCGGCGATGTCGCCAGCACCAGCCCCGGAAACCGCAGCATGGTGACGAAGGCGACGAGCTGGCGGCCCTCGGCCGCCATCTGAATGGTGTGGTCGTAGAAGCCCTGACACGACGTCGGCGCTGCCGCCGACCAGCGCCTGCAGCGCCTTCGGCGCCGCCCTCGAAGTCCTGCAGCTCCACGTCGAGCCCCTCGGCCTTGTAGAGTACCCGAGGTCCTGCGCGAGCGTGGTGGGCAGATAGACCATCTGGTTCTGACCGCCGATGGCCAGCCGGACGTGCGCCGCTGCCGTCGGTCCGCTCTGCGGCGCGGAACACGACCACGCGGCCGCCGCCATCGCCAACGAGAGCAGCGCGAGACACAACGACGCGCCGGTTGTCGCTTCATGCCTTCCATCGCAGGAGCCATCGCTCCAGTCGCGCCACTCCCGCGCTCGACCAGGACCACGACGGCGGAAAGCACCGTCATCCCGGCGAAGACGCCGGTGGTATCGAACGTCCCCTCGGCCTGGGCGATCACGTAGCCGAGGCCGCGAGCCGCGCCCAGATACTCTCCCACAACCGCGCCCACCATCGCGAACCCGAGGCTGGTGTGGAGGCTGAGAAGATCCAGGACAGCGCGCTCGGCAGGAGCACGTGCCGCATCAGCTGACGCTCGGTTGCGCCGAGCATGCGGACGTTGTCGATGAGCACGCGGTCGGCATCGCGCACGCCCTGGTAGGTGTTGAAGAACATGACGAAGAACACCAGCGTCACGGCAAGCGCCACCTTCGACCAGATGCCGAGACCGAACCAGAGCAGAAACAGCGGCGCCAGCACGACGCTGCGGCATCGCGTTCAGCATCGTGATGTAGGGGTCCGAGCACGCGCGCGGCAAATGGCGACCTTGCGAGCGCGAACCCGAGCGCCACGCCGATCGCCGAGCCGATGACCAGAGCCCAGCAGCGATTCCTCGAGCGTGATCGCGAGGTGCCGCCACAGCGATGCCGTTCAGCATCCAGGTCCGATACGGGCGGCGATGTCGCTCGGGCGGCTGAAGAAAAACGGATCGAGGATCTTGACGGTCGACGCCGCATCTGCCAGACGCCGAGGACGGCGGCACCCACGGCGAGCTGGGCGGCGCGGACCGACGCCTGGCCGGGCTCAGCGCGCACGAGTCGCATCTCCCGCCTGACTTTTCACGACCTCTTCACGAAGCACCGACCACGTCCGCTTGTGCAGAGCTCGATGAACGCCGGCGGTGGTCCGGAGCTCCATGCAGATCGCGCGGTCGTTCGAGCGGCGACCGCGTAGCGGGCGACGACGCGGCTGGCGGGACCCGCCGACAGCACCACGACGTCGTCGGCCAGGCGCGATCGCTTCCTCGAGGTCGTGAGTGACGAACAACACCGTGCGCTTCTCGACCAACCCTCGTCCCACAGCGACAGCAGCTCGGTTTCCATTCGCTGCCGCGTGTGGACGTCGAGCGCGCTGAAAACGGTTCGTCCATCAGCACGATCGGCCGGTCGAGGATCCAGTTCTGCGCCATCGCCACGCGCTTGCGCATGCCGCCGCTCAGCTGCGCCGGGTAGTGGGCGCGAACGCGCTCGAGGCCGACCCGCGCCAGCCATTCGTCGGCGCGACTGGCGGCTGCCGGGCGCGAGGCGCCGGCCAGCACCAGTCCGAGCGCGACGTTGTCGCGCACGTTCTTCCACGGCAGCAGCGCGTCCTGCTGGAACATGTAAGTGGCATCGCGGTTCAGACCGGTCAGCGGCACGCCATTGATCGTCACGGCGCCCGCCGCCGGCGTCCGCAGGCCGGCGGCGACGTTGAGCAGTGTCGACTTGCCGCAGCCGCTCGGCCCGACGATGGCGACAAAAGCACCCGCCGCGACGTCGAACGACACCTCGTTGACCGCCCGGTAGGCCGATCCGCCCGGCGTGACGAAGTCCACGGAAACCCGTTCGAAGGCCAGCGATGCCATTAGGTATGGTTCGCGTCGAGTAGGAAGGCGGTCGCTTCGCGCGTGACGCGATCGACGGGTTGCCGCTTCGCTGTGCGGGCTATGCGCGCCCTCGTCGAGCAGCAGCCACTTCGTCGCGGCGCGCCCGGCCTTCGAGATCGGCGCCCAGCGCCTGCAGTTCGCCCGGCTCTGTTCTCGGATCGCGCGCGCCGTGAACGACCAGCACCGGCACCGCCAGGCCGGGAGCCGTCCATCGTACAGGTCGGCGCGATCCGGAAGACGCGTTGTCGGCAATCTGCAGCCAGGCCGCGCCATTCTCGCTCAGCAGCGTCCGCCAGCGGCGGCCGTGCTCGCGCTCGAGCGCGCTCGCCACCCGGACGCCGAGCGCGTCCGGCGCGTCGCGCATGGTCATGAAGAATTCGCGCGAACGCGGTTTCCTTCGAGAGTAATGCGTCGCCTCGGCGACGATGCCGGAGACACGTGCCGGCGCCATCAGCGCGAGTCTCAACGCGATGATCGCGCCGTCGCTATGGCCCCACAGCGCGACGCGATCGAGGCCGAGCGCGGTAATCGTCGCCAGCGTTTCCTCGGCGGCGCGTTGATGGAAATCGAGGCATGCACGTCGAGCGTCCCGGAGCCGCCGTATCCGGTTCGATCCGGAATGACGATGCGCCGCTGGCCTTCGAGCGCGAGCGCCTGATGGTCGAAGGGATAGATGCCGTATCCCCATCCGCCATGGAGGAACAGGATCACGGCGCCGTGGCCGAGGTCGCGGTAGTAAATGCGAACCGGCGATCGGCCGGGCGCGAGCGGCGACGCATCCGAGATCGACGTAACCATCGCTCATCAATCCAGCAACCGTCCGCCATCCGGGAAAGGACATGCTAAGGTAGGCGCATCTTACCCGACACCGACTCCCAAGGTCTCATCTCGCGGTTTGCGTTTCGGCTGACGGCGTGGAGCGAACGCTGGGTTCCCGACGCGTTCGTCTTCGCGCCCTCGCCACCGTCGTCGTCTTCATCGCCGCGCTGGCGGCCACACCCATCGACGCTCGGACAGACCGTGGACGCGTGGGGCCGCGGCTTCTGGGATCTGATTCCGTTCACGCTCCAGATGGCGCTGGTGATCATCACCGGTCACGTGCTGGCCACGTCGCCGCCGATGCGAGCGCGGCGATCCGCGTCGATCGCCGGCGTGGCCTCGCACGCCGCGCGGCGCGGTCGCGCTCGTCACGTTCTTCGCGCTCGCGAGCGTCGTGGTTCAACTGGGGCTTCAGCCTGATCTTCAGCGCGGTCCTCGCGCAGCGAGATGGCGCGCCGCGTCAAGGGCACGTCGACTACCGCGCGCTCGCCGCCGCGAGCTTTCTCGGACTCGGCAGCATCTGGGCGCAGGGACTCGAGCGGATCGGCGGCGCTGCAGATGGCGACGCCCGGGGCGCTGCAGCCCGCAGATCCGCGACATCGTCGCCGCACGGCGGCATCGTGCCCGGCGGCATCATCCCGTTCCGCCACACGATCTTTCTCGTGGCAGAGCGTCTGTCTCGGTCGTCGATCGAGATCGTCGTCGTCGACGACGGTGATGTGGCTGGCGACGCCGCCGGCCGGGCGAGGCAAGACGGCGCCGCGGATCTCGGCATCGATCTTCGCGCGATACCACGGAACCGCGCCGGACGCCGCGGCGCCGCCGCGAGCACACCGGGACAATGAGCTCGAGCACTCCCGCTGCTGCTCGTGGATCGTCGTCGCGCTCGGCGTCGCTCTATCTCGTTCGCTATTTCATGCAGCGCCAGCGAGCCGCTGAACGCGCTGAACGCTGAACATCCTGAACTTCGCGTTCCTGCTGCGTCGGCATTTCTGCCTCCATCGGCACGCCGGCGCGGCTGATGCGCGCGGTGCAGGACGCGACGCCGGCGGTCTGGGGCGTCATCCTGCAGTTTCCGTTCTATGCCGGCATCGCCGGCGTGATCACCGGCGACCCATCTGAACGAGCAGCTCGCCGGCGCGCTTCGTCGCGCGTCTCGACGCCGACGACGTTTCCGCCGCTGGTCGCGCTGTATTCCGGCGGTGCTCGGCGTGTTCGTGCCCTCGGGCGGATCGAAGTGGGTGATCGAAGCGCCGTATGTGATGGCGGCGCGCGCACTCGCTGAAGGTCCACCTCGGTTGGATCGTGTCGGCGTACGATCTGGGCGAGGCGCTGGCCAACCTGCGTGCAGCCGTTCTGGATGCTGCCGATCCTCGGGCTGTTCCGAGCTCGGCGCCCGCGACGTCATGGGCTACACCTTCGTCGTCTTCCTGGCGCTGGTGCCGGTGGTGCTGATCCTGGTGACCGCTGTTCGGTCTGACGCTGCCCTACCCGCTGTAAGGCAGGCGCGCTCGTGTCATTGCCCGAGACGAGTCGTCCGCAGCTCTCCCCACGTCTCGGGATCCTGGCAGATCAGCGTCTGCAGGTGCAGCGCGCACGTCGCTCCGGCGGAAACTCTGCGCCGAGCTTGCGCGACCGCCGGCGCCAGGTCTTCGCGTCGTCGGGCTTGCACGTCGTCCTCGTCGATCAGGCCGTTCTCGTGCTTGATGCCGAGCGCGTCGAGAAACGCGCCCATCATCGCCGCGCTGTTCGGCCAGGTGATAGACGATCAGGGCGCGCGCGGCGAGCTGATCGGCAACGCATGCCGAGTGCTCGCGAGGTGACGCGCCTTGCGATCGACATCGAGCGCCGACGACGGTCTTCGGTCGAAACTTCTTCTGCTGGGCGATCAGCAGTGCCGCCTGCACCTGATCGTCGGTGTGCTTCCTCGTCGTGACCAGAACGCGCGCGCGGCGCGCTGGCGCTGATCGAGCGGTCATCGATCTCCAGAGTCGTGACGGGAGTCAACGGCGTGTCGGTCATTGCTGCTATTCTAGTCGGATGCGAATGCTCGCCGCGTGGGCGATCGCGGCTGCGCATGGCGCGCCACAGGCGGCGCCGGCGTCCATCCGGTTTCCGGCCGGCGCATCGCGCCGGTCATGGGCTGGCAGGGCGCCGACTGGCTCGAGCGCGAGCGAACGCGAACGAGGAAGAGTCGCCCGACGCCGCCAGTCCGCCTGCTGCAGAATCCACAGGCGGCGCGACCGGTCGCCGACATCGGCGCCGGCAGCGGCTACATCGACGCTGCTGCTATGCGGCGGAGGTCGGGCCGGCCGGGCGGCGCGTCTACGCCAGCGACCTCCAGCCGCAGATGATCGAGATCCTGCAGGCGCCGGCTCGGAACAGCGGAAACGATCACCAAACGTCGCGCTGGTGCAGGGCTGCGGTCGACGATCCCAAGCTGCCGCCGGCCGCCAGTCGATCGTCGCTCTGATGGTGGACGTCTATCACGAGCTGTCGCGGACCGCAGGCGATGCTCCGGCATATCCGCGCAGCGCGTTGAAGCCGGGCGGGCGCCTGGCGCTGCGTCGAATATCGCAAGGAAGACCCGGCGGTGCCGATCCGGCCCGAACACAAGATGAGCGTTCAGTGAAGCGAAGCGCAGAACTCGAAGCCGAGGGGTTCACGCTGTCGCAGGTCGACGAATCGCTGCCGCGGCAGCACGTCCTGATTTTCACCTCGACGTGTAGCTACCGGCACCAGCCATGCTGTTCACCGAGCCCACGTTCCTCTTCCTCTTTCTGCCGCTCCTGCTCGCGCTCTATCTTCGCGAAATCGGCCGGCGGCGAAGCGATCGGGCGCGGGTTCAGCGCCGCACTCGGCGGCGGCGGCTGGCTGTTCGCCAACTGGTCCTGCTCGATCGCCAGCGTCATCTTCTACGCCTCGGGCGGACGGTCGTTCACCTGGCTGATGCTGGCGTCGATCGCCTTCAACTACTGGATGGCGATCGCGGTCGATCGCGGCCGCGGCACCGCCGCCGGCCGGCGTTCGGCTGGCGGTCGCGGTCGACGTCAACCTCGATGCGTCCTCGGCGTCTTCAAATACGCCAACTTCTTCGCCGACAACGTCAACGCGCTGCTCGCTGCCGGCGCGTGACCGCGCAGCCGATCTGGCATGCCCCGCGTCCTGCTGCCGATCGGCATCTCCGTTCTTCACGTTTCACGCGATCTCGTACGTCGTCGACGTCTACCGGCGTGACGCGAGTCGCGCAGAAGAGCCCGGTGCACGCGGCGCTCTACCTGCTGCTGTTTCCGCAGCTGATCGCCGGACCGATCATCCGCTACCGCGACATCGCCGATCAGCTGGCGCGCACGGATCGTCACGCTCGACGACTTCGCCTACGGCGTGCGCCGATTCGTGATCGGCCTGGCGAAGAAGGTGCTGATCGCAAACGTCGTCGCCGGACCTGCGCGACCGGATTTTCGCGATGCCGCTCGGCGCAGCTGTCGGCGGCGCACGCGTGGCTCGGCGTCGTCTGCTACACGCTGCAGATCTACTTCGATTTCTCCGGCTACTCCGACATGGCGATCGGCCTCGGCCGGATGTTCGGCTTCCGATTTCCCGAGAACTTTCGCTGGCCGTACATCGCCGCCAGCGTCCAGGAGTTCTGGCGCCGCTGGCACATCTCGCTCTCGATCGTGGTTCCGCGACTACCTCTACATCCCGCTCGGCGGCAACCGCGTGCCGCCCGGCGCGCAGCTACCAGCAACCTCGTCACGGTGTTCTTTCTGTGCGGCCTGTGGCACGGCGCCAGCTGGAACTTTGTGCTCTGGGGCCTGTGGCACGGCGCGTTCCTCGTAGCTCGAGCGCATCGCCGGGCCGAGAGTGGCGTCGGCGCGCCGATCCGGGCTGCCGCCCGGCCGATCCTGGGATCACCTCTACGCGATGACGGTGGTGATGATCGGCTGGTGTCTTCAGGGCCGACACGCTGGACGACGGCGGCCTCCTTTCTGGCGGCGCTCGCCGGCCGGAGCCCGGCACTGCCGGCGCCGTACACCGCATCGTTCTACCTGACGACCGAGGTGTGGTGGCACTCGCCGCCGGAGTCGCTCGGTCGACGCCGTGGGTTCCGGCACTGGCGCGGCGTCTGACGCCATCGCCGGAAAGGCCTCGCAACAACCCGGTCGCCATCGCCGCAACCGTCGCGCTGGCTGCCATGCTGGTGGCGTCCATCGTGAGCGTGGCCGCACGGACGTGCAACCCGTGTTCATCTATTTCAGATTCTGATGCGCGCGCCCCTGGTCATCGTGTTCGTCGCCGTCATCTCGCTGCCGCTGTGCCTCAACATCGCCGGGCCGCGACGGCGGCGAGATGCGGAAGGCGAGAATCGCGAACTGGTGACCTTCGTCGGCACCAACGTCCGCCCGTGGTTCGACGACACCATTTCGGCCTGCGATCGACCCTGGTCAAGTTAGCTGGCGAGACGCAGTTGTTCCTCTTTCGGGGTGTCGCCGTCGACGTCCGTTCTCAAGGGCAGCGATGGCTGGTTCTTCTATGCCGACGACAAAGCGGTCGACGACTCACTGTTTCAGCCGACCCCTTGACGTTCAACGCCCCCAGCCAACTGGCGCAGCGCCCTCGTCCGCGCGCAGCGCTGGTTGAAAGGCGAGAGGCGTCGTCACGTGTTCCTCCTCGCCCCGGACAAACACTTCATGTATTCGGAGGAGATGCCGACGGACGGTCGTCCGCATCGGCGCTGATGTCGCGCGATGGACCAGTTCTACGTGCAGCCTGCAGGACACCGGGTTCATCGTCGACGTCCGGCCGCCACTGGTCGCGCAGCGGCGCATGAGCGCCTCTATCAGAAGACCGACACGCACTGGAACTGAGCGCGGCGCCTGGGTCGCGCACTGCAGGCCATCGTCAACGCCGCCAGAGCTCAGCGTCCGGAAATTTCAGCGCCCTGGACGCGCGCTGATTTCGAGGCGGCGGCGCGCGACGTGGAGAGGCAAGGATCTCGCGGCGATGATGGGCCTCAAGCGGGTGCTGCGCGAGGAGGACCTGCTCCTCGTGCCGCGGAAGCCTCGGCTGTGCCCGCGTCATCGAAGCCCCGCGGCGCGCGCCCGACCGACGAAGAGGGGCGGCTGGTCACGGAAATCCCGGATCCACGCTGCCGCGAGCGGTGATCTTCCGGGACTCGTTGCGTCCGCGCTGGTGCCGTTCCTGTCGGAGCACTTCAGCCGCGCCGTCTACTTGTGGCAGAACGACTTCGACGCGCAGGTCGTCGAGCAGGAACATCCCGACATCGTCATCCAGGAAATCGTCGGCCGCCATCTGCACAACTTCATCCCGTCGCCGGAGCTCGTTCCCGAGCATTGGCGATCCGGCGACCGCTCGGCTGAAGCCTTCGTCGCATCCGCCCACGCGGCCCACTGCCGCCGACCACCACGACCTACTCGACCCACTTCGACTCTACTCGACCTACTCGACCTATCCGGCCCGCCCGACCCATTCGCGCTACCATCAGCCGTGGTGTCCGCGCTCGGCGCCGTCATCCCGCTGGCGTTCGCGTCCGGCCTCAACCTCTACGCGACGGTCGCGGTGCTGGGACTGTGCTCGCGCTACGGCCTGGTGTCGCTCCCCGATCAATTCCGCGGCTTCGATCATCCGCTGGTGATTGGCATCGCGCTGACGATTTACCTGGTCGAGTTCTGTGGCCGACAAGATCCCATGGCTCGATTCGCTGTGGGACGCGGCATAACCGTGATCAGACCCGTTGGAGGCGCGATCGTCGCCGTCGCCGCACTGGGAGACGCGTCGCCGACATTGCGCGCCCTCGGCGCCGTGCTCGGTGGCTCGGTGGCTGATGACGACGCACGTCACCAAGGCGAGGCGCGAGGGCGGCGGGGTGAACACCAGCCCCGAGCCGTTCAGCAACTGGATTCTGAGTGTCGGGGGAAGATCTGCTCGCGGTGGGACTTTCCTACGCCGCGCTCACCTCACCCGGGCGCGGCGCTGGCGGTCGCCCTCGTGTTGCCAGGGCCATCGTCGCCTGCGCCTCGGTCATCGTCCGAGTCGTCAGGGCGACGCTGGTTCAGTGCGCGCGTCAGCGGTAGATCCGGGCGTCGCCCGGTAGGCGTCAACGCTGCCCCGTGGTGCGACCGCCGGTGGCCGGCTGCGGCGTCGCGCTGCCGCAATAGATGCCGTTGAAGCAACATCTTGAACGTGCCGTGCGGCTGCGCCGCGCCACAGCACTTCGTTGCCGAAGAGCACCACGCGTCCCTTCCCGACCGGCGCGTCGACGATCGAGACGGCCTGATCGAGATACTGCTGGCCCCACGCCCAGCCCGCTTCGCAGCGGTGTCGCGGCTGTCGTACCACGGCGACCGGCTTCACGCCTCTGGTAATGCGCTTCCGGCTGCAGACGGAACGCCGGGCTCGTCGTAGAAGACCATCGCCTTGCTCGTCCATGCCGTAGGCGAGCGGGTTGCGTGTTGTCGATCGCGCCTCGAGGATCGACCCGGGCACGTAGTACTTCTCGCGCGGCAGCGGTCGCGTCACGCGCCGTTGACGGTCTCGACCAGCGCGTTCTCGCAGCGGCAGCCCGAGGTGGTGGCCGAGCGACGTCGACGATCCGATCGTCAGCGATCGGTGCCGCCGTTCTCGGCGAACTTCTTGAGCTCCGGCAACCGTCTTCGCCACCGTCACGCGGCCCAGCCAGCCGCGGAACTCCGCGGGAATCGATGTCGGCGGCCGGCTGAGCCGCCGAAGCCGCCGCCACCGCTGCCGCCGGCGCGCCGCTTCACGCTCGGGAATGCCGCCGTCCACGAACACGAGCACGTCGTACTTCGCGTTCAGATTGCCGGCGTCGAGCGTCTGCGGGATAGACCGACTTCGAACGGGAACTCGCACTGCTCGAAGATCCAGCGGGTCCATCCCGACGGCATCGAGCCGCCATATTGATCCCACAAACCGATGCGCACCGGCTTCAGCTTCATCGCGTCGCCCGGCTGGCCTCGACGGCACGGCGTCGAACGATCAGCCCCTTCTCCGTCGCCAGCTTCTGCAGAATCGGCAGCGTCGATCGCCTTTGGCGGCGATGTACATCGTGCCGACCGGATACGTCCTGCCGTTCGCGCTGGCGGCCGACTTCAGCCAGTAGACGTCTTCGTTCGCTTTCAGCAGCCGGTTGACGGCGACGAACGCGTCGTTCACCTGATGGCTCGAGCAGATAGCCGCCGCCGGCCGGCGCCTGCGTCGACCTTCCCGCCGGCACCGGCGCCAGATCCGGAATCTTCTCGAACGGCCCGTCGAAGCGCGTCGAGGATGCGATCGAACTTGATGCCCATCGAGTAGGCGATGTTGTAGCCGGTGACGTCGTAGCGGCGGCCGCGGCGGCGCCGCCCGGGTACGGGATGTCGTCCGGATGATCCTGCGGCTCGAACATGTCCATCAGGTGCGCGCGGAACGGCTGCGCCGCCTTGACGACGTGACGAGCCCGGCGGGATACTGCTTGCCGGCGACCGTGAACGGCGCGCGTGGCGCGATGCACGACGACGCCCGGCCTTGATCAGCGTGTTGACGAACTTGGTCGCGGTCAGAAAGTCGGGCTGGTCGGACGGGATGATGAACCCGCGCGGATCCGCGCATCTTGGGATCGTGCAGCACGTTGTTGTAGATCGGCGACCGGCGCGCCGCCGCGGCCGACACGCCGCCGCCGCGACCGCCGCGCGGGCCGATGTTCTCGGCGCCGCGCGACGCTCCGAGCCAGCGCGCCTCGATCGCCTCGCGCGCCGCGCTCGATCCGCTTGCGGGTGGATCGTCCAGCTTGTCGCGGTTGCCCTTGTTCGATGGCGTTCTTCGCCATCTTGACATGTTGAAGAGGAAGTCTTCCTTGCCGCTTCGGACGCGATGTCGAGGATGGCGTAGTTGTTGGTGACCGAGTACTCGATCGCCTCGCTGGAAGTGGAACGTCCGCGGCGCGATCGGATTCGGCACGTCGGCGCGCGGCAGCTGCATGTCGAGCACGAACGGAATCTCGACCGGCGTCGGGTTGCCGATCGTCTCGGTCAGGATGCCGATCTGGTTGTGGAAATAGCGACGTGGTGCGGATGCCGCCGTTGAACCAGGTCGAATACGGCGCGCCCGATCGCATCACCGCGCCCGGCTTGCCTTCCGACCGCAAGCCGGGTGTGAATCGCGGCGCCGACCAGTGTCGATGCCGAGCGGGATCAGCGGATCGAAGTTGTAGTTGAACGGATCGCGGAACGGCGGCGCGAACAGCACGGCGCCGGCCGGCCCGGTCTGATGGTGGTTGTACATGATCGCCGGGATACCACTTCGCGATACATCATCTTGTTCGCGTTGACGCTCTCCGACATGTTCATCATGTAGAAGTCGCGGTTGTCGTCGTGGCCGATGTATTTCTGGTAGAGCCGCGGGATGCCGTTGGTGGTCCGCTTCTTCTCGTCCGGCTCGCGCATGTACTCAGTTCGAGACCAGCTCCATGCCGTCCGGGTTGACGAGCGTGCAGAGGATGATGATCGTCGTTCAGGATCCGCATCGTTTCCGGATCGACTGCGGCTGTTGAGCCGATAGATCGTTTCGATCAGCTGCTGCGCGCCGAGCACCTCGGTCGCGTGCAGGCCGCCGTCAATCCAGACGACCGTCTTGCCGTCCTTCGCGAGCTGATCGCGCCTGGTCGTCGCCGACCCTCGGCCAGCGCCAGCTTGCGGTTGATGCCCTTGATCTGCGCGGAGCTTCTGTGGTTCTCCGGCGAGGTGATGATCGCCGTGAGCTCGGGCCGCCCCTCTTCGGTCTTGCCGATCTCCACGACCGTCATGCGATCGGACTGCTGGTCGAGCTTCTTCAGATATTCGACGTACTGCGTGTAGTTGACCAGCCGGTAGTCGTCGCCGACGTCCCAGCCGAATTGTTCCTTCGGGGTGGTCAGCCTGGCGGTGGTGGTTTTCAGCGCCTGCGGCGCCGCAGACGCGAGGAGGAACGCCAGGGCGACGGCCGCCTTGGTTTTTGATATGTCGGACCTCGCGGGGAAGCTAAAGTTTTCGCGCGATGGTAGCGCGAATCAACCCCGCGAGGCCATGTAAATAGATGTAAAGCGGGCGACCATCTGGCTGCTGTTGGTCCGGCGCTGAGCGCGAACTTGACGCGCTCGATGCCGAAGAGTCTCGACCGCCGAATGCACCGCCATCATCAGGCCCTTGGCGGTGTGAATCTTCGACGCCAGCAGGTAGTGCCCGAGCTCGTGCGCGAGCGCGCGTCCCATCGCCCGCGCCAGCATGGTCTCGCGCTGCAGCGCGAGGCATCGCCCGCGTCGGTCCGACGACGCCGTCGGAGTTGTCGAGCAGCGTGAGCGTGTTTTCGTAGGACAGATAGATCTCCTGCTCCGGTGTCGTCGGATCGTCGGAGACGATCCATCCGAGCGGCACTCCGCCACACGCCGCCGGCCCGACGTTCGTGGCCGATCTGGACGCGCAGCATCGGCGTGCGGTACGGCGACGGCATCCCCGGCGCCGCGTCTTCGCGCCCGCGCTGTTGCCAGCCAGAAAACTGAATGCCGGTGCCGCGCCAGACCGCATCGGTCTCGGCGACGATCGCCGCAATCAGTCGAGCGGGAACGTCAGACGCCGCGACGACGTCTGACGACCATCGGCGGAATCGCCGACGTGGACGGAAGGGGATCGACGGCGGACGCCGCCGTCGCAACGAGCGCCAGGGCAACGGTCGCGACAGCAATCAGCATCTTGTCCGCTATAGACGGACGGCGACGCCGAAAGTTTGATGTCCGAAAACGTCAAGATCGGACGGCTCTAAATCTCAAAATCGCACGCGACGATGATGTTCAGAAATCCCAGCTCCGAACTGTGCGATGGGAACGTGACGCGGGTCCCTGGCATAGCCGTCCAGCGCGGCGGCGATCGGTGAACGTCACGCTCAGGCCGGTGTCGTACGATCGATGCCGAGCCGACGACGTCCTCGCCAACCTTCAGTGGTCCACGATCCCGTCCAACGAAGCGAGCGTCCGGAGACGTGCGCGGTGATCTGCGCGCGACGATGGGGAGACGTCCGTCTTTACTATGAAACTACACGAGGTGCAACAGCATCACAGCTCCTCACCCACGATCTGCGTCGTCGGCGACGTCGGCGACGAGGTTGTGGATATCCACGCCGAAACCACTCGCGAAAGGTCTTCAAGTCGCGCGCGTCCTGGGCCAGCTTGCCTCGTCGTCGGTCCAGGCTCGAGAGCTGGAACTCGAAGATCCAGGACGCGTTCTCTTCCACCCATTCCAGGACGTCTTCCTGCGAGCCTCGAATTCCGGCAGAAGAAAGACCGATCCATACGGCTCTGGCGCGGGCCACCACCAGCGTCCCTCGCGCGGCGTCAGGGTCGGTCTGACGAGTCCAGTCGATGTAAGGCTGGGCGCCGGTGACGGAAATGGCGGTGCGATTGACGACACGCATGGCGCACATTCTAGCCGCCACTGGCGTGCGGTCGGAAGTCGTCGAGGCGCACTCGCGCTCAGCTCAGCACGGAAGACAGGTAGCGCTTTGAGCGCCTCGAGCGTCCGAACCATCGATTCGCGCGCGATGTTGGAGGCGATCGGTCCAGCGATCGGCCTTGATCAGCCAGGGCACGTCGCGGCTGAGCGTGAGCGATTCCAGAGAGACGACGACCCCGTCGCCCGATTCCTGGTAACGCCAGCATGAGTTCAGCCGCCACAGGAACCCGTGATCGTCGCCGCCGAGCCCGTCGATGCGGGTGGCGACGCTCCTGGCGGTCGCCAGCGTCGGCGACCAGCGGTGAAACGTCATCTCGTGGGTTCCGGTGTCGTAGGCCGACCGTCACAATCGAACGCCTGACCAGCCGGATATGGACGCTGAGCCCATCACGTCGGTCCTGCGGAGCACCCGCGATGCCAGCTGACGTCCTCCCTGGGGCGGGGCGTGCCCGGTTCCTGAAGGTGCTCGAGCAGTTGCTCGAGCGAGATGCGTGGAATGAAGCACCGCGCCGCGCCAGTGCGTGATCGTGCCGTTGCCGACGTCGATCGACGGACCCGTCTGCCGCAATGCCGGCAGGGCGGGTCACGGGCTGGAGGCGCACCTGGTCGATTCGCGCCTCGGTCTCGGCGACGTATTTGTCCCCAGGCCGAAATCGTCGCCGGTTTCGGCTCGGCAAGCACGGTCGGAGCGAGACAGCACGCCGAGCGCGGCGATGGCGGCGGGCCGTACGCTTCCAGGGCGGGACTGCAGAGTGACGCGAAGCGGGCGGCGAACACCCAGCGATCCGCCAGCAGAAAATCCGCCGCGCTCATGACGCCGACGGCGACGATGTTGGCCACGATCGGCCCGATGTGCAGCACGCCCAGCACCAGCGCCATGACGGCGACATTGCCGCCGATCGATGTCACGGGGGCCGTCCCGGCATTGAACTTCGCGAAGCTGACGAGCCATCGGTCTTGACCGGAATCTGCGCGCTCCCGCCACGTCCACGAACGATGCCAGGCGAAGTTGTTCACGATCGCGCCTTCGACCGCCACCGCCGTCGCCGCGAGCCACGACACCCGAGGCGCGAGAGCACGGCAAAGATGGTCAGCTGCACCACGAACCCGGAATGCGCCGGACGACGACGAACCGGCGGACCATGACGACTCTCCTCTGGGTGTCCACGCTGTCTCGCCCAGGCCGCCGGTTGAGACGCAATGCCCGGATGCCCGCGGAGCGCCTGACGATCGCCGGCAGCGGCTCGGCCCGATAGAGCGCCGCGCCATTTCTGACGACAGATGCGACGAACGCGATGACGAGACCGGCAACGGCCACGGCGCCGCCGGCGTCGAGCAGCTGGAAGTGACGGCCCGCCAGTTCGACCGTTGGCGAGTCTCGCGACTTTGACTGGCGCCGGCGGCCAGCACGATGCGCAGCTCGGTCGGACCGAATCCCGCGAAGGACATCCGGAAGACGCCGACGGAGTGGATGCTAGAGCTCTCGGCCGCGACCATGAAGTAGGCCGCGAGCAGCGCGAAACCGATCGCCGGCGACATCATGCCGGACAGCGCCATGTGCCGGCCACGAGGGCGGCCGTCCCCGCCAGGTCAGATCGTGTGTGGTCGACGTAGAAGCCGTGAGCGCGGCCGCTGGCGATCGCGGACGCGGGCCACCGTCCCGTCGAGGCTGTCACCGGGAACCGCAGCTGATCACCAGCAGACCGGACGAACGCGGCCGCAAAACCAGCCAGAGCGCGGGATGAGGGCAAAGCACAGGCCCGCTCCGAACATGGAGAGAAGTGGCCAGGGCCGTGAGATGGTCGCTATTGATGACGGGCGGGAGTTTCCGGGCAATTCGAATCAGCAATCGTTTCTCGACAGCCGCCAGCACGCTGCTGTTCTCGCGGGCATGAACCATGACGCCTCCACCTCGGGGATGCACGCAGTCCGCCCACGATTCAGCTCCAGGCGCGCTGGCGACGGTCGAGCTCGTCCCAGCGCGCGTAAGCTGCCGTAATTTCAGTATTTAGTTCCCATCTGACCTGGCAAGGGCAACGCGGATCGCCTCCGCGAGATTCCTTGTAGAAACCGGCCGACGCGATGCGGGCGCTGAGCTCTCGCTGCTCGACTTCGAGCGTGTCGATGGTCTCGGAAGGGCGGCGAACTCGCGCTGCTCCACGTAAGCACAGCCGCTTCGCCTTCGACGCCACGCTGGTCGCGGTCGGACGGGCCGGCGCCGCTTTCATCTTCGCGGCAGGACCCGGGTGCTCTCCGGCCGCCGCGCGCAATGGCGGTCCGCCTGGCGAGCCAGTCCCCATAGCCGCCGACGTACTCCTGGACGCGCCCGTCGCCTTCGAACACGAACGTGCTGGTCACGACGTTGTCGAGGAAGGCGCGGTCGTGGCTCACGAGCAGCAGCGTCCCCGGCCAGCCGGCAAGCTGCTCTTCGAGCAGCTCCAGCGTTTCGATGTCGAGGTCGTTGGTCGGCTCGTCGAGCACCAGCACGTTGGCCGGACGCGTGAACAGGCCGCGCCAGCAGCAGGCGATTGCGTTCGCCGCCCGACAGCGCCTTCACCGGCGAGTCGGCGCGCTCGGCGCGAAAACAGGAAGTCGCTCAGGTACGCGTGGACGTGGCGCGGTCCGCCCGTTCGCCGTGACGGTGTCGTTGCCTTCGCCGATCGTGTCGAACACGGTGCGCTCGGGGTCGAGCTGCTCGCGCTGCTGATCGTAGTAGGCGATCTGCGACGTTCGCGCCGTGCCGCGACCTCCCCGGCATCGGGCGTCAGCTCGCCGAGCAGCAGGCGCAGCAGCGTCGTCTTGCCGGCGCCGTTCGGGCCGATCAGGCCGATGCGATCGCCGCGCATGATCGCGCGTCGAGAAATCCCACCGACGATCGTGCGCGGCGGATCGCCGAGCGCCTCGACGATCGCCTTCGGCTTCGAACACCAGCTGGCCGGACTGCTCGGCCTGCTCGACCTGACAGCCGCACGTTGCGCCGACCTGCTCGCGCCGGGCGCGCGCTCGTCGCGCATCGCCATCAGCGCGCGCACCCGGCCTTCGTTCCGCGTCCGCCTCGCCTTGATGCCCTGGCGCAGCCACACCTCCTCCTCGGCCAGCTTCTTGTCGAACCGCTCGCGTTCGGCGGCTTCGCCGGCCAGCGCCTCTTCCTTGCGTCGCAGGTAGGTCGCGTAGTCGCCGGGCCACGACGTCAACTGGCCGCGGTCGAGCTCGACGATGCGCGTCGCCAGCCGCTGCAGGAACGCGCGATCGTGCGTGACGAACACCACCGCGCCCGTTCGTACTCGGCGAACGAGCTTCGAGCCAGCGTGATCGCGTCGATGTCGAGATGGTTGGTCGGCTCGTCGAGCAGCAGGACATCGGGCTGCCCGACCAGCGCGCGCGCCAGCAGCACGCGGCGCCGCCAGCCGCCGGACAACGTGTCGACGATCGCGTCTGCCGGCAGCGTCCAGGCGCGACAGCATCAGGTCGACGTGATGCTCGCGCAGCCGCTCGTCGTCGTCATCCAGATGATGCGTGTGACCTTCGGCGACCACGTCGAAGACCGACCGGCTGGACGACAGCGGCACGTCCTGCTCGAGACTGGCGATCTTCAGGCCCGGTTGTCTCCACACGGTTCCCGAGTCGGGTTGGATCTCGCCGCTGACGATCTTGAGGAGCGTGGACTTGCCGGTGCCGTTGCGTCCGATGACGGCGAGGCGTTCCTTCGCATCGAGCTGCAGCGCGGCGCTCTCGAGCAGCGGCAGATGGCCGAAGGCCATCGCCGACACGGTCGAGGGACACCAGCAGGCATCCCTCAACCGTACCACGGGCCAGCTCACGATCGAAATTGAGAATGGAGAATTGGGAATTAGTGAATCTATTCCCAATTCCTCAATTCTTCACCTTTCGCATTTCAGCCTATCGCGAGGTGCTCTAGTGACGCGGATCGTCCATCTGGTTCACGTACTTGAACTCTGACCGGCCCCATTCCGTAGAGCACGATCGTCGGTTTCACCGGCGGCGTAGCGCGAAGTGATTCATGTTCGCCGGCATCAGCGCGTAGCCGCCGACCGCGCAGCGTCTTGTTCGACGGCGTCCTTCGTCAGCTTGTCGCCCATGCCGAACGTCAAGCGCGCCCGAGACCACGACGACGTTCTCGTCGGTCGGGTGCGAATGCGCAGGGGATGGCGTAGTTCGCCGGGAACTTCAGCCGGACCGCGTAGGAACCGACTTGGTCGGATCGCCCGGACAGGACGGCGATCTGCGCGCCTGGCGCGGCAGCATCGGCGGCGCCGGCCCCCACTGCGCGTCCTGCACCGAGGCGAATCACGTGGTCGCGGCTCTGGGCCGACAACGCCAACGCCAGCCGCCAGCGTGCAGCAGCGCCAGCCCGCAAATGAAGATCGTCTTCATCAACATCCTCCTGCGCCACACTCTAGCGAGGGGATGTCGCACCGCGCGTCCCACGCGCGGGTCATTTTGCGGGATGGCCCGCACGGGCCATCGGGCGCTACAGGCAGATCACGCCGCGCCGCCTTGCGCGACTGCCGCGGCGCGCGACGACACACTCAGCTTCGAGAAGATATTCGCCACGTGACGATGCACGGTGTGCTCGCTCACGAACAGCTTGTCCGGCAATGACCTGATTGTTGAGGCCGTCGGCCACCAGCTTGAGGACTTCGATTTCCCGAGCGGTCAGTCCGGCAGCACTACCGGATGCCCTTGGCGGCGTCATCGGCTCTGGTCGCGAGGGCGAGCCAGTGACCGTCCGGGCTCGCGCGATCTCGAGTTCTCGGCCCGCATTTCGCGCCAGCAGATCGATGGCCCGCTGGGCCTCGTCGCGAGCGGCGTCGATTCGCCCAGCCTCCGAGCGCCCGGGCCAGCTCGATGCGCGCGCGCGCGCGACTTCGAATGGCGCGCCGCTCTGCACGAACAGATCGACCGCGTCCTCGAGATGACGGCGGGACTCGTCAGGCCGCTTTTCGGCCAGCGCCACGTAGCCGGCGGCAAGGCTTGCCGCCGCCGTCAACGGCTTGGTGGCCACGAGCGTGGCAATCGCGTTCATCTCAGCCAGCGCCGTTTTCGCCGTCTCGACGTCGCCAGCGGCCGCCAGCGCGCGGATCAGCAGGTCGAGCGCGACGACGCGATCGGTCCGGTTATGTAACGGAACGCGGCGGAGATATCGTGCCGCGGCTTCTGCCGCGGCCCGCGCATCGCCGCGATCGAACGCGAGCATCGGCGCGCCCCAGCAGCGCGAGAGGATGGTGGTCCGCCTGTTCGAACATTGCCGCGGCTTCGACCAGCCGCCCCTGCCGCCGCCGGAGTTCGGCGAGCCTGACCAGGCCGTCCGCGGTCATGGCCGGCCGCGACGCCGGCCAGTTCGTCGGTGGCGGCGGTCAGCTCCTGCTCGGCCTCGAGCCAGGTGCCGCGCCACATGCAGACCGACGCGTACTGCGTGCGGCATACCGCAAACAGCGGATGCAGTCCCCATTTCTCGCAGAACGCCTTCAGCCGCGTGCACCACTGCACGGCGCGGTCGTGAGTCACGGACGCGCTCGCAGGCCGCGATCATGTAACAGGACGCCAGTCCGATGGCGATCTGATCGGTCAACTCGCCGGCGACGACGGCGGCGTTGACTTCGTCGAGCAGCTTCATGCCTTCGGCGACGGCGCCGGACGAGACCAGTGCCAGCCCCTGCAGCGATCGCCCGAGCATCTCGTAGTCGACGGCGCCGGTGGCGCGACCGACGCGCGTCGCTTCGGCGGCGTGCCGGTGGGCGCGGTCGGGATCGCCGTCCTCGGCGAGTGCGAACTGGCTTTCGCGCGCCTCGAGCCATGCCAGCCTCGGCGATTCCGGCAGGCCGTCAAGGTGCCGCCGTGCCCGCTGAAGCCATCCGTTGGCGACCGCCGGTTTCGCCGCGAAACGCCCAGCAGTCCCACGCCAGCCAGACCGCGAGTCGAGCGGCGGCGCGCCGATCCCCGGCATCGAGTACAGCTTGCAGGCGCGCTCGCGTGCGTCGAACACCAGCCGGGCATCGTCAAGCCACCAGGCCGCAAGGCCGAGGCCTTCGAGAGCGCCCGGGTGTCCGGCGGCCGCAAGCGACGCCTGGAAAGCGTCGCGTGGCCTCCGCCACGGATCCGCGCGCCAGCAATTCATGTCCGGTCATGATCAGCCGCTATTATGCCGAGAGGCGCCACGGCAATCGAAGCCTCCTGCGCCCGGTCAGGTGGATAATGCATCGATGACACGTCTTTACGCCGCTGGCGTTCGTCCTAGCGTCGGCCTCGATCCTCGCGCAGCCGCGTCTGACGCTCGATTACCCGGCCATGGCCCGCCAACTCGTGCAGCAGCTCGCGTTGACGCCGGGCGAGCGGGTCATCTCGCTCGCCCAACCCGGCGTGTTCGCCGATCTCGTGCCCTATCTTCGCTATGAAGTGATGCGCGCCGGCGGGATCGACCTCGGCGTCGTCGAAGTCCTGCGCGAACCCGTGCCCGAGTCATTCGACCCGCCGGTCCTCATCAACAGGAGCACGCGACGCCCGCGCGTGCATACAAGGCCATGTTCCGGGACGTGGACGCCGCGATCATGCTGCCGGGAACCACGCCCGCCCACCCGGCGTACGCGGCGATGCAGGATTGGCTGAAAGACGACCTCACGGAACACCGTGGGGAGACGCACGATCCACTTTCACTGGATTGAAAACGGCAGCGCGTACGAGATTCCAGGACAGCCGCTGCCGCCGCGCAGCGCCATCGATTCGCTCTATCAACGAGTCCTGCTGCAGACGGACTACCGCGCGCTCGCCGCCCGACAGCGGGCATTCGCCGACGCGCTGCGGGGCGGCGAAGTCCGCCTGACGTCGCCGAGCGGGACCGACCTGCGGTTCCGAGTCGGCGATCGCCCGATCAACTTCCAGGACGGAGACGCATCTCGTGCCCGCGCCGCCCGCGGCCTCGTCCTCATCGACAAGGAGATCGAGCTCCCGGCAGGCGTCGTCCGCGTCGCGCCGATTGAAGAGAGCGTCGAAGGGACCGTCGCCTTTCCGTCGTCGCAGTGGGACGGCCGCGCCGTCGAAGGGCTCAAGCTGAAATTCGCTCGCGGCCGCGTCGTCGACGATCACCGCGACCGTCGGCAGGGACGCGGCTGAAGCCGAGATGGCGCGCGCCGGCGAACCGGGCCGCGCGTTTCGTGAATTCGCCCTGGGCTTGAACCCGCTCCTCGCCGTTCCTGATCGCAACCCGTGGATTCACGCATCACGGGTACGGATCGGGCGTCGTCCGGTTGTCGCTCGGCGACAACTCCGAGCTCGGCGGCCGAGTCGGGGCGGCTACGTGCGCTGGAACTTTTACCGACGTGAAGGTCGTCATCGGCAGCAAGGACTGGACGAAAGGCTCATAGCCTGCGCCAGGGCCAGTCCCGCTTCGGCGCCGGACGGGGCATTCTTTCCGAGGACCTCCACGATCGTCGCGGCCACGCTGCCGGTGTTCTTGAAGGTGTGCTTCGCGCCACCCTTCAGCGTCAGAACCTGGCCTTGCGTCACATCCACCGGACTCTCCCCGTCGACGGTCAGCGTCAACTGTCCAGTCACGAGCACGAACACGTGCCACGTCGCATCGTCGTGCGAGTGGAGGCGACGAACGGCGCCCGGTTCTCCGCGTAGTCGCGCAGGACGCGAAACTGCGGCTGATCGAAGACCGCCATCGACGAAATGCCGGGATCTCCGGCGACGGGCCGGGCTTTGTCGGCGCCGCCGACGGCCTGGGCCGCAGCCGGCGTCGCCGACAACAGGAAGACGCACACGACGGCGAGTTTCAGTAGGCGGTGGAGGTTGCCACCGTTCCGCCCCGAACGCAAGCGGCCGGCGCGTGGCGCTGCGATGCGGCCGGCGTTACCATTGACCGTATGTCGAACGACAGCGGACCGGAAGACGTCATGCGAGCTGGCCATGGAGCGGCTGAAGAAACAGGACGCTGAAGCGGGCATCGAGAGCCGCCCGATCACTGACGCCCAGAAAGCCCAGATCGCGGAGATCCGGAATTTCTACGAGGCCAAGATCGCGGAGGCGCAGGTGCTCCACGAGTCCAATCGCCGCAACGCCGCCGACCTGGCGTCGCTCGAAGCCGATCGAACAGGAGTTACCCGGCGCGACCGCGAACGTCTGGCCTCGGAGCGCGATCGCAAAGGTCGAAAAGGCCCGTTCCGCGTGAAAATTGTCGTCCTGGCACTGGCCGCGGCGATTGTCATCGCGCGCGCTGCGAGCACAGGAGAGAAGACACGCGCGGCCCGCGGTCGCGGCAGCGGAACCGATGCGTCCCAAGGTGCGCATCGCAACGTCAGATTTCACACCGCGCGCCAGCTCGCGGAGCACTTCGAAAGCACGGATCGGAATTCGGCGACATCAGCCGCCAGGAGTATCTCGTTCGCGCGCAGGAGCTGCGGGATGCTCCCGTGAGCGGGACCATCCTCGAGTCCGTCCGCAACGATGGGGTCATCACCCGCTTCGACCGGAAGACCGGCGCCTTCATCGCGTTCGACGGCGACGGCACCATCCGGACGTTCTTCCGCCCCAACGACGGCGAAGCCTACTTTCGACGGCAGGCTCGCCGTCAGGCCGCGCCATGACGCGACGCGCGATCCGATTCGGCGGTATCTGGCTGATCGCGGCGTGCGCGACGATCTCGTCACGGATGGTCTCGACGGCCTGCGTCAGGCGATGGGCGGCGATCGTCGGCGAGGTGGCGCACGGATACGAACTGACCCTTGACGACTATCGCGACGACATGGACGTGCGCGACATCATCGCCGGCGTCCTGCCGCTGGCCACCGGCACGCAGCGACAGGCCGTCGAGAAGCAACTGGCCGACGCCGATCGCCGCTTGCGCGACGTCACGACGGTATCGTCGTCATTGTGGGGCGACTCGGACGCGGACGGCGCCGCCGCCGAACGCTGGTGGTAAGCTCAGGAAGCCGCGCAAGCCGGGCCGCGCGCTGGCGGCCGACCTGGCGACGCTGCCCGACTAGCGGGCGCCGCGTCGAGCGGCCTCTCGCTCGCGCCGCTAGTGCAAATGCCCCGGGCAGGCCGAGCGCGACGAGACCAATCCCGATCAGCGACTCCCCTGGCTACTCGACCAGCGTGTTCACGACGAGCACGAAGAGTCCGACCACGAAAGAAGGGAGTACCGCCGGATATCCCCAGGTGCGATAGGGTCTCGCCACGTGCGCGTGGGTCGTGCGGAGCCGGAAGATCGCCAGGCCGCCGAGCACGCCGAAGACGACCGATGCGAACGTGACCCAGGTGAACAGCTGCTCGTAGGTTCCGGTGAGGGTCAGGAGTGCCGCCCACACGCAAGTCAGCACAATCGCGACATGCGGCGTCCGGTAGGTCGCGTGCACGGCGGCAGCAGCCTTGAAACTGGCCGTCCGCCGCCATCGCAAAGCACGCGCGGGACATCGCGATGACGCCGGCGGCGTTGCACGCCAGCGTCGATACGACGACAGTGGCGGCGACGAGGCGAGCGCCGGAAGCGCCGACGAGTGCGGTCACGGCTTTTTCGGCGATTCGCTCGACGCCGCTGATCTCGGACAGCGGCAGCGCCAGCGTAGGGCGACGTTGACGGCGACGTAAATCGCGATGAGCGCGGCGATGCCCATGATGAGCGCGCGCGGCACCGTCCGGCGTGGGTCGGCAATCTCCCCGGCGCAGAACGGGAGGTAATGCCACACCCCTCGTAGGCCCACATCACCGCGATCAGCTGACCACGCCGAAGGCGCAGACGGCGCAGGCGATCAGCGGCACCCACCGGCGACAGCACGATCGTGGACGGATGGAGCGCGAGCGCGAAGAATCCGGCAGCGACGCCAGGGCGGCCACCTTCAAGACCGTCAACGCCGCCTGCAGGCGGTTGCCGGCCTGGATGCCGATATAGTTCACCGCGCCGAGCGCGAGGATCGAGATCGCCGCGACGACCTGCCCGCCGAGATCGTCCACGTCGTCCACGGAAGCGCCAGGGCCACGACGGTGCGATCGGTGCCAGGGCCGGCACGAAGTAGCTGAGTAGCTTCGCGAACCCGATCGCGACGGTGGCGACGCTGCCGGTCAGGATGACGAGCGTTCCGGCCCACCCGAAAGAAAAGCGACGAGCGGCCCGTAGGCCTCCTCGAGGAAGACGTAGAGGCCGCCGGAGCGCGAGAACATCGCGCCCATCTCCGCGTGCGTGAGGCCGCCGCAGATGGCGATGGCGCCGCCGACAATCCAGGCGGCGAGCAGCAGCGGTTCGGAGGGCAAGGTCGCCGCCATCGTTCCCGGCGTGAGAAAAATGGCCGGACCCGATGACGTTGGTGATCACCAGAAGGTTCGCGTCCGCGCAGTCCGATCGCGCGGACGAGCGCAGGCATCGGTCGAGACAGAACCCTCGGAGGCGAGCGGCGCCGTGGCGGCTTGGGTCACGCAGCTATCCTGAGCACAGCCGCGCGGCCGCCGCGCCAGGGCAGTCCTATAATCGCGGGATGAGCGCGATCCCGCTGACGGTCAACGGCCGAGCTCTTACCGTGGACGTCGATCCGGCGACGCCGCTGCTCTACGTGCTCAGCGACGACCTGGCGACTGCGTGGGCCGAAGTTCGGCTGCGGTCTCGGTCAGTGCGGCGCCTGCACCGTCATCGCGCGCGGCGCCGCGATACGGTCGTGCGTCACGCCGGTGTCGGCGCGTGCAGGGCGCCGAGATCACCACGCCTCGAGGGCTTGGCACGACCGGAGCAGCCTCACCCGATTCAGCAGGCGTTCATCGCCGAGCAAGCGGCGCAGTGCGGCTTCTGCCTGAACGGCGTGATCCTGACCGCCAAGGCCTTCCTCGATCGGAACCCGAAGGCCGGCCGACGCCGAGATGCAGCAGGCGCTGTCGGGCGTACTCTGCCGCTGCTTCACCCGCACGCGGATGCTGCGTGCCATCAAGCGCTACGCGCGGGGAAGACGGCGTGACGCCGCGATGGCGCACGCGCCGGCGCTGCGGCGTGAGGGCCTCTCGCGCCGTGATTTCCTGCACGCCTCTGGCGCGCTGATCGTCAGCTTCAGCGCGGCGACGATCGTCGGATCGATCGGCGTCGCTCAGGGCCAGTTCGACACCCGCGCGTCGCACGTCGATCCGGCAGCAGCTCGACTCGTGGATCGCCATCGCCGCCGACGGCACGGTCACGGCGTACACCGGCAAGTGCGAGCTCGGCCAGGGCATCCTGACCGCGCAGACGCAGCTCGTCGCCGAGGAGCTCTGCGTGCCGCTCGATCGCGTGCCGCATCATGCAATGCGACACGGCGGTCTCGCCCGATCAGGGCACGACGTCCGGCAGCCAGTCGACGCCGACGAACTTCAACGAGCGCAATCTGGCGCAGGCGGGCGGCGACCGCGCGCGAGGCGCTGCTGCGGCATGGCGTCGACGCGCCTCGGCGCTGCCGGTGGATCAGCCCTGTCGGTGGCGACGGCGTCGATCACCGCGACGGCCGATCCGTCGAGCCGCATCACTACGGCGAGCTCGTCGGCGGGACGCCGGATCAACATGACCGTGGACGCCAGCGCGAAGCGGAAGCCGTCCGACCGAATGGACCGTGCTCGGCACCGCCGTGCCGCGCGTCGACATGGCCGCGATGGCGACCGGTCAGTTCGAGTTCGTCCATAACGTGCGCGTGCCCGGCATGCTGCACGGCGCGCGTGGTGCGTCCACCCGCGGCTCGGCGCCACCCTCGTCGAGCGTCGACGAGACAGTCGGTCGCGCGGCGTCGCCCGGCGTGGTCAGGTGGTCGTCAAGCAGAACTTCGTCGGCGTGGTCGCCGAGAAGCCGCTGGCAGGCGATGCAGGCCGCGGCCAGGCTGAAGGCGACGTGGACGGACGGCGCCGCGCTGCCCGATCAGCGCGGCGTTCCACGAGTCATCTGCGACGTCAGCCGTCGCGCGACGCGCTTCGTCGTCAACATCGAAGGACGTCGACGGCGCGTTGGCGAGAGCCGCGAACGGCCGCGTCATTCGCGCCACCTACCTTCATCCGTACCAGATGCACGGGTCGATGGGCACGTCGTGCGCGGTCGCCGATGTGCAAGGACACGACCGGTCACGGTCTGGTCGCCGACGCAGTCCGCGTATCCCACGAGCAGCGGCGTGGCGATGGTCCTCGGCGTGCCGCTCGACAACGTCCGCGTCGTCTTCACACGCGGCTCGGGCTGCTACGGCATCAACGGCGCCGACACGGTGTCGTACGACGCGGCGCTGCTGCTCGCAGGCGGTGGGCCAGCCCGGTCCGCGTGCAGCTATCGCGTCGAGGACGAAATGGCGTGGGAGAACTACGGCTTCGCCTGCGTGATCGACCAGCGCGTCGGCGCTCGACGCCGACGGCGAACGATCATCGCGTGGGACTACGAGGCATGGTTCCCGTCGCTCGGCGGCCGGCCCGGCTACGACACGGCCCGGCAACGTCGTCACCGGCATGCTGGCTCGGCTTCGAGCCGGCGCCGTTCCGGCCGCGCACGCCGGCGCTGCCCAGCCCGGCGCGTTTCAGCAACGGCAGCAACGCCGCGCCGTCCTACGTTCGCGGACGCGTCGGCGGGACCTCGCCGGCGGCGCGGGGCGATCGCGAGCGAGCGCGTGCTCACGCACACCGTCGAGTCGCCGTTCTTCACCGGTCCGCTCCGCTCGCCGTCGCGACTGCAGAACACCTTCGCGCACGAATGCTTCCTCGACGAAGTGGCGGCGCACGTCAAGGCCGATCCGGTCGCTTACCGTCTGCGGCACCTGAGCGACCCGCGGCTCAAAGAGGTGATTGCCGGCGGCGGCAAAGGCGGCGAACTGGCAGCGCGTCCGTCGCCGCAGCCAAGACGTCCGGCGCAGCGGCCTCGCCACCGGCCGCGGCATGTCGTGCGTCGTCTACGAGGGCGACAACGGCTACGTCGCGATGGTCGCCGAGGTCGAGGTCGATCAGGACAGCGGGCGTCATCGCCGAAGCGCGCTGGTCGTCGCCCAGGACTGCGGGCCGATCTCGAATCCCGACGGGATGCGGAATCAGATCGAAGGCGGCGCGCTGCAGGGCCTGAGCCGCGCGCTCGGCGAGGAAGTGACGTGGGACCAGACGCGTGCACGTCGATCGACTGGCGGACCTACCACAGCCTGCCGCTCGGCTTCGCCGGTGCCTCGATCGAGAGCGTGCTCATCAACCGGCCACGAGCGTCGAAGCCGCGGGCGCGGGCGAAACGGCGATCACCATCGTCGCGGCCGCGGTCGGCAACGCCGATCTTCGACGCGACCGGCGCGCGCATCCGCGAGGTGCCCTTCACCGCCGACCGGGTCAAGGCCGCGTCTCGGCCCGGCGCGGCTCCGCCTGACACGATGCCCGGCCGACGTGGCCGGAGCGTCAGCGCGGGCCGTCCGCGGCGTCGGCGGCGCGGGCGAGACCTCGTGCCCAGCATCTCGATCGACGATGGCTTGCCGTCAGCGCCAAGGACGAAATTGACGAGTCAGGGTTCACGCCAGGCGGCGCTCCAGTTCGCACGGAACGTGTTGTGGTGCCAGTGCTCCAGCGGCCCGACGAACGCCATGCCATCACCGATGCGCAGACCGCCGCCGTCGGGGGCGAACCCGCATCGCCGTGAAGCGGATCCTGATATGCCCCGGCGAATTTCGCCAGCGGCAGCGATGGCGACGTGCCGCGGACGCGCCGAGGCTGTTCGTCTTGGCGCGTTCCTCCTCGGCTTCCCGCCGGATCCCGTCATAGAGCGAGAAGAAACTCGGCGCTCCATTCGTAGTGTTCCGCCCGCGTAACGATCGATGAGCCACGTAGCATCAGGGCGTGGCGAAGCTCGGCGTGATCGAGGTTGCCGAGCACACGCCGAGGCCCAGGTCGCGGACAATCCGTGGATCGCCACCATCCCGTCGATGCTGCCGGTGTGAAAATCCAGCGCTTGACCGCGATAGTCCTGCTGGAACCAGCCAAGGCCATAGGTCATCCAGTGTGGCCTGGTGATCCGCGTCGTCGTATATCTCGTGGGCGCCATCGTCTGCGGCGGAAGAGAGCCGCGGTGCATGCCTCCTCCGACAGCAGACAGCTTTCCCGAGGGTCCGCCGACGCGGCCGCCGTCGAGCAGAACTTCATCCAGCGGGCCATGTCGTCGACACTCGACCAGACGAGCCGGCGGCGGCAGACCGGATCGACGCTGACGTTCTCGATGACCCGGACGCGGCCGCCGACGCTGGCGTGCGGCGAGGCGACGTTGGACCGCTTGACCAGCTGCGCCGCGGTGGCGACGCTGTCCGCATCCCGAGCGGTTCGAAGATGCGCGTCCGGATCATGTCCGGCCACGACTTCCCGCCGGCCGCTTCGACAACGGCACCGGCGGCCGCGCATACACATGATGTTCTGGTAGATGAACCCGGCGCGGACCGGATACGCCGGATCGAGGAGTCGCACCCGCCTCCAGGATCTCTTCGGTGGTGGTGTGCTGGCTCAATGCGGAGAGATGGTCGGCGTTCCCGGGGCCGGCGCGGTGCGTCAGCAGGTCGCGAGATGGTCAGCTGCGGGGTGACCGCCGGTCGCTTCATCTGAAACCACGGCGGGTAGCGGACCACCGGCGCGTCCCATTCGAGCTTCTTCTCGTCCACCAGCATCGCCGCCAGCGTCGCAGTCATCGCCTTGGTCGTCGAGCCGATTGCGAACAACGTGTGTTCGTTGACGGCGTCAGGTTTCCAGAGCTCGCGAGGCGCCGAATCCGTGCTCGAACACGATTTCCCGTTCTTGATCACGGCCATCGCCAGCCCGGGCGTCTGCCGGTCCTTGATCGCCTTGGCCACGTAGACCTCGAGCCCGTCGAGCGGCTTGGTTGAGTGGCCGTCTGGACGGCAGGAGATGACGGCGAACAGCACGACGAACAACACGCGACGCATGGCACCTCCGGGTGACGCACTCTGATGGGTCCCTGATACTACACGCAGTAAGCTACCGGCATGGGCGATGCGCCGGTCGACCCGCCTGACGCGAGCGTTCGCCGTGTGCGCCATCGTCTGCGCGGGCGCCGCCGCGGCGCTGGCGCAATTCGGCGGTCCTCGCGAGTCCGTTTCACGAGCTGGGCCGAACATCCCCTACGACGGCCGGTTCACCTTCGTTCGGCCTGAAATACACGACGGCGCCCGGCGGCTTACTGGTACGGCGGCTGGCCGGCGTGGGGCCACGGCTATCCGCTCGCCGAACAGAACCTGCATGCGCATCATGAATGAGGTGAGCTACCTCGAACCCGCACGTCGAGGAGATCAACACGCTGACGCTCGACGACCCGGAACTCTTCAAGTATCCGATCGCCTACATCGATCGAAGTGCGACTGGTGGGCGATGACCGATCGCGAAGCCGCGGCGCTGCGCGACCTACATTCAGAAGGGCGGCTTCGTCATCGTCGACGACTTCAAGCCGCGGCGCTTTCGCGGCGGCTTCGGCGACGGCTACGGCAGCGGCTGGAGAGTCTTCGCGGCGCACATGAAGCGCGTGCTGCCCGAGTGCCGGTTCTTCGATCTCGACGCCTCACACCCGATCTTTCACTCGTTCTTCGAAGATCAACCGACCTCGACATCATCCCGCAGGCCTACATCGGCGGCCAGCCGATCTTCCGCGGCCTGTTCGAGGACAACGATCCGAGCAAACGGCTGCAGATGATCGTCGACTACAACACCGACGTCTCGCAGTTCTGGGAATGGTCGGGGACAGGGCTGCAGGCCGGTCGACGACACGCAACGAAGCGTACAAGCTCGGCGTGAACTACATCATCTACGGGTTGACGCACTGACCCGCGGCGCCTATTTCGGCACGAAGCGCTTGAAGAAGCTGTCGTCGTTCCACGCCGGACGGGTCGGAGCAATACGTAAGCG
>ERZ1370068.975-contig-10891_pt1 | contig 49288 bp, 89 predicted proteins | sample MGYA00561227_ERZ1370068 | MGnify/ENA primary metagenome ERZ1370068 (study PRJEB38410, sample SAMEA6850437) | metagenome | study: Metagenomic assessment of the ecological functions of the soil: analysis of the soil microbiota associated with the... | reverse complement strand
TGTACTTCGTTCAGTTACGTATTGCTCGCAATACCACGGCGCGTCCCTGACTGCGAATTAAGCGCCTTTTGGGCTCTCGTGCAAAATCGCAACGCAACAAGGTCTCATCTGGCGCGCACACACTGGCGCCATTTGTTTTCATTCCTGTCATGACATACTCTTTCCCCGCAAGCGGCCCCGCCCAAAGGGAGCTGCGCTTGGCGAAAGGCGGCACAGACCGCTGGGCCGGGGTCGAGGAAACAAGACCAGGAATCAACGCTGTTATCGGCGCAAGCCGCAGCGGCGCATCCGGTCCTGAACCGGACGCGCCGGCCGCGGACATAATGCAAAGCGCGACCAACCCGCGATAGTCCGGTCGCCGCCTTCCGGCCAGAAGGCGGCATCATTTCACTTTTGTCCAGGCTTCGGCTCAATTCATGCCGCAGTGCAGCTGAAACTCTTTGCTGTTTTTTCGCGGCTCTGCTGCCGTAAGGGAGAACGCAAGCGGCGGGCGCCAACAACACCAATATGGCTTCGAGGAGTAGAACATGCAGGGTCTGGAAACTGGGCGCGATGGTTGGCGCTGCGTGCGCGGCAACCGCCCTGACTTCGCCGGCTTGGGCCGAAACCACGGTCCTGACACACGTCACGGTGCATCGACGGCACCGGCGCGCCCGCCATGGCCCGATTCCGCCATTGTGATGACCGACGGCAAGATCGCCCGGGTCGGACCCGCCGCCGGCCTCAAGGCGCCGCAGCGGCGCGCGGGATCGCAGGACATGTCCGGCAAGTTCGTGCAGATGCCCGGCATCATCGACAGCCCACGTCCATGTGTCGGCATGATGCGCTGACGCCACCCGGGATTTAGAGAAATACAGGAAACCCCCAGAATGTCGAAGCCGATCTGAAGACCTATGCCGCTTACGGCGTCACCGCTCGTTCAGGTGCTGGGCACCGAACAAGGACTTCGTCCTCGACGCATGCGCAATCCGGCGGCGCAAGAGCCGTCCCAGCCATGGCGCGGCTCTTCAGCGCTGGTCAGGGCGCGGTCATGAAGGGCGGCTATGGCGGCGGTCTTCTGGGCGTGACGCAGCCGATTTCCACGCCGGAAGAGGCGCGTAAGCTTGTCGATCGAGCAGGCCGCCAAGGGCGTGGACTTCATCAAGCTCTGGATGGATGACGAGCGCAAGACCATCCCGGTCAAGATGACCTACGAGATCTCCAAGGCCATCATCGACCAGGCCCACAAGCACAAGCTCAGGCCGTGGCGCATGTCTTCTACCTGGCCGACGCCAAGGAACTGGTGCGCGCGAGGGCGTCGAATGGTTTCGGCCATATGGTGCGCGACCAGCCGGTGGACAATGAACTGCTGGACATGATGAAGGCCAAGGGCGTGTGGATGGTATCGGCTCGACCATGAGCCGCGAAATGGCCTACAGCCTGGCGATCATGCCCTGGCTGCAGGATCCCTTCTTCACCCGCGGCGTTACGCCCGGCACGCTGGACGCGCTGCGCAGCCCGGAACGCGAGAAAGGCCGTGGTGCCGGGCCCCAACCCGCTTCCCGCGGCGCTGCCTTATGAGAAGAAAGTGTTCTTCGACATGGACCGCACGCTGGTCCAGGCGATGGAAAACTATCAGGCGATGGTGAAGGCCGGCGTCAACACCGGCATGGGCACCGACAGCGGTCCCAACGGCCGCTTTCCCGGCTTCAATGCCATGAAGAAATGCAGATGGAAGTGATCCTGGCCGGGCGCACGCCGATGGATGCCATCAAGTCGCGCCACCAGCGACAATGCCGCTGGCTGGGCGACAAGACCATCGGCAGCATCGAGACAAGGCAAATGGGCCGACCTGGCTGGTGCTGGACGAAGAATCCGCTGGACGATATCCGCAACACCCAGATCGATTGCGGCCGGTCTATGTCGCGGGCAATTCCGTGCCCACCGTCTGGCAGACCTGCCGCGACCGGCCGTCCAACGCCTGCACCGGCAAGTCCACCGACGTGCCGCATATGCCGTATTGAGTTGTCACGGAAACGCCGATTTTCGTGATGGCATGCAGGCGCTCCGGCGCGGGATGGCAAAACCTCCGCGCGCGTTCGCCTAGAAGGAGAACTGCCATGTCCACCCGCCAGTCCGGCCGACGCGCGTGCGCCACACTATTCTTGGGCTGATCGGTGCTGGCTCTATTTCATCACCTATCTCGGACCGGGTGCTGATCTCCAACGCCATGCCGGTCGATCCAGAAGGAGTTCGGCTTCTCGCATCGAAACCGTGGGCCTGATCCTGGCTGCCTATCCAGCTCGGCTATGCCGCTGTTCCAGATTCCCGGCGGCTGGTTCGGCGATCGCGTCGGCCCGCGCATCGCTGCTGGCCAGTGTGGTGATGTGGTGGTCGGCCTTCACCTTCATTCACCGCGCTGTCCATGTCGGCTGCACCGATGCTGATGGTCTGCCTGTTCCTGATCGGCATGGGCGAGGCCGGCGCCTTCCCCGATGCCAATCGCGGCGCTGTCGCGCTGGATGCTGCCGGCCGAACGCGGCATGGCCCAGGGCGTCACCCATGCCGGTTCGCGCCTGGCGCGGCGCATCGACCCCGGTGATGGTGGCGCTATCTGATCGTGACCTTTCGGCTGGCGCATGTGCCCTTCTTCCTTTCGCGCTGGTCGGCGTCGCTCTGGGCTGGCGTGTGGTATTTTGTACTATCGCGACGTGCCCGCGCGAGCATGCCGGCGCCAACGAGCGCGAGCGCGGCAAGATCGATCGCCGCGCTGGGTGCACGCGCCCAGAAGCGCCAGGCGATCCCATGGGGCTGATCCTGCGCAGCCGCCAGATGTGGACCTTGGCCGCGACGTATTTCTGCTACGGCTATTGCGCTCAACATGTTCCTGGCCTGGTATCCCGAAATACCTGGACAGCGCGCGCGGCTATGACCCTGACCGAGATGGGCATTCTTCGCCAGCCTGCCCTTGGCGGCCGGGCGTGGTCGGCGATATCTGCGGCGGCTGTTCTCGACGACATCATCCACCGCACCGGGCGCATCAAATTCGCCCGCCAGAGCGTGGCGATCAGCCGGCTTCTTGCATCGCCGGCGGTGTGCGTGTCCGCTGGCGGTGCTGGAGCCCGATCGCTATGTCAGCGCCAGCCTTGTTCGGCGTCCGGCGTGTTCGGGCTGGAACTGGTGGTCGGCAATGCCTGGGCGGTGATCCTGGATATCGGCGGCAATTTCGCCGGGTCCTGTTCGGCGGTGATGAACACCGCTGGGCAATATCGGCGGCACCATCGTCGCGGCGGCCACCGGCTTTATCGTCAACGTCTTACGGCTGGAACGATGGCCTTCTATGTGGTCAGCGCTCTGGCGCGTGATCGGCGCGACTGCTGTTTCATTCGCAGATCGATGCCGGCGGCCAAGCTGGCACCGGACTGCCACGCAGACTGGCGGGCTGCGCCAAATGACGCAAAAACCCGCCGCTAAGGCGGGTTTTTGTCGCTGCAGCGCGGTGGTTCACTTTTCGCGAAATTGGCTATGGTCCGCCGCGCCATGGAACCATTCAACAAGCTCGAGGGCGTCGCCGCGCCCCTGCCGATGATCAATGTCGACACCGACATGATCATCCCCAAGCAGTATCCTGAAGACCATCCAGCGCACCGGCCTCGGCAAGAGCCTGTTCGACGAGATGCGCTACACGCCCGACGGCAAGCGAGAAGCCGGACTTCGTGCTCAACCAGCCGGCCTACCGCAAGGCCAAGATCCTGGTGGCCGGCGACAATTTCGGCTGCGGCTCGAGCCGCGAGCACGCGCCCTGGGCGCTGCTCGATTTCGGCATCCGCTGCGTCATCGCGACCAGCGTTCGCCGACATCTTCTACAACAACTGCTTCAAGAACGGCATCCTGCCGATCACGCTGCCGCAGGAAGAGGTCGACAAGCTGATGGACGACGCCGAGCGCGGCGCCAATGCCGTCATCTCCGATCGACCTGGAGAAGCAGGAGATCCGCGGCCCCGACGGCGGCATGCATCAAGTTCGAGATCGACGCCTTCCGCAAGCAGGTGCTGCTCAATGGCTGGGACGATATCGGCCTGACCCTGCGCGGCCGAGGACAAGATCTCGCACCTTCGAGAAAAGCCAGCAAAGCCCAGGCGCCCTGGCTGTACAGACCGAATGAGTTCCCCATGAACGAGTACAAGCTGCTATCTGCTGCCGGGCGACGGCATCGGTCCCGAAGTGCTGGACGCGACCATGCGCGTGGTCTGGCTGGTACGGCCAAGAACGGGCCTGCCGCTACAAGACCGAGGAGGCGCTGGTGCGGCGGCGCCGCGATCGACGACCACAGGCCGTCCCGATCCCGACGAGACCATGGCCAAGGCGGCATTGCCGCCGACGCGGTGCTGATGGGCGCGGTGGGCGGTCCCAAATGGGACAACCTGCCGTTCCGCAGAAGCGCGCCGAGCGCGGCCTGTTGCGCGTCCGCAAGGATATGGGCGTCTTCGCCAATCTGCGTCCCGCGCTGTGCTTCGACGCGCTGAAGGATGCTTCGACCCTGAAGCCGGAAATCGTTGCGGGGCTTGATATCCTGATCGTGCGCGAACTGATGGGCGGCGTCTATTTCGGCGAGCCAAGCGAAACCACCGATCTGCCGCGACGGCCAGAAGCGCGCGGTCGATACCGGGTCTACACCACCAGCGAGATCGAGCGCGTCTGCCGCGTCGCCTTCGAGCATGGCGCGGCTGCGCTCCAACAAAGTTGGCATCGGCCGAAAAATCCAACGTGATGGTCACCGGCGTGCTTGTGGCGCAGGAAGTGACCAAGCCTGCACAAGCGCGACTATGCCGACGTCGAGCTCACCCATATCCTGGCCGACAATGCGCGCCATGCAGCTGGTGCGCAATCCCAAGCAGTTCGACGTGCATCGTGACCGACAATCTGTTCGGCGACGTGCTGTCGGACGAGGCGGCGCCAGCTGACCGGCTCGATCGGCATGCTGCCGTCGGCCTCGCTGGGCGACAAGCGAGCGCGACGGCATGCCGCTCGGCGCTGTATGAGCCGATCCACGGCTCGGCGCCCGATATCGCCGGCAAGGGCCTCGCCAATCCCATCGCCTCCATTCTCTCCTTCGCCATGTGCCTGCGCTATTCCTTCGGCATGAAGGACGAAGCGGCGCGGCTGGAACAGGCGGTCGATACGGTGCTGGCCGAAGGCTATCGCACCGGCGACATCATGCAGCCGGGCATGAACAAGGTCGGCACCACCGCGCATGACCGATGCCGCATCTCTCAAGGCGCTGGCAGAGTCGCCATAAAGGTCTCGCATGGCCGCGTGTATCGGCGTCCACCTAGCCAAAGCGCGCGCTCGGTCGCCCGGACGTGCCGTTGGTGCTCGCGGTTGCACGGTCCAACGGAGCTGGTCGCCTATTCCGCCCACCGCCAGCTCCCGTGCGCCGCAGCTGCAGCAACCAGCTCGGTGTAACCGACGAGCTGTTCCTTGCCGCTCGAACACCAGATCCGCCAGGCGGCCTTGAAGGCGATGCCGTCGTCAGAGCCGGCGCCATCGGGCTGGTAGAGCGGATCGCCGGCGTTCTGCTGGTCCACCACCGCCGGCCATGCGCTTCAAGCGTCTCCATGCACCTGCGTCGCGGTTGCAGATGCCGTGCTGCAGCCAGTTGGCGATGTGCTGGCTGGAGATGCGCAAGCGTGGCGCGGTCTTCCATCAGGCCGACGTCGTGGATGTCGGGCACCTTGGAGCAGCCGACGCCCTGGTCGACCCAGCGCACCACATAGCCGAGGATGCCCTGCGCGTTGTTGTCCAGCTCCTCGCTGCATCTCCTGCTGCGCCCAGTTCGGGCCGGTCGGCCAGCGGGATGGTCAGGATGTCGGCGCAGCTGGCGCGCGGGCGCGATCGCTCAGTTCGGCCTGCGCGCGCGGCCACGTCGACCTGGTGATAGTGCAGCGCGTGCAGCGTGGCCGCGGTGGGCGACGGCACCCAGGCGCGTGTTGGCGCCCGCCTGCGGATGGCCGATCTTGGCGCTCAGCATGTCGGCCATCACGGTCGGGCATCGCCCACATGCCCTTGCCGATCTGCGCCTTGCCGCGGAAGCCCGCAGGCGAGGCCGATATCGACGTTCTGGTCCTCGTAGGCCGCCAGCCATCGCTGGCGTCTTCATCTCGCCCTTGCGCACCATCGGCGCCGGCATACATCGAGGTGTGCATCTCATCGCCGGTGCGGTCGAGGAAGCCGGTGTTGATGAAGACGATGCGGTCCGCGGCGGCGCGGATGCATTCCTTCAGGTTGATCGATGGTGCGGCGCTCCTCGTCCATCACGCCCATCTTGATGGTGTTGCGCGGCAGGCCGAGCATATCCTCGACGCGCATCGAACAGCGTCGTTGGCGAAGGCGACCTCGGCGGGCCCGTGCATCTTGGGCTTGACGATATAGATGCCGCCCTTGCGGCTGTTGCGGCGCTTGCCCTTGAGGTCGTGCAGCGCGATCAGGGCTGGTGACCACGCCGTCCATCGAGCCCTTCGCCGATCTCGCTGCCGTCCGGCAGCAGGATGGCGTCGCTGGTCATCAGGTGGCCGACATTGCGGATGAACAAGCAGGCTGCGGCCGGGCAGGGTCGAGTTCCTGCCGTCCGGCGCGGTATAGATCGCGGTCGGGATTGGCGGCGCGGTGCCACGGTCTTGCCGCCCTTTTCGAAAACTGGCGGTCAGGCGTGCCGTTCATCAGCCCCAGCCAGTTGCGATAGGCGCCGACCTTGTCTGTCGGCATCCACCGCGGCGATGGGATCCTCGCAGTCCATGATGGTGGTGATGGCGGATTCCAGCACCACGTCGCTGATGCCGGCCTTGTCGGCTTTTGCCGATCGGCGTGGCGCGGTCGCGGTGGATTTCGATGTGAAGCCCGTTGTGCTCCAACAGAATGACGGAAGGGATCGCAGGCGCTGCCGGCATAGCCTTTGAACTGCGATGGATCCTTGAGCGCGGGCGTCAGCGCGCCGCTCTTCGATGGACAGCGCGCCGATAGCGTCTTTCCAGGAACCGCTCGCCAGCGGCGCGTGCCTGTGTCCAGCGCCTCGCGAGCGAAAGGCGATGACCGCGGCGCCGCGGCCTGCGATTGTAGCCCTTGCCTGCCGCCATACTCGCCGTCCTGCGGAATCGCGTCGGTGCCATAGAGCGCGTCATACAGGCTGCCCCAGCGGGCATTGGCCGCGTTCAGCGCAAAGCGCGCATTGGTCAGCGGCACCACCAGTTGCGGCCCGGCGACTGTCGGCGATCTCCGGATCGACATTGCTGGTGCTCGATCTGGAAGTCCGGCGCCTTCCGGCTGCAGATAGCCGATCTCTTTCAGGAAGGCGGTATAGGCGCGCGGCATCGATCAGCCGGGCGGGATTGGGCCTTGTGCCAGCCATCGATGGCGGCCTGCAGCCGGTCGCGCTCCGCCAGCAGCGCCCTGTTTTGCGGCATCAGCCTGACGGCAAGGGCGGCAAAAGCCGGCCCAGAATTTGTCCGGCTCCACGCCGCTGCCGGGCAGCGGCCTCCTTGGCGATGAAATCACTGCAAGGCGCGCGCGACCTGCAAGGCCGTGAACCGGAAACTCTATCCACCATGACGCTCTTCTTTGTGAGGGTTGCGAGCTGAGCCTAAAGCGCCCGCCCAAAACGAAAAGGCCGGACGCGTTGGGCCCGGCCTTTTCACTGTCAACTTGCACGCTGCCGGTCAGTGCGGCGGGATCATCCAGGGCCACACATGCTGCTGGCAGGAACACCAGAATGCCCAGCAGCACGGTGAAGATGATGGAGTGAATGAAGGTGCGGCGGAAGATCGTCGACTTCATGGCCCTTCAGGTCGCTGACGGCCACGCCGGTGGCGATGTTCTGCGGCGAGATCATCTTGGCGAAAACGCCGCCCGACGAGTTGGTGGCCGCCATCAGCACCGGGTCAAAGCCCAGCTTGTTGGCTGCCACGACCTGCAGGTTGCCGAACAGGGCGTTGCCGGAGGAGTCGCTGCCCGACAGGAACACCGCCAGCCAGCCCAGGAAGGCCGACAGAAGCGGGAACAGCAGCCCGCGGATGCGACACCCAGGCCCAGCGTGTAGGTCATGCCCGAATAGTTCGCCGAGATAGGCCAGGCCCACGATCGCCGTGACCGTCACCGCTGGCAGCAGGATCTGCTTCCAGGCGGTGCGAAACCGCCTGCGAAGAACTTCGAGACACTGAGGCCGGTCGCCAGGGCGGTCAGGATCGCGGTCACCAGGATGGCGGTGCCGGTGGCCAGGGGCTGGTAGCTCCAGACCGCCGCATAGGGCTTTTCATACAAGGTGATGAAGACCTGGTTGTGCAGGCCCGGCCACTGGATCGATCTGCTGGCCCATGGTGGCGACCTTGAAGTGGGTCCAGACCATGACCACGGCGCACATGATCAGCCAGGGCAGCCAGCCCTGCCACAGCGGGACATTGGCATGCGGCGAATTGGGGTCCTTCGACTGGCACCACCAGGGCATATTCCGCGCTGGGCGTGGGCTGCCATACGCGCAGGAACAGCACCGTCGCGATCAGCGACGAGCCCGCCGAAATCACGTCGGTCAGCTCATAGCTCAGATAGTTCGACGCGAGGAACTGGCCCATGCGCGAAGGCGCCACCGCGCGACCAGCAGCACCGGAAACAGTGCGCGCACCGACTTCAGCCGCCATACATGGCCGATGACGTAGAAGGGCAGCAGGAAGGCGAAGAAGGGAAGCTGGCGGCCCACCATCGCGCCCAGCGTGTCGGCGGGCAGGCTGGTGACGCCGGCCAGGGTGGTGATCGGGATGCCCAGCGAGCCGAAAGCGACCGGAGCGGTGTTGAAGATCAGGGCATAGACCACCGCGTCCAGCGACTTTGAAGCCCAGCATGATCAGCAGCGAGGCGGTGATGGCGACCGGCGCGCCGAAGCCGGATACGCCTTCCAGCAGCGAGCCGAAGCCATAGCCGATCACGATCAGCACGATGCGCTTGTCATTGGGAAGATGCGCCCAGCACCCAGCGCCGGAAGGCGTCGAAGCGCCCTGACAGCACGGCGACGTTGTAGAGGATCAGGGCGGCGAGCACGATCCACATGATCGGCCATAGCGCGAAAGCGCACGCCGTGCGGCGTGGCGTCCAGTGCCAGGCCCATCGGGCACTGCCAGACGGCAATGGCGATCGATCAGGCCCGTGATCAGGCCGGCCAGGGAGGATTGCCAGGCAGGGCGCTTCAAAACGCCCAGCATCACCAGCACCACGACGATCGGGATGGCCGCGACCAGGAAGGACAGCGGCCAGGCTGTTGCCCACGGGGGTCAGCAGCTGGTGAAACATCTGCGTCTCTCCGTCTGCCGGCGCTTACGCGCCTTCGGTCCCCATATCTTCCGGACGGCCAGCGCCCGCAGTCGCTCCAGTTACTCGCATGGCCGCACGCCCTCTGGCGTCGGCTGGTTCGAGGTGTCAGGATTTTGGTGCGCAAGGAAGATGCCGGATCGGAACTCGGAATCCGGATGCCCCGCCTAGCTCCCTCAGATCCCCCGTTTCTTTGGAAGCGTTAGATCAAAAAAAAGCGTGTCGGCCAAGGCATTTAAACGGTGCAGTGCACCATTTGCCGCTGCCTATGTCACAGGAGGCGATGCTGCTCAGACGTTCCAGGTCGAGGCGACGTGGCCGGGGTCTTCCTGAGAATTCCGCTCCGCCATCAGGAAGCTGTAATAGCCGCAACCGCCGCCGGGATATTCCCGGCAGAATGGTGGGGCGGGCGCGTGTAGATGGTGCAGTGCCCGCTTTCTTGGTATCGAAGAAGCGGCATGTCTTGCCGAAAATGCGGATCGGCCTTGCGCCGCATGGCATAGGGCTCCTCGCCATCCACCTTGGTGAATTTCTTGCGGGCCGCCTCGAAGCTCGAGGCCGAAGTGATCGGCCAGGCGCTGCACGTCGCGCTTCTTGAGCGCGATCAGGGGATAGGAGCAGCAATAGCCCGGACATTTCGTACAATTATAAGATACCACTGAAATCGCCTGGATGTGCCGCAATGCCTCTGGTAGCATGAACGCATGACAGCGCCATCGGGTTCCAGCGCCATGGCGACGCCATGACGCGCTTCCGCCCTGTGCGCCCAACGCGTATAGTGGGTTGTATCAACCGACCAATGGCCAACACGCCGATCTTCTTTCGATGCTTCGGGACGCCGCGCGGCTCGGATCAGGATTCTTGCCTGGATCAGTGGGCATCGCCCTGCTCAGTCATTTCGGTGGGTTTCGCCGCCAGCCTGGCGCTGGCGCCGCCGGTCGCCGGGCTTGAACCTGCCCGGACGTGTCGGCGCGGCTACCCGGCCAATCTGGTCAAACGGGCACTAGAAACCAGGCCTGCTGGCGCGCGCCGAGCGGCTTGCCACCGCGGCGCGCAAAGCGGCGGCTGGAAGGAAATCGCGCGGTTGCACCGGAACCAGAGCGCCTTGCCCAGCCGCGCCTTGCCCGCCATCCTCAAGCCGCAAAGCGGGCGGCCGTTGGCGATCGGCTTTTTATACCAACTGGCAAGGCAAGGACGATCCCAGCTGGCCGTCCCTGAAGCGATCGCTGAAAAATCTGGACTGGGTGGTTCCCAGTTGGATGGCGCTGGACGGTCCCGAGCTTCAAGTTCCAAGACCCGGCTGGATCGCCGCGCGCTGGATTTCATCCGTGCCACCAAACCGTCGGTCGCGATCCTGCCCATGATCCAGAATGCAACACTGCGGGCAAATGGGATGGACCCGGTGTCGGCCAGGCTTCTGGCCGACCGTGCGCCGCAGCGACCGGCTTGCTCGGACCAGATCGTGAAATTCGTCGCCGACAACAAGCTGCAGGGCGTGACGGTGGACTTCGAGGACGTTCCGCCGGGCGCGCACAAGGACCTGGAGGATTTTCTCACCCGCATGTCGGCGGCCTTCGCGCCGCATGACTGGATCATCGCCCAGGCGGCGCCCTTCGACGACGATCAATGGCCCTATATCAGACCTATGCCGACATCGTCGATTACACGATGCTGATGGCCTACGACCAGGTGGACAGAACGGTACCGCCCGGCTCCATCGCGGGCCAGGACTGGTACGAAAAGACGCTGGACAAGCGCATGCGCCAGCTGCCGGCGGACTCCACCATCGTCACCATCGGTTCCTGGCGCCTATGACTGGGCGGACAAAAATCCCGCCCAGGTTCTCAGTTTCGAATATGCCATGGCGGCGGCGCGCGACAACAGCGCCACGGTTCAGTTCGATCCCGCCAGCAACAATCCGCATTTCAGTCATACGGAACGACACGGACGGCACTCATCATGACGTCTGGTTCCTGGACGGCGTCACCGCCTTCAACCAGATTCATGCCGCCGATCCCTATCGTCCGGCCGGCTATGCGCTGTGGAAACTTGGGTTATGAGGACCCCAGCATTCTTCCCTTGATGGGCCGCGCCCTATGACGCGCCCGGCGCCCGACAGCCTCGAACACATCGCCAACAATATCGAGGATGTCGATTTCGACGGCGAAGGCGAGATCCTGCAGGTCGAGGGCCGATCCCGCGCGTGGGCGCGCGCAGCCTTCACCGTCGAAAAGCGGCCAGCCGGCGATATTGTGGACGAAACGCTATGACCAGCCTGCCGCACCAGCTATGTGCATCCGCCGGGTGGGCGCGGTGCCGACCGAGAAGCTGGCGCTGACCTTCGATGATGGTCCTGATCCGGAATGGACGCCTCGCCATCCCTGGCCATTCCTAAGGAGAAGAAAGTGCCCGCGACCTTCTTCATGATCGGCTCCAGCGATGGAGGCCCATCCCGGCCTGGCGCAGCAGCGTGTTGGCGGACGGACATGAGATCGGCAACCACACCTACTACCCATCCCAGATCTGTGCCGACACGCCGGCGGCGGCGGTGCGGCTGGAGTTGAACGCCACCAGCGCCTGTTCCAGGCGCTGACCGGGCCGTTCGATGCGGCTTCTTCCGCCCGCCCTATCTGGGGGACGCCGATGCCCAGCTTCGGATGCCGACGAGATCGAGCCGGTCGAGATCAGCGCAGAGCCTGGGCTACATCGACGGTGACGCGCCCATGTGGACACGCTGGATTGGATGATGCCGTCCGTGTCCCGCAGATGATGGATGACGTGGTGCGGGAGGTGGACAGATCCCAATCCCTATACCGCGCGGCAATATCGTGCTGCTGCATGATTCCGGCGGCGATCGCTCCCCAGACCATGGCTGCTGCTGCCCGACCCTGATCGATACCATGCGTGCCAAGGGCTACAGCTTCGTGCCGGTCTCCGACGCTGGGCGGGATTCGAAGCGCGATGACGTGATGCCGCGCCTGCCACTGACCATGTCGCTCTATGCCGACCGCGCGGTGTTTATGACCATCAGCTATGTCGCGCAGTTTCTTTACTACTGTTTTCTCGGCGCCATCGTGCTGGGCGTGGCGCGGCTTTTTCGCGCTGGTGGCGGCTGGCGCTGTGGAATCGGTCAAGGGGATCGCTCACGCCGATGCCGGGCGGCCAGATCCGCCGAACAAGTGACGGTGCTGATCCCGGCTTTCAATGAAGAAAAGGTGATCGTCGCCACCATCGAAGCGCATCCTGGCCAGCGACTATTCCAACCTGGAAGTGCTGGTGATCGATGACGGGTCCAGCGGACCACACCGCCTATATCGCGCGATCCCATTTCATGAACGAATCCCGGGTCGGGGTGATCTCCATTCCCTAACGGCGGCAAGGCCAATGCCTTGAATATCGGCCTTGCCCACGCCCAGGGTGCGGTGGTGGTGGCGCTGGACGCCGATACCCAGTTTCGAGAAGACCACCATCTCGCGCCTGGTGCGCTGGTTCACCGATCCCCGCCATCGGCGCGGTCGCCGGCAACGCCAAGGTGGGCAACCGCATCAACATGATCACCCGCTGGCAGGCGCTGGAATATATCGTGGCGCAGAATCTGGAGCGCCGCGCTCTGTCGCGCCTTGGACACGCCTGACCGTGGTGCCGGCGCGGTGGCGCCTGGCGGCGCGACGTGTTGCGCGAGCTTAGCGGCTTTCCAGCGGACACGCTGGCGGAAGACCAGGACCTCACCATCGCCATCCAGACCACGCGGCTACCGGGTGCATTTCGATCCCACGTGCCATCGCCTGGACCGAGGCCCCCGCCACGGTTCGCGGGCTGGCCAAACAGCGTTTCCGCTGGGCCTATGGCACCTTGCAATGTCTGTGTGGAAGTATCGCGGCATCACTTTCAACATGGCTTATGGCGAGTTGGGGCTGGTGGCTTTGCCGCAGGTCTGGTTGTTCCAGATTCGTGCTGACCACCTTGGCGCCGGTCGCCGATCTGCTGCTGCTGGCAGCTGGCGGCGGAATATATCAACTACAGCCAGCATGTCGGCACCTATACCGGCGACAGCTTGCGGCTGGTGGGGCATCTATTATGCCATCTTCATTGTCGTGGACCTGTTGGCGGCGATGGCGGTTTCGCCCTGGAAAGGCGCGAGGATTGGCGCCTCGCTGTGGTGGCTGCCGCTGCAGCGCTTCGGCTATCGCCAGATCATGTATTACGTCGTGCTGCGTTCGCTATGGACCGGCGCTGCGCGGGCCGCTGTCGGCTGGGGCAAGCTGGAGACGTCACGGCACCGGTCAAGGCGCGGCGCTTAGTGGAAAATCTCCCGAGACGGCGGCAGGATGCGCACATGTCGCGGATGGCGATGGACGGGTTTATGTTTAGGGACGTCCTCTCCCGACAGGCAGTTTCAAATCCTGGCTGCGGTCTATCAGACTCGTCGGCCATCAGGTGGATCACGCCTTCCGGGCTTTTCTGCACTTTGCCTTCGGCCAGCAAGCAAGCGCGGAGTCCCATCGCTTCCTTGCGGAACTGGCGGAAGGTGCGTTCCCAGATCACGTCACATTGCAGACGCCCGGTCTCGTCGCTGAGGGTGACGAAGACGGCAGTGCCTCGTGCCGGGACATTGACGCACCAGGCACCACGCCGGCGCAGCGCACAGTCGCGCCGTCGGACAGATCGCCGACAGCCCTACAGGAACGCGATGCCTTCCGCGTCAAAGCCGCGCGCAGGAACTGGGTGGGATAGCCCTTCAGCGACAGGCGTGTGGTCTGATAATCGGCCAGCAGCATGTTCGCTGAGCGGCATGACAGGGGCAGCGGCGCGATGTGTTCCGCGCCCAGCTCCGGCGTGGCGCGAGGTCGCGAACAAGCGGCAAACGGGTCGTCATCGGGCAGGCGGCGCACCGCCCACAAGCCCTCCGCGGCGGTCGAAACCAGGAAACTGCGAAAGGCGTCGGCTTCCGCCAAGTGACCAGCGCGCGCTTGAGAGACCGGTGCGGCGGGCGAAATCGGCAAAGCGCGCGACTAGCCATAGCCGCGCCCTCGCGTGATGGTGCGGGCATCTTCCTCGCGAAGGCCGTCGATCTGGCGAAAGCCCAGACGCAGGCAAGCGCGCCTTTCTCATTGCGTCTCCAGGGTGCAGTCCCAGTCGCTGAAGGCGGCATCGGGCGCAAGCACCGTGACTTTGCCGTTCTCCGCGCGCAGCGCACGATCTCGGCCGGAGACGTAGAAATCCCATCGGCTGGGAATTCAGCAGCGCCGCCGCGAAGGCGGCCGGATGATGCTTTTGATCCAGGCCGAGACATAGACCAGCAGCGCGAAGCTGGCGGCATGGCTTTCCGGGAAGCCGGTAACTGCCGAAGCCTTTGATCTGTGTTGAAACAGGCTTCGACGAAGTCTGCGCTCATAACCGCGCGCCGTCATGCGGCCGACGAATTTCTCCTGGAAGATGCCGATGGTGCCGACACGGCGGAATGCCGCCATGGCGCGCGCGCAAGCCATGTGGCTTCGTCCGGAGATGAATTTGGCCGCGACGATAGCCAGCCGCATCGCCTGTTCCTGGAACAGCGGCACGCCCTTGGTCTTTTCAGCAGCTCGTAGCAGTTCGTCGGCGGGCCGTGATCGGATGGGGCGAGGAAATCTCTGATCAGCGACGGATTGGCGCGGCGCTTGAGATAGGGATGCACCATGCCGCCCTGGATCGGGCCGGGCCGCACGATCGCCACTTCGACCACCAGGTCGTAGAAGTTGCGCGGCTGCAGGCGCGGCAGCATGTTCATCTGCGCGCGGCTTTCCACCTGGAACACGCCGATGGCGTCGGCCTTGCACAGCATGTCGTAAACTCGGCCGGGTCCTCGCGGCACGGTGGCCAGTAGCGTATGGCTTCGCGTCCGCCATGCATGGCATGGATCAGGTCGAAGGCCTTGCGGATGCAGGTCAGCATGCCCAGCGCCAGCACATCGACCTTCATCAGATCGCCAAGGCGTCGAGATCGTCCTTGTCCCATTCGATGAAGATAGCGGTCCTCCATGCGTGCGCGGTCCGATCGGGCACGGTCTCAGTCCAGCTTGTCGCGGGTCAGCACAAAGCCGCCGACATGCTGGGACAGATGGCGCGGGAAGCCGATCAGCTCGGTTGGCGAAGTCCACGGCGCGCTGCGATCAGCCGATTGACACGGATCGCAGCTCGCCCTGGCCGCACCTGATGCTCTTCGATCTCAGTCGCCATGACGGCCCCACACCGCTGTCCGGCCAGCTTGCCGGTGACGTCCTTCGGTCAGGCCGAACACCTTGCCGACTTCGCGGATGGCGCTGCGCGGGCGATAGTGGATGACGGTGGCGGTCAGCGCGGCGCGGTCGATGGCCGTAGCGCTTGTAGATATACTGGATGACCTCCTCGCGCCGCTCATGCTCGAAATCCACGTCGATGTCGGGCGGTTCGCTTGCGTTCGGTGCTGACGAAGCGCTCGAACAGCAGATCGATCTGCATCGGATCGACCGAGGTGATGCCCAGGGCATAGCAGACCACCGAATTGGCGGCCGAGCCGCGCCCCTGGCACAGGATGCCCTGGCTTGCGCGCGAACTGCACGATGTCGTGCACGGTCAGGAAAGTAATGGGCGATTCCTGCTGTCGGCGATGAAGCAGCAATCCCTTCTCCGCCAGTCGCAGCCACTTGAAGCGGCACGTCCTTCGGGATAGCGCCATTTCAGTCCCGCCTTGGTCAGGTCGCGCAGATGCCGGTCGGCGGTCTTGCCGCGGCGGCACCGGCTCGCGCGGATAACGCTGGCCCAGCTCGGTCCAGGTGAAGCTGATGCGGCTGGCAAAGCGCAGTGTCTCGTCCACCGCGTCCGGACAGTGCGCGGAACAGCCGCGCGCATTTCCGCAGGCGGTTTCAGATGGCGTTCGGCGTTGGCCTGCAGTCTTGTGCCGGCTTCTTCAAGGTCACACGCTCGCGGATGCAGGTGACGACATCCTGCAAGTCGCGCTGGCTCGGGATCGATGATAGAGCGCGTCGTTGACCGCGATCAGCTGGCACGCGCGCCTCGCGCGCAAGCCGTCGCAGATCGCGCAGGCGGCGGCGGTCTTCGCCGGTATAGAGCATGGAGGCCGCCAGCCAGGTGTCGGCGCTCAGTTGCAGACAGCACCGGTTTTGCAGCCTGCAGGATCGGCGGGCGGCATGACGATGAGAGAAGGCCGCGGCGATATTCCAGCAGGTCCGGCGAAATCGAGCGGGCATTCGCCCCTTCCGCCCGCAGCTTGCCGACCGAGATCAGCCACGCGACAGCCGGGCATAGGCCTTGCGGTTCTTGGGATAAGCCAGGATGTCCGGTGTGCCGTCACGAAACACCCAGCCGCGCTCCGATCAGCAGGCGCGGCGGATCGTCCAGCTTCTTCCAGCGCTCATAGGCGCGCACCACGCCAGCCAATGTGTTGCGGTCGGCGATGCCCGATGGCGGCATAGCCCAGTGCCTGGCGCGTGCTCGACAAAGTCACCGGGATGGGAGGCGCCACGCAGGAAAGAGAAATTGGTGGTGACGGCGCGAGTTCGGCATAGTCATTCGTGCGCGAACACGCCTTGCAGATACCAGCGCGGCGTCCAGTCTGGTCTCGGACATGAGCGACCGTCGCGATACAGCCAGAAACGCTGGCCATCACGGGTTTCGACTCGGAAATAATCGCGCGTCAGTCCTTTGCTTTTCCACCATTCCATGGCGAGCCGTTCAGGACCTTCCGGCGCGAGGCCACGTCGAAATGAGCACTCCGCCAACGGAAACATTTCGGCGGACCATCCGGCGCCAGCGGCAACACCGCAGCAATTTCTTCCGCCTTTTCCAGAAGCCGCAAGCGGCCTGCGCGGCGGATCGCCCGGGCTGGCGCTTTAACGGCCAGTCTTGCGCTGAGAAGTCGCGATCCTGGGCCGGCACCGCCACGCTGGCGGCTTCGGGGATATGGGTGTCCTGCGGCACAAAGCGCTGCACGCGGATGCTCGCCGAACCGCTGCCGACAGCCGGTCGATCAGGAAATTGGATCTGCTGGCGGGCATTCTCGTCGCTGTCGAAGCTGATGGTGGCGGGCTTGGTCTCTTCCGCCAGCAGAGCTTCCAGCCGGATGACATCAGAAACCGAAACCGGGGTCCAGCGGATCGGCCAGGGCGTCCAGCTTCTGGCGCAACAGCCGCAGCATGATTTTGGGATCGCGCAGGCCTCGCCGGTGCGCGATCGCGATGCGTTCCACCCTGCCATCGGCGCGGAAGAAGAGCGGCTTCCAACAGCCGCACGCCGCGCCTCCTGGCGTTCCAGTATTTCGCTCAAGGACCCGGCCAGGCTGCAGCAGACGAGGCGGCGATGGTGTCCTGGGTGACGATGGGCTCGGCAAAGCGCTGCTCGGCCATCAGGTCGGGCAGGGGCGGCGGGGCAGCAAGCGGCTGTTCTTCCGCGCCCAGCAGGATATTCAACCGGGCGACGAAGCTTTTCCCACTACTGCTCCGACAATTCCGCTGTGAGAGCCGCTGCGCCACCATGCCGACCGTCTTGAGTGCCGGCATGGCGCAAGGGCGCGCAAAGACGCTTGTCGTCGCAATCCAGCGCCATGATGGGCAGACGGCGCTACGGTTTGCGCTTCGCCGCCCGGCGGCACGATGGCGCGCATTGAAAGCGCGCCAAGGCGCGCGCCGAAAGCGATGTGCCGGCAATGGCGCCGCGCCCCGGCCAGGCCCTGGTCCGCAATACGCTGCATAACCATGGTCAGCATGGCCGCCTCGCCGCCGAACAGATGCGCCGCGCCGGTAATGTCCAGGAACAATCCGTCGGGGGAATCCAGGCTGACCAGCGGCGCGTGAAACGGTCGCACCAGTCGGCGATGCCTTCCAGCAGCGCGGCGTCGGCGCGTTCGTCGGCCGGCACGATTTTCAACGGCTGCACCATGGCCCGCGCATTGGCCGAGGGCTGGCCTTTATAAAGCTGCCGAGTCTGGCAGCCGCGCATCTCCAGGGCATGGACATGCAGCGCATTGCCGGTCTTGAGACTTACGACCAGCGGCGCCTCAAACGGCCCGCCGTTCCTGCGTATGAACCGGTCGGCCGGCAGGCGTGGAAACCACAGCGCCAGTATCCGCCGTTTCGAAACAGGCATTTTGAGGTTCCATTTCATCGAAAAATTTCCCAACCCGCCCAGGCGATGACGGGTGAGTTGCGCGCCGAAGACCGGGGCGCCCCAATCGTCGTCATCGGCGCGCGACGTCGCGCTCGTCACCTGCCAGCGGGTCAGCGCCGCGCTGGGCTCGGCCTGTGCGCCATTGCGCAACGGCAGAATGGTGACGCCGCTTTCCCCGCCGCGAAAGCCAGGCGCCGGCTGGCGACCAGGTCCAGGCATTTGGGCATGCCTTCCACTTCCAGCAGCACGGCGCCCGACATGAGGGCAGAGGCCAGTATGTCGCCCGCCGCGACAGGCGCATCGGCGGCGGTTTTGGTGCGCACCAGGATCAGGCTGCCGGGGATCGCCGCCCAGTTCCGCCAGCCCCGTTCGGCGAGATCGCGCCATACTCCATCGCCTCGTAATCGGGCCTGGATCCAGAAAAGCGACCTCCTTTCCCATTAAAGAGGCCCGCGCCGCCAGCAGCGCCAGCAGCACGGCAAAGCCGCCCGCGCTCCAGCCGGCGGCGAAAACTTCGCGTGCAGGACGCCGGGTCGCAGGCCCCCGCCCAGGACCGCATCTGCCCGTGGATGACCCGGGCGACCGGCGGCCGGTCGGGAGGCAGGCCGTAGCGCGCCAGGGAATGGCGGCAATTCCGCCAATTTTCGCGCTTCTGTTCATGATATGTTCTATAATGCGCCGGACCGGTCCCGAGTCAATCGGAACCAGCTTTTGTGAATCATCTCTCAAAACACATGCGCACTCATTAAATTGACGCACACCTGACATGTTGCGCCGCAACTGGTCGGCGTGTTCACATGCCGGGTAATTCTGAGAAATCGACGTTTCCTTTGGCCTTGACGAGAGGGCGGGGGACGTGCGCCTGAACGTACGGTTGGGGTTTATATGGGTTTGCCGCCAAAACAGGGTCTTTACGACCCAAACAACGAGCATGACGCTTGCGGTGTCGGCTTTGTCGCCAACATCAAGGGCGCAAAGTCCCACGAGATCATTGGGCTGGCCTGCAGCTGCTGATCAACCTGGATCATCGCGGCGCGGTGGGCGCCGATCCATTGGTGGGCGACGGCGCCGGCATCCTGATTCAGATTCCCGATCCTCTGTTCCGCGAATGGGCGAAAGAGACCGGCGTCACCTGCCGCCGCCCGGCCAGTATGCGGTGGCGATGTGCTTCCTGCCGCGCGAAGCCAAGGCGCGCGAAATCGTGGTCAAGCAAGTTCGAGCATTTCATCAAGGTGGAAGGCCAGAAGCTGCTGGGCTGGCGCGATGTGCCGACCGATCCCGCCGGTCTGGGCAAGACCGTGCTGGACGGCATGCCGCTGATCCGCCAGGCGATCATCGCCGCGGGCCCGCATATCCGCGACCAGGACTCAGTTCGAGCGCAAGCTGCTGACCATCCGCAAGCAGGCGCAGAATCCGCTGGCCGAGCTGGCCAAGAAACACGAGCTGCCGGCGATCCAGCAGCTTTACATGCCCAGCCTTTCCACCCGCACCGTGGTCTATAAGGGCCTGCTGCTGGCGCACGACGTGGGCCGCTTCTATCGCGACCTGCAGAATCCGCTGACGTAGTCGGCGCGTGGCGCTGGTGCATCAGCGCTTCTCGACCAACACCTTCCCGTCCTGGAAGCTGGCGCATCCCTACCGCTTCATCGCCCATAACGGCGAAATCAACACGGTGCGCGGCAACGTCAACTGGATGAATGCGCGCCGCCGCGGCATGGCAGTCCGAATTGCTGGGCCCGACCTCGACAAGATGTGGCCGCTGATCCCGCACGGCCAGTCCGACACCGCCTGCCTCGACAACGCGCTCGAGCTGCTGGTCGCCGGCGGCTATCCGCTGGCCCATGCCGTGATGATGCTGATCCCGGAAGCCTGGGCCGGCAACACGATGATGGATGCCAAGCGCAAGCGCTTTCTACGAATACCACGCCGCGCTGATGGAGCCGTGGGACGGCCCGGCCGCGATCGCCTTCACCGACGGCCGCCAGATCGGCGCCACGCTCGACCGCAACGGCCTGCGCCCGGCGCGCTATCATCGTCACCGACGACGACCTGGTGCATCCTGGCTTCGGAATCCGGCGTGCTGCCGGTGCCCGAGGAGAAGATCATGCGCAAATGGCGGCTGCAGCCCGGCAAGATGCTGCTGATCGACTTCGAAGCAAGGCCGCATCGTCGAAGACGAAGAGATCAAGAAGAAATTCGCCGAAGCCGAGCCCTACGAGGACTGGCTGAAGTCGGCCCAGTTCAAGCTGGAAGACCTGCCGGACCTGCCGGAAGACCATGCCGGCGCCGAGGCCAACGATCCGTCGCTGCTGCTCGATCAGCCAGCAGGCCTTTGGCTACACGCCAGGAAGACATCCAGTTCTTCCTGGAGCCGATGGCGACCGCGGGCGACGATCCGATCGGCTCCATGGGCACCGACACGCCGATCGCGGTGCTGTCGAACAAGCCCAAGCTGCTCTACAATTACTTCAAGCAGAACTTCGCCCAGGTCACCAACCCGCCGATCGATCCGATCCGCGAGGAGCTGGTGATGAGCGCTGGTCTCGATGATCGGGCCGCGCCCCAACCTGCTGGGCCGCGACGCCGGGCACGCACAAGCGGCTGGAAGTGTCCGCAGCCGGTGCTGACCAACGCCGATGTGGAGAAGATCCGCTCCATTTCCAGCGCTTGTCGACGGCGCGTTCCGCACCGCCACCATCGACTGCACCTGGCCGGCCAGCGAAGGCGCCGACGGCCTGTCGAAGGCGCATCCAGCGCATCTGCCTGAACGCCACCGATGCGGTGCTGGCCGACAACAACATCCTGATCCTGTCGGACCGCGCGGTGTCGGCCGACCGCATTCCGATGCCGGCGCTGCTGGCGACGGCGGCGGTGCATCATCACCTGATCCGCCAGGGCCTGCGCATGCAGACCGGCCTCGTGGTCGAGACCGGCGAGGCGCGCGAGGTGCATCACTTCTGCGTGCTGGCGGGCTATGGCGCCGAGGCGATCAACCCCTATCTCGCCTTCGAGACGCTGGAGCAGATCCGCGTGCGCAGAGCGGCCTGCCGCTGAAGGCCTACGAAGTGCAGAAGAACTACATCAAGGCGGTCGGCAAGGGCGTGCTGAAGGTGATGTCCAAGATGGGCATCTCGACCTACCAGTCCTATTGCGGCGCGCAGATCTTCGACGCGGTCGGCCTGTCCACCGACTTCATCGAGAAATATTTCACCGGCACCGCCACCACCATCGAAGGCGTCGGCCTGAAGGAGATCGCCGAGGAGACGCGTGCGCCGCCACACGCGACGCCTATGGCGACAACCCGATCTACCGCAACATGCTGGATGTCGGCGGCGACTATGCCTTCCGCCTGCGCGGCGAGGACCATGCCTGGACGCCGGAATCGGTCGCCAGGCTGCAGCACGCGGTGCGCGGCAACATGTCCGACGAGTACAAGGCGTTCGCCAGCACCGATCAACGAGCAGAACGAGCGGCTGCTCGACCATCCGCGGCCTGATGCAGTTCAAGCCGGCCGACGAGCCGATCCCGCTCGACGAGGTCGAGCCGGCGGCCGAGATCGTCAAGCGCTTCGCCACCGGCGCGATGAGCTTCGGCTCGATCAGCCGCGAGGCGCACACCACGCTCGCCATCGCCATGAACCGCATCGGCGGCACGCTCGAACACCGGCGAGGGCGGCGAGGAAGCCGACCGCTTCAAGCCGCTGCCCAACGGCGATTCCATGCGCTCGGCGATCAAGCAGGTGGCGTCGGGCCGCTTCGGCGTCACCGCCGAATATCTGGTCAACGCCGACGACATCCAGATCAAGATGGCGCAGGGCGCCAAGCCCGGCGAGGGCGGCCAGCTGCCCGGCCACAAGGTCGACAAGAACATCGCCAAGCGTGCGCCACTCGACGCCGGGCGTCGGCCTGATCTCGCCGCCGCCGCACCACGACATCTATTCGATCGAGGATCTGGCGCAGCTGATCCACGACCTGAAGAACGTCAACCCGAAGGCGCGCATCTCGGTGAAGCTGGTGTCCGAAGTCGGCGTCGGCACGGTCGCCGCGGGCGTCGCCAAGGCGCGCGCCGACCACGTGACCATCTCCGGCTTCGAGGGCGGCACCGGCGCCTCGCCGCTGACCTCGCTCGACCCATGCCGGCTCGCCCTGGGAGATCGGCCTCGCCGAGACCCAGCAGACCCTGGTGCTGAACGGCCTGCGCGGCCGCATCGCGGTGCAGGTCGACGGCGGCTTGCGCACCGGCCGCGACGTCGCCATCGGCGCGCTGCTGGGCGCCGACGAGTTCGGCTTCGCCACCGCGCCGCTGATCGCCGCCGGCTGCATCATGATGCGCAAGTGCCATCTCAACACCTGCCCGGTCGGCGTCGCCACGCAGGACCCGGTGCTGCGCAAGCGCTTCACCGGCCAGCCCGAGCACGTGATCAACTACTTCTTCTTCGTCGCCGAGGAGCTGCGCGAGATCATGGCGAGACTGGGCTTCACGCACGCGTGAACGAGATGATCGGCCGGGTCGACCGGCTCGACATGCGCACGCGCGCTCGATCACTGGAAGGCCAAGGGCGTCGACCTCGTCGCGCATCCTCTACCAGCGCCGGCGCGCCGAAGCCGGCGTCGCGATCCACCATTGCGAGACGCAGAACCACGGGCTGGACACGGCGCTCGATCACGAGCTGATCGCGGCCGCCAAGCCGGCGATCGAGAACGGCCAGCCGGTGCGGATCGAGCTGCCGGTCCGCAACGTCAACCGCACCGTCGGGCGCCATGCTGTCGGGCGAGATCGCCCGGCGCCACGGCCATGCCGGCCTGCCCGAGGACACCATCACGCGTGAAGTTCACCGGCACCGCGGGCCAGAGCTTCGGCGCCTTCCTGGCGCGCGGCGTGTCGCTCGAGCTCGCCGGCGACGCCAACGACTATGTCGGCAAGGGCCTGTCGGGCGGCCGCGTCGTCGTGCGCCAGCCGCGCGGGCGTCGACGCGCGAGCCGACCGAGAAACATCATCGTCGGCAACACCGTGCTCTACGGCGCCATCGCCGGCGAGGCCTATTTCGAGGGCGTGGCGGGCGAGCGCTTCGCGGTGCGCAACTCCGGCGCGGTCGCGGTGGTCGAAGGGCACCGGCGACCATGGCTGCGAATACATGACCGGCGGCGTCGTGGTCGGTGCTGGGCGAGACCGGGCGCAACTTCGCCGCCGGCATGTCGGGCGGCGTCGCCTATGTCTACGACCCGGACGGCAGCTTCGAGAAGCTGCTGCAACATGGCGATGGTCGAGCTGGAGCCGATCGGCCGGCCGCCGGCGGCGAGGACGATGCCGACTGGCCGCAGCCAGCGTTCGCGTCAGCGTTGCGGACGACGGCATGGGCGACATGCTGCGCTTCGACGCCGAGCGGCTGCGCATCCTGGTCGAGCGCCACCATGCTGCACACCGGCAGCGCGCGGGCCGCGCGAGATCCTGGACAACTGGGACGCAAGCGCTGGCAAGCTTCGTCAAGGTGATGCCGACTGGATTACGCCAAGCGCGCGTTGCAGGACATGAACGATCGCGCGGCTGCCGAGCCGTCGCGCGGCGGAGTATAGCGACGGATGGGCAGACGATCACGGGCTTTCTGGAAATCGAGCGCCAGGACCGCAGCTATGAGAAGCCGGAGACGCGGTCTGCAAGACCTGGAAGGAATTCGTCCATGCCGCTGCCGCGCGCCCGAGGTCAGCGCGGCAGGCGGCGCGCTGCATGGATTGCGGCATTCCGTTCTGTCACCAGGGCTGCCCGGTCAACAACCTGATCCCGGACTGGAACAACCTGGTCTATCGCGACCAGTGGCGCGACGCGTCGGAGACGCTGCACTCGACCAACAATTTCCCGGAATTCACCGGCCGCATCTGCCCGGCGCCCTGCGAGGCGTCCTGCACGCTGAACATCGACGACAACCCGGTCACCATCAAGACCATCGAATGCGCAGATCGTCGACCGCGGCTGGGAAGAAGGCTGGATCCAGCCGCAGCTGGCGCCGCAGAAGCACCGGCAAGCGCGTGGCGGTCGTCGGCTCCGGTCCGGCCGGCATGGCCTGCGCCCAGCAGCTGGCGCGCGCCGGCCACGCGGTGACGCTGTTCGAGAAGGCCGACCGCATCGGCGGGCTGCTGCGCTACGGCATCCCCGACTTCAAGATGGAGAAGCACCTGATCGACCGGCGCATGCGCCAGATGGAGGCCGAGGGCGTCGAGTTCCGCACCGACGTCGAGGTCGGCGTCGATGCTCTCGATCGACAGTCGTTGCTGGCGATTACGACGCGCGTGGTGCTGACCGGCGGCGCCGAGGCGCCGCGCGACCTTGAGGTGCCGGGCCGCGAACTCGACGGGCATCCATTTCGCCATGGATTTCCTGACGCAGCAGAACAAGCGCGTCGCCGGCGATCCGGACGAGCGCGCGCCGCGCCCAGCGGCACGCTCGAGCGCCAAGGGCAAGCATGTCGTCGTGATCGGCGGCGGCGACACCGGCTCCGACTGCATCGGCACCTCGAACCGCCAGGGCGCGCGCCTCGGTGACCCAGCTCGAGATCCTGCCGCAGCCGCCGGACAAGGAGAACAAGGCGCTGGTGCTGGCCGGACTGGCCGCTGAAGCTGCGCACCTCGTCCTCGCAAGAGGAAGGCTGCGAGCGCGACTGGTGCGGTGCTGACCAAGCGCGCCATCGGCGAGGACGGCAAGATCACGGCGCTGGAATGCGTGCGCGTCGAATGGGCATGGGCGACGGCGGCCGCATGGCGCTGGTCGAAGCTGCCGGGCAGCGAATTCGACGCTCAAGGCCGATCTGGTGCTGCTGGCGATGGGCTTCCTCGGTCCAAGCAAGCGCCGGCCTGGTCGGAGCAGGCCGGCGTCGAGCTCGATCGCGCGCGGCAACGTCGCAGGCGCCAACGTCACCGACTATCAGACCAGTCGGTGCCCAAGATGTTTCGCCGCCGGCGACATGCGCCGCGGCCAGTCGCTGGTCGTGTGGGCGATCCGCGAGGGCCGCCAATGCGCGCGCTCGATCGACGAGAGCCTCGATGGGGTCGACGACCCTGCCGCGCGACTTTCTCGCCGGGGCCACTCCCCGGGCGACGCTTTCGTACTTTGCTTTACCAGACAACGCAGCCGGGCCACGTGATGGCAACGGCGAAAGGGCAGTCATGGCGACCAACAAGAAGAATGCCGACAAGAAGAGTCCGGAGAAGGAAATTCCCGAGAGGAAGAACAACGACAAGAAGATCCTGGCGTTTGTCGAGCGCTGCGACAATGCGGGCGAACTGGAGTCCGCTGATCAAGAACGCCACCAAGCTCGGCAATGCCGGTCGCCGAAGCGGCTTTCAGGAAGCGGATTTCGCTCGTTCCGGCCGAACAGCCGGGGTCGGTGGAGCACGATTTCTGGCAGACGGTCCAGGCGTTCGAGCACGCGTCTCGCAGGAACGGGGCAAGACCACGCGGCTGTTCCGCACCCGCCAGAAGGTCGCCAAGGTCGGCGTCGTGCAGACGCTGCGCGGTGGGCGCCCGGCGGCCGGAGGACCGCGGGTTTCAAGATGCTGCTGCTGGAACGCAGGCATGCCGGAGTTCACCGGCGAGGCCACCACCTTGCGCCATCGAGCTTTCAGACCGCCGCGTCCTCCAGGGCGGCGCAACAGGAGACTCCGGGATGGCGAGGCGTCGACTTGACCTCGTTGCGATAGGCTGAGGCTCACGCCATCGAGGCCTCGAGCAGCGCAGGTAGAGCGCCATCGAATCCACCGACGGCCGGCAGCACGATGCCCGAGCCGCCCTTGTGCAGGGCCTCGGGGATCATGGCGTGGGTGACTAGCGCAGGATCGCGCCGCCGGCCACCGCCTGGGCCAGCAGCCGCCGTCGATTCCGAGCCGCTGATGAAGAGCTGCCGGCGACTCGCCGCGACCGATGCCGGCGCAGCAGCACGGTCGCCCAGAGCAGGAAGATCGACGCGGTTGGAGTAGCCTGCCCGGCGCAGCATGCTGGCGCTGGCCGCCGCCTCGGGGATGCCGCCCGATGAACATGCCGAGGATCAGGGTGAGCGACAGGCTCTCGAAGCCCGCGAACTTGGCGCCGATCACCAGGCAGCCCGGAATGGTGTCGAGGATGTTGCCGAACACGATGGCGAGGCCGGCGCCCTTGCCGTGCCTTGGCCTCCGCCAGCAGCCGGTGCCCTCCGCTGCGGCTGATGCCGGTCGACGCTCTCGCGCGCCGCCTGCACCCACACCGCCGGGTCGATCTTGGCGGCTGCGCAGGCTGGAGATGGCGCGCTCGTGGCTCAGCTTCGCACCTGCTCGTCGAGGACGGGATCCTGGCGTTGCGCAGCCCTCGAAATCATCCTTGCCGATGCCGAGCAGCGCGCGTGTCGGTCGCGGCCCGAATGGTGGCGGTGCGCGTGCCGCCGCTCAGCAGCGCCATCTCGCCGAACGCCTGGCCGGCGTCGAGGCGTGGCCAGTACGCTGATTGTCGACATTCAGCACCTCGACGAGCGCCGTCCGCGACGATGTAGAGGGCGTCGCCGGGATCGCCGGTGGCTGAACACGGTCTCGCCGGCCGCGACGCTGCGCTCGCTGCACGCGGTCGAGCAGCGGCTCCATGTGCTCGGACGGCAGGTGGCGCAGCAGGTTGCATTTCGACGAGCTGACGCCAGCCGCTGACCAAACTCCTGGCGCTTGCGGTCGCGGGCATATTCGAGGAAGGCGAGGGATAGCGCAGGGCCGCGCCCTTCTGATCGAGGAACAGCGAGACCACGTAGTAGATGACCGCGCCGGTGGCGAAGCCGCCGGCGATCGGAGACCCAGGCGACGTTCACATTGGCGCCGTGCCTGGCCAGATCGTGTGCGCCCTCGAAGGCGAGATCGATGGCCAGCGCGGCGATCAGCGAGCCGGCGGCGAAGGCGAGCACGCCGGCCAGCACCTTCTTGGGAGATCGGAAGATAGAGACCCAGAAGCGGCGCCCATCATCGCCCGAACTCCGTGGTGAGGAGACCGATCAGCGCAACCTCCAGGATAGAAATCGTCGTCGCCGAGCAACGCGTCTCTCCTTGCACCGCGCTGTGAGTATCGCGGGACCGTCATACACGCAGGATGGGGCTTTGCCAAGGTTTCAGTCGGCGCGACAATTGTTCATGAATCGATCCGTGAGGCTGCTGCTGGATTCAGGGCGCCAACATGGAGTATCTGGGCCGCCGCCAGCCCGAGCTCTATGGAACGACCACGGCCAAGGAACTCGACGCCCTGCTGCGCCGGCAGGCGCGCAGCTCGATGTGACGCTGGACATTCTCTACACCAACACCGAGGGCGAGGCGGTCACGGCGATCTACAAGGCCGACCGCGCCAAGGTCGACGGCATCCTGTTCAACCCGGCGGGCTTCCTGCATGCCGGCCACGCGCTGCGCGACTGCCTGAAGTCGATCAGCGCGCCGGCGATCGAGATCCACATGACCAACATCGAGAAGCGCGGCTACGGCTCGATCACCGCCGGAGGCCGCGGTCGGCATGATCGCGGGCTTCGGCGTCGATCCCTACCGTCCTGGCGCCTGGACGCGCATGGTGGCGCGGCTGCGCCGTGAGGCAGACGCTCACCATGTGCCGGTCGCCAGCGTCGTCGGCGCGTAGTCGCCGAAGCGTCAGGCGAAGGGCAAGCGCGCCGCGGCGGCGCCAGGCGCGCTCGACCTTGACGCGCCACAGCCGCTCGGCGCCGGCCGGACCCGGCCGCTCGGGATGCCAGTCGATCGTCACCGTGCCCTGCAGCTGCAGCATGTCGCCCGAGGCGAAGTCGATGAAGATCAGGCCGGCGCGCGGGTCGCCCAGAAGGTTGCCGAGGTGTTGTAGAAGCGGTTGCCGCGGAAGTCGGGGATGGCGAGCGTATCGCCGATGCACGCCGACGAAGCCCGGCCGGCCGCCGCGATGCGACATGTCGAGGCCGCCGCTGCGCCGACTGCCGGCGCGCGAGCGGCTGGCAACGAAGAAGGTGTCGGCCGCAGCGATCAGCGCCCGCGCCGCGTCGTCGAGTGCGCCGAGAGCTCTCGGTCGCTGCCGGCGGCACGGCGCGCGGCGCGGGCGCGCGCGTCTGGATGTACTGCGCGCAATTGCCGAAGCTCTGGGCGATGCGCACCGTGAGGCCGTCGTCGACGGCTGTCAGGCGGCCGTTGGCGCGGTTGCGCCGCCGCGTCGTGAAGTCGAGGCCGATCAGGCCGATCTCGGCACCGGCCACGAAGCCCGGCGACGGCCGGATCGTCGGCCGCCGGCAGGCGGCGATGCGCAGCGTCACCGGATCGGGCGACTGCATGAAGCCCGGCTCGCCGGTCAGCACCGAGGCCATCGGCCAGCCGCGCTCGTCGAGCGTGGCGGCGAACAGATAGGGCAGCAGGGCGAAGAAGCGCGCGGTGCTGGTCGGGCATGAACGGCCGGATGGCGGCCGCGCCCGCGCGCTGGCCGGCCAGCGCCTGCGCCCGCAGCTCGTCCTCGTGGAAGGCGAGGAAGCTCGATCCGTCCTGCGGGCTCATGCCAGGCCCTCCGGCTTCTCGGGAACTGCTGCTTCGGGGTCGTACCAGGAGGCGGCGTCCGATCGCCAGATATGGACCTGCGGCCGGTCGGTGACCGGCGTGTCGAGGCAGCCCAGCCGCAGCAGCACGACGGGCTGCGCCGTGCGCTCGGCCATGATGTGCGAGCCGCATCGCGTGCAGAAGCGGCGGAACTTGCCGGGCGAGGATTCGAAGCGCGCCGAGCAGCGTCGTGGCCGCGGACCCAGCGGAATTTCTCGCGCGGCACGGCGGTCACCGACGAGAAGGCGGTGCCGTGGGTCTTGCGGCAGGTCTGGCAATGGCAGTGCACGATGCGCTCGAGGGCGCGTCGGCCTCGTAGGCGACGGCGCCGCAGAGACAGCTTCCGGTCAGCATGTCGCGGTCCTCCGGTTCGTCGCCTCAAACATAGGCGCCGGCGATTGCGCCGATAAGCTGAGCAATGTACAAATCACTCTTCCAATTTATGGAATAATCCATGGACCGGCTGGACGAGCTGGCGATCTTCGTGCGCATCGTGGAGGAGGGCAGCCTGGTGCGCGCCGCCGTCCCGCCTGCGCCGCTCGCCGCCTGCCGTCACGCGCGCGCTGGCTTCGCTCGAGGACCGCATCGGCCTGCGCCTGATCGACCGCACGACGCGCCGGCTGGCGCCACCGAGGCGGGCCGCGCGCTCTACGACAAGGCGCGCGGCCTGGTGGCCGACTACGAGGCCGCCACCGCGGGAGCGCCCGACGCGCCGGTGCGCGGCCTGCTGCGCATCACCGCGCCGGTGCAGTTCGGCCGCCGCCACATCGCGCCGATCGTCGCCCGCTTCCTCGACGCGCACGACGGCGTCGAGGTCGAGCTGCTGCTGAACGACCGCAACATCGACCTGATCGAGGAGGGCATCGACGTCGCGCTGCGCATCGGCCCGCTGGCCGATTCGACCCTGTCGGCGCGGCCGGTCGGCCACGTGCGGCGGCTGTGGGTGGCGAGCCCGGCCTATCTCGAGCGCCGCGGCACGCCGCGCGCGCCCGCCGACCTCGCGCGCCACGAGGCGATCCTGGGCACCCTGCGCGGCAACACCGAATGGGCGTTCGCCGGCGCTCGGCGCGGCGCGCCGCCGCGGCTCACCGGACGGCTGCGGGTCGACGACGTCGAGACCCGCCTGCGCGCGGCGCGCGACGGCCGCGGCATCGCCCAGCTCCTGTCCTACCAGGTGGCCGACGATCTTGCGGCCGGCAGGCTGGTGCGCCTGCTGCAGGCCTGGGAGCAGCCGCCGCTGCCGGTGCATCTCGTCACCAAGGGCCGCGCCCACCGCGCGCCCAAGATCGATGCCTTCCTCGACTTCGCGGCCAAGCGCCTCCCGCCTGCCGGTGCTGGCGCTGCCGGTGCTGCAAGGCGGGCAAGATCTGGCAGGAGTGTGCGCGCTCGACTACCGCGAATGCGTGGGCGACGACCTTGCGGCCAAGTTCGGCATGCCCTTCCCCAAGCTGGTGAAGCCCAAGGCCGGCGAGACGGTCGTGTTCTCCTGGGTCGTCTTCAAGTCGCGCGCGCACCGCGACAAGGTCAACGCCAAGGTGATGGCCGACAAGCGTGAAGATGCCCAAGATCATGCCGTTCGACCTCAAGCGCATGACCTACGGCGGATTCAGGACGATGGTCGAGGCGTAGCGACGACCTTGCGCAGGGCGTCGAGCGTGGTCTCGGGCTCCGGCCGATGGGTGTAGTCGGGATCGGCCTCGACCGAGCGCACGATCCCGTCGGCGTCGATCACGAACCGCGCCGGCACCGGCAGGCGCCACGACGGATCGCCGTTGCGGACGGCGAGATCGTTGCCGAAGCCGCGATACACCGCCTTGAGATCCTCGGGCAGCGCGAAGGCCAGGCCGAAGGCCTCGGCGACCTCGACTGCTCGTCCCACAGGATCGGGAAGGTGAGCTTCTGCTTGGCCGCCATGTCCGCCGTGCGTTGCGGCAGCTCGGGCGAGATCACGACCAGCGAGGCGCCGAGGCCCGCGATGTCGGCGTAGATGCTTTGCAGAGCCTCCAGCTCATGCCGGCAGTAGGGTCACCACGATCCTCGGAAGAACGACAGGACCATCGGCCCGCCGGCGAGCAGCTCGGCCGAGGAGACCCGCCGGCCGTCATGGTTGGCGAGCTCGAAGGCGGGCGCCGGACTGCCCACCGGCACGATGCGGTCGAGGATGCCGGACTTGCGCAGATCCTCGGTCGCGCGATGCATGATCGGCCTGGCGGTCCGGCGGGATGCGGCTGGCGGCTGCGGCGCGCATCGCCGCCAGTTTGTCTTCCAGTGACATGGTTTGCTCCTAGGGACTGGGCGGGGCGTGGTTACCACGTTACAAGGCGGCATGATCGAGATCACGCCGCTTCGCGAGACCGACCGGCCGGCCTGGCAGCCGCTCGCCGTCGGCTACAACACCTTCTATGAGCGGGTGCTGCCCGACGCCGACTACGATCGCGCCTGGCGCCGGCTGATGAAAGGCGAGGAGATGCACGGCCTGGCCGCGCGTCTCGACGGCCGGGTCGTCGGCATCGCCCATTACCTGTTCCACACCAGCCATCTGGCTCGACGACGTCTGCTATCTCGCCGACCTGTTCGTCGACGAGACGGTGCGCGGGCAGGGGCTGCGCGGGCGCTGATCGAGGCGGTCGCCGCGGCGGCGCGCGCCCGCGGCTGCCCGCGGTTCTACTGGCTGACCAAGCAGGATCAACGCCCGCGCCCGCGCGCTCTACGACAAGGTCGCGCGCTTCGCGGGCTTCATCCGCCACGACTATCCGGTGGGATAGGCGCGGCCCGACTGCTTCCCGCAACAGGAATCCCGAGAGCGACAATGGCGCCGCGTCAGGCCGTGCTGGGCATGGAAAAGGCCAGTTTCTACTACGGCGCGGGCCGCGTCTTCGAGGGCGTGTCGTTCCTGCTCGACGACGCGCGCACGGCGCTGGTCGGCGAGAACGGCGCCGGCAAGTCGACCCTGCTGAAATGCCTGACCGGCGAGCTCGAGCTGAACGGCGGCCAGGTGATCCGCTCGCGCGGCCTGCGCGTCGGCAGCCTGCCGCAGGACATTCCGACGGGGCTGGCCGGACAGCCGGTGCGCGAGGTGCTGGGCGCTGCTCGCTGGAGCGCGCCGGCCACGGCGGCGAGGACTGGCGCATCGACGTGCTGCTCGACGAGATCGGCGTCGCGCCGGAGATCGCCGACAGCCGTTCGGCACGCTGTCGGGCGGCTGGCAGCGGCTGATGCTGATCGCGGCGGCGGCGCGCCTGGAGGAGCCCGACATCCTGATCCTCGACGAGCCGACCAACCATCTCGACCTCGCCAACATCAACACGCTGGAGCGCTGGCTGACGGTCGACTTCAAGGTGCCGATGCTGATCGTCAGCCACGACCGCGAGATGCCTCGACCGCGTGACCGAGCGCACCCTGTTCCTGCGCAGCGACGGCGTCCACGCCTTCAAGACGCGCTTCTCGCTGGCGCGCGAGGAGCTGCTGCGCCGCGACGCCACCGGCGGCGGCGCGCAGCCGGCTGGAGGACAAGGAGATCAAGCGGCTCGAGCAGGCGGCGGCGCGCTACAAGGTCTGGGCGGTCAAGAACCCCGACCTCAACAAGCGCAAGAACGCGGTCGAGACGCGCATCGCCCGCATCGAGGCCGAGCGCACCGCAGACCTACGTCGCGCGCGAGCGCCAGCCTCGAGCTGAGCGACGGCGAGATCGACGCCAAGGTGGCGCTGCGGCTCGCCGAGCCTCGACGTCACGGTGCCGGACGGCGGCGCAAGCTGATCGGCCATCGACCGGCTGGTCGATCGCCGCCGGCGACCGCGTGGCGGTGCTGGGCGCGAACGGCGCGGGCAAGTCGACCCTGCTGTCGACGCTGGCCGCCGCCTACGATCCGGAACTGGAGCACTACGACAGCCAGGCGCGCGATCCGCTTCAACCCGTCGTGCCGGCTGGTCTATTTCGACCAGACGCATGCGCGACCTGCCGCTCGAGATGACGATCCTCGACTATGTCGGTGCGGCGCGGAGGGCGTCAGCGAGAAGGACGCCATCCGCCTGCTCGCCCAGGCGGGCTTCGCCTTCGCCCGCATCCGCCAGCCGATCGGCGTGCTGAGCCACGGCGAGCGCGCCCGCCTGGTGTTCCTGCGCATGAAGCTGCTGCGGCCCAACTTCTACCTGCTCGACGAGCCGACCAACCATCTCGACATCGAGGGCCAGGAGGCGCTCGGAGGCCGAGCTCGAGCAGACCGAGGTCTCCTGCCTCTTCGTCTCGCACGACCGCTACTTCACCCGCACGGCCGCGACGCGCTTCCTCGAGATCCGCAAGGGCCGGCTGGTCGAGGTCGAGAGCGCCGACGCCTTCTTCGACGCCCAGTAGCGACCTGGGCGGCCAAAGTCAGTCCGGCGTGACGCCGAAGCGGCGCTGCCAGAACTCGCGGCTGCGCCGCTCGCCCACGTCGCAGCCGAGCTCGTACTCGGGCCGCACGAACTTGGTGTAGTCGTCCTCGCCGCGCACCGCGCGCGGCGGTTGGTGCCACTTTGCGCGAGCTGCGTGCCGTCGCGCAGGCCGCCGAGGTCGCCGATGTCGAAATCGCAGCCGCGGGCCCGAGTGTCGGCCACCTCCTGCAGCAGCTTCTTGCGCACGGCGCGGGGAAGTCCTCGAAGTTGCGCGCCACCTCGACGAAGGAGCGCGGGCCGCCGGTGACGCAGTGCCAGGTAATACTTGTCGAGGTCGGCCTCGCTCGGGAAGCCGAACGGGTTGGGCCGGTCGTTCATGATCGGCAGGCCGTTGATGACGATGCGCTCCTTCAGCGCCTCGTGGCGCATGTCGGTGACCAGCCCGCCGTCGTTGTTCGGAGCCGTCGCCCGAGATGTCGAGCACCTTGCGCTCGGCCTCGTAGGGGCTGCGGCCGAACAGCGGGATGGCGTAGCGGATGGCGCCGCTGATCGAGGTGCGGCGCGCGATCGAGATCGGCGCGGTCTGGCCAGGCGGTTGGCGAAGGCCGCGATCGACGCCTCGCGAGTCGAGCAGGGTCCAGTCGATCAGCAGCTGCTGCACCCAGGCGTCGGACCATTCGTAGTAGGCGACGGCGATGCGGCCGTTGGCGCCGCCCAGGATCGCCTTGACGATCACCGGGTCGCGGAAGGCCATGGACGTAGCCCTCGCGCTGCAGCTTGGCCTCGTCGGGATCGATGCTGCCCGAGATGTCGATGGCCATGGCCAGCGCCAGGTCGACCTCCTTCTTGTCCTGTGCCGCCGCGGGCCAGGCGAGCAGGAGAGAGCAGGACGCTGAGACGCAGCAGCTTGGCCATGGCGACCTCCGCAATCGGGTGCGCACGACGAGGCAAGAAGCATACCGCCCGTCGGAAGCCGCTGTCAGCCGTGCTCTGGACGTCCTGCGGCGGCGACCGCTAGCCTCTGTGGACGGACCTCAATTGGGACGAATGGCGGAGGAAGCCCATGGACCTAGCGCTCAGCCCCGCAGGACGAAGCCTTCCGCGAGCGAGGTCCGCCGCTTCCTCGACGACAATCTGAGCGAGGATCTGCGCGAGGCCGGCCGCAAGACCGGCGGCGTGTTCGCCGACATTGCAGCCGGTGTGCGCTGGCACAAGGTGCTGGCCCGGCGCGGCTGGTCGGCGCCGACCTGGCCCACGGAATATGGCGGCACCGGCTGGAGCGCCACCCAGCGCTACATCTTCTCGCGCGAGTGCACGGCGGTCGACGCGCCGCGCATCTTCAGCCATGGGCATCCGCATGGTCGGGCCGGTGATCATGAAATACGGCACGCCCGAGCAGAAGGCCAAGTACCTGCCGGCGATCGTCGCCGGCGACATCGTGTTCTGCCAGGGCTACTCCGAGCCGGGCTCGGGCTCCGATCTCGCCAGCCTGAAGACCCGCGCGGTGCGCGGACGGCGACGACTACGTCATCAACGGCACCAAGATCTGGACGACCGGCGCGCATGTCGCCGACCACATGTTCTGCCTGGTGCGCACCTCGACCGAGGGCAAGCCGCAGGACGGCATCTCCTTCGTGCTGATCGATTCGATGAAGACGCCAGGCCTCAGCGTGGCGCCGATCCTGACCCTGGCCGGCGACCACGAGGTCAACCAGGTGTTCTTCGACAATGTGCGCACGCCGGTCGCCAACCGCATCGGGCCGGAGAATGCCGGCTGGACGGTGGCCAAGTACCTGCTCGAGTTCGAGCGCGGCGGCGATGCCTACACGCCCAACCTGCATGCCCGCATCGACGACATCCGCCGCATCGCCCGCGAGGAGGCGGCCGACGGCTCGGGCCGGCTGATCGCCGAGCGCACCTTCGCCGAGCGCCTGGCCGAGGCCGAGATCGAGATCCAGGCGCTGGAGATGATCGAGATGCAGGTCCTGTCCGACCTCAGCCGCGGCAAGAATCCGGGCGCGGTCTCCTCGGCCATGAAGATCCGCGGCAGCGAGACCCTGCAGAAGCTCGACCATCTCGGCGTCGAGGCGCTGGCCTGGTACGCCGCGCCGTTCGAGCCCGAGGCGCGCCTGCTCGGCCACAACGAGCCGACCGTGACGCCGGACTGGCGGCATCACGGCCATGCCGCTCTACCTCAACAACCGGGCCTCGACGATCTACGCCGGCTCCAACGAGATCCAGCGCAACATCATCGCCAAGGCGATGCTGGGATTGTAGAGCTGGCGGCGGCCGTGACGGCCAGGGAACGCATCCGCCGCGCGGCGGGCGTTGAATGTAGATGGATCGGCCCCTCCTGCCGCGGACGATCGTCGGCTATGTGATCCGCAAAGTCAGGCGTCCACCAGCTCGGACTCGCGACGCTGTCGGCGGCGGTGTTCGGGCTGAGCGCCGTGCCGCTCGAGCTGCAGCGGCGCATCGTCAACGACGCGATCAAGAACGGCGCCACGCGTACCATCCTGTGGCTGGCGCGTCGCCTATGCCGGCGTCGCGGTCCTCGAACAGGGCTTCAAGCTGGCGCTCAACGTCTATCGCGGCTGGGTGAGCGAGGACGCGGTGCGCAACGCTGCGGCAGACCATCCAGGACGCGGCGGTCGCGCGACGGGCACGAGGCGAGCCAGGACGCCGAGCAGGCCGGCACCCACTACGGCCATGGCGGTGGCCGAGGCCGAGCCGATCGGCGGCTTCGTCGGCATGGCGATCTCCGAGCCGCTGCTGCAGGCCGGCATCCTGGTGAGCGTGATCGGCTACATGACCTATCTCGAGCCGTGGACCGCTGGTGCTGTGCGCGGCTTTCCTGCTGCCGCAGCTGCTGTTCGTGCCGCCGCTGCAGCAGGCCATCAACCGCCGCGCCGGCGAGCGCATCACGACGCCTGCGCCAGGTGAGCGGCGACATCGTCGACACCGGCGCGCCGGCCGAGGCGGGCATCGAGCGGGTCTTCGCCCTCAACATGGGCATCTACAAGATCAAGTATTCGATGAACCTGGCGATGAACCTGATGTATGCCCTGGCCGTCGCCGTGGCGCTGGGCGTCGGCGGCTGGTTCGCCGTCGCCGGCCGCATCGATGTCGGCACGGTGGTGGCCGTGGTGTCGGGGCTGGGCAAGCTCAACGATCCGTGGGGCGATCTCGTGAACTGGGCGCGCGAATTGTCGGTCGACAGCGTCAAATACCGGCTTTTCGCCGACGCCGTGAACCGGCGAGGGGCTTGCAACCGCCTGAATCGACATCACATTTGCGGGTTATGAGCGATCCCTATTCCGTCCTTGGCGTGGCCAAGACCGCCTCGGACGACGACATCCGCAAGGCGTTCCGCAAGCTCGCCAAGAAGCACCATCCCGATCTCAACCCCGGCGACAAGGCGGCCGAGGCGAAGTTCAAGGAGATCTCGCAGGCCAACGACATCCTGTCCGATGCCGAGAAGCGCCGCCGCTTCGACGCCGGCGAGATCGACGCCACCGGCCAGGAAGTGCCGCCGCGCGGCTTCTATCGCGACCAGGCCGGCGGCTTCGGCGGCGCCAAGTACGAGCGCGCCGGCGCCCACGAATCCTTCGTCGACATGGGCGGCATCTTCTCCGAGATGTTCGGCCAGAGGGGCGGCCGGGGCGGCGGCTTCAGCGTTCCGCGGCGGCGACGGCGAGGGCTTCGACATGGGCGGCCTGCCGGTCACCTACAGCCTGCGCGTGCCGTTCCTGGTGGCGGCGCGCGGCGGCAAGCAGCGGGTCAACCTGCCCGACGGCAAGACGCTCGACATCGATGTCCCCGAGGGCACGACCGACGGCCAGACGCTGCGGCTCAAGGGACAGGGCATGCCCGGCACCAAGGGCCGTCCGGCGGGCGACGCCTATGTCGAGATCCACGTCGATCCGCATCCCTTCTTCGAGCCGCGCGACAACGACATCCATGTCGAGCTGCCGGTGACGCTCGACCGAGGCCGTGCTGGGCGGCCGGATCCGCGTGCCGACGGTGGGCGGGCCGGTCATGCTGAACGTGCCGGCGGGCTCCAACACCGGCACGTCGCTGCGGCTCAAGGGCCGCGGCCTGCTCGACCGCAAGTCGGGCCAGCGCGGCGACCAGTACGTCAAGCTCAAGGTCGTGCTGCCCGACAAGCCCGACGCCGCGTTGAAGGAGTTCCTGGAGAAGTGGGAGGCGGGCCGCGCCTACGACCCGCGCAAGGCGATGGAGCAGTTCACATGACCAGCCTCGACGACCTGCTGCGCGTGCACGGCCGTCTGACGACCGTCCATGTCGAGCGCTGGGTGGCGCGCGGCCTGCTGCGGCCGACCGCCGAGGGCGACGGCTGGGCCTTCGAGACCGTCGACGTGGCGCGCGCCCGCCTGCTCGCCGAGCTGGCCGACGAGATGGGCTTCGACGACGAGGCGGTCGAGACCGTGATCGACCTCGTCGACCAGGTGCACACCCTGCGCCGCCAGCTCCATCAGCTCGGCCAGGCGATCGGCCGCCAGCCGGCCGAAACCCGCGAGGCGATCGCGCTGGCGCTGAAGGACTCTGCGCTAGAGCGCTGGGAGCGTCCACTGGCCGGTAACCTGCCTGAGGTCAGTCGCCTGCCAACTTTCGCCACGCGGCCGCGATGGCGTCGCGGCCGCGGGATCGGCGATCATGGCGAGATGGCCCTCGTTGGGCACGACCGTCACGCCGATGCGCGGATTGATCGCCTGCAGCCATCGGCTGGAACTGGTCGGCATTGAACAGCTCGTCGCTCGGCGCCGACCACGATGCCGGTCGGCGCGGTGATGCGGGCCAGCACGGCGCGCCAGTCGCGGCCGAGCTGCAGGCTCGCCGCCAGCCGGAAGGAATAGACCGGCGTGCGGTTGTCGTCGGCCTTGGCGTCGGTGGCGAAGTGAACGGCCGGCAGGCCCTGGAACCACGGCAGGCCGAAGCCGTCGAGCAGCGACAGCGCCATGATGCGCGGCAGCGCCACGCCGGCCCAGCCGCCCGAGTTGGGCTTGTTGGTGGGCGAGTCCTGCGCGATGTAGGGCGAGATCGCGAGATAGTCGTCGAACAGGCCGGCTTGCCGGCCGCCGCGCGATGCGCAGCACGAAGCCGCCGCCGGAGGAGAAGCCCGGCCAGCGTGCGACGCACGCCCGGGCTTGTCGAGGCCGAGCCCCTTGACGAGATCGACCAGGTCGTCGTCGAGCTGGCCGAGATAGGAGACGTCGCCGTTGGCGGTGCCGCTGCCGCCATGGCCGCGCAGGCTGATCGCGTAGACGGTGGCGCCGGCCGCCTGCAGCGCCTGGGCGAGCTTGAGCATCTGAGGCGTTGGTGCCCGACGAGCCGTGGACCAGCGCGACCACGCGCACCGCGGCACGCGCTCGGGCCGACCGGGGATAGAGCACGATAGTTGAGCGGCGCGCCGTCGCGCGCCTTCACGGTCTGCAGCTTGGGCAGCTCGGCGAAGTTCCACTGCGCGATGCCGGGAATCGAATTGCCGGCGGCCAGCACCGGCGGCGCGGCGGGCGCGTTGAAGGCGATGACGGCGGCGAAGGCGCCGACGACGACCAGGACCAGGACGCCGACAGGCGATGACGATTCGGCGAAGCATGGCGACCATTCGCTCCGTCCTGCGGCCGATCCATCGTCCTTGCGCGAATGCAGCGCTTTCGCGATCTGACGCCGATCGCCCGCTCACGATGCGTGAACGGCTCCCGAGGCGCGGCCTGCCACGACCTTGTGCGCCGTCAGCGGCATGTCGAGATGGCGCACGCCGAGCGGGCGCAGCGCATCGAGCACGGCGTTGGCGATCGCCGCCGGCGCGCCGTTGGTCGGCAGCTCGCCGACGCCCTTCAGGCCGAGGAAGTTGTTGGGCGAGGGCGTGGCGATGGTCTCGACCCGGAGATCGGGCACGTCGTCGGCGCGCGGCAGGGCGTAGTCCATCAGGGTGCCGCTCGAGCAGCTGGCCGGTCTGCCTCGTCGTAGACGGCTTCCTCCATCAGCGCGTTGCCCAGCCCGTGCACGATGCCGCCATGCATCTGGCCCGGCCAGCAGGCGCGGATTCACGACCGACGCCGCAATCGGCGACCGCGGTCAGGCGGTCGACGCGCACCGCGCCGGTCTCGGGATCGACCTCGACCTCGCAGACCATGACGCCGGTCGGGAAGGATTCGATCTTGTCGCGCGAACACGGCGTCGCCCGCGAACGGCTTGTGGGCCGCCAGCTCGAACAGGCCGATGCGGCGGTCGGTGCCGACGACCTCGAAGGCGCCGTCGCGATAGGCGATGTCGGCCGGCGCCGTCTCCAGCCGCTCGGCGGCGAGGTCGCGGCCGCGCTGGATCACCACGTCGGCGGCGCGCCTGAGCGTCGTGCCGCTGATGATGGTCGAGGAGGAGCCGCCGGTGCCGCCGCCGTGCGGGATGGTGCGCGTGTCGCCCTGGCGGATCTCGATGCGCTCGACCGGCACGCCGAGCGACGCCGACAGGATCTGCGCGAACACCGTCTCGTGGCCCTGGCCCTGGCTCTGCGTGCCGACGCTCGCCACCAGCCGGTCGGGCTCGACCTCGACCACGACATGCTCGTCGGCGATGCCGCCGGTGCCGTGCAGATGGCAGGAGAAGCCGAGGCCGCGCCGCTTGCCCGCCGCTTCGCTGGCGGCGCGCCGGGCGGCGAAGCCCGGCTCGTCGGCGGCCTTCAGCGCCGTCTCGAACAGCCTCGCGCAGTCGGCGGCGTCGTAGGTGTAGCCGCTCGCCGCCGCGTAGGGCATGTCGTCGGCCTTGAGCAGGTTGAGCCGGCGCAGCTCGGCCGGCGTGCGGCCGGTCTCGTGGGCGGCGATGTCGACCAGGCGTTCGAGCAGGAACAGCGCCTCGGGCTTGCCGGCGCCGCGGATGGCGTCGACCGGCACGGTGTTGGTGAAGGCGCAGTCGAAGTCGATGCGGATCGCCGGGATGCGGTAGAGGCCGGAGATCACCTTGGCGAGGCCGGTGGTCGGGATGGTCGGCGCGAACATCGAGACATAGGCGCCGTAGTTGGCCTCGCGCCTTGACCCGCAGGCCGAGGAACTTGCCGTCGGCATCGAGCGCCAGCTCGGCGCTGCGCCACGAGATCGCGGGCGTGGCTGTCGCTCTGCGCCAGCTCGGCGCGCTCGCAGGTCCAGCGCAGGCCGCGCCTGAGCTTGCGCGTCGCCCAGGCGATCAGGGTCGACTCGGCGATAGATCGGATATTTCGGCCCGAAGCCGCCGCCCACATCCTCGGTGACCAGCCGCAGCTTGTCCTTCGGCGACGTTCAGCACCTGCTCGCACATCAGGCGATGCGGGATCTGCACGCCCTGCGAGGAGAAGGTGACGGTGACGACGTCGTCCGCCGGCGTCGTAGGCCGACCACGCCGCGCGCGTCTCCATGTAGTGCACGATCTGGCGCGGCGAGCGGATCGAGAGCGCAGGTGACATGCGCCGCCCTGGCGAAGGCCGCGTCGGTCGCGGCGGCATCGCCCTTGCCCCAGCGGCACATCAGGTTGCCCGGCACGTCGTCGTGGACCAGCGGCGCGCCGGCGCGCCAGCGCCTGCGCCACGGTGACGACGGCCGGCAGCGTCTCATAGTCGATCTCGAGCGCCTCCGCCGCGTCGCGCGCCTGGTCGAGCGTCTCGGCCACGATCATGGCCGACGATGTCGCCGACGTGGCGGACCTTGCCGGCCGGCATCGGCAGATGCAGCGGCTCGCGATGGCGGTTGCCGGCCGCGTCCTTGATCTCGCTGATCGCCGGCAGGTGGCCGACCTTGTCGGCCAGCAGATCGTCGGCGGTGTAGATCGCGGCCACGCCGGGCGAGGCGAGCGCGGCACTCTTGTCGATGCCGATCAGTCGCGCATGCGCGTGCGGCGAGCGCACGAACAGCACGGCGAGCGCGTCGTGCAGGCGCGGTGTTGTCGGCATAGCGGCCGCGGCCGGTCAGGAACCGCCGGTCCTCGCGGCGCAGGATCGGCTGGCCGAGCTTCGAGCAGGCGCGTTCATGCGCTCAGCTGAGAGGCGCGTTCATGCCCTGTACGCCGCCAGCGCGTCGCTGATCACCTTGAGTGCGCGTGTCGATGTCGGCGCGGCTGACGTCGAGATGGGTGACGGCGCGGATGCGCGTGGCAGTGTTGGCGCCGATGCCGACGCCGCGCTCCTTGCAGGCCTCGACCAGCTTGGCCGCCGTCCAGCCGGGCTTCTTGACCTCGAAGAAGACGAGGTTGGTCTGCATGCGCGGCACGTCGATCTCGAGGCCTTTGATGTTGGCGATGCCCTCGGACGAGGTGGCGCGCATTGTCGTGGTCCTCGGCCAGGCGATCCCAGTTGTGGTCGAGGGCATAGAGCGCCGCCGCGGCGATGACGCCGGACTGGCGCATCGAGCCGCCCAGCATCTGCTTCTGGCGCCAGGCTTCCTTGATGAAATCCTTGGAGCCCGCGAGGCTCGCGCCCACCGGCGCGCCCAGGCCCTTGGTGTAGTCGAGCCACAGCGAGATCGACGCAGGCGGCATAGTCGCTGGCCTTGATGCCGGACTTGACCGAGGCGTTGCAGAGGCGCGCGCCGTCCATGTGCAGGGCGACGCCGGCCGCGCGCGCCACCGCTGGCCACGCCCTGCATGGTGGCGAGCGGCCACACCGTGCCGAAGCCGCCGTTGGACGTGTTCTCGATCGAGACCAGCCGCGAGCGCGGGGCGTTGCGGCTGTTGGGATCGCGCAGGGCGGCCTTCACCTGCTCGCCGGTGAACACGCCGTTGGGTCCTTCGATCGCCCGGATCATGACGCCGGAATTGGCGGCCGGGCCGCCGGTCTCGGCGTTGATGATGTGCGCGGTCCGGTCGGCGATCACCTCGTCGCCCAGGCCGGCAATGGACGCGGATGGCGATCTGGTTGGCCATGGTGCCGCTCGGCAGGAAGACGGCGTCCTCCTTGCCCAAAAGCTCGCAGACCCGCTCGCGCAGCCGGTTGACGGTGGGGTCCTCCATCTTCTGCTCGTCGCCCACCTCGGCGTCGGCCATGGCCTTTCGCATGCCGGGCGAGGGCTTGGTCTTGGTGTCGCTGTAAAGATCGATGAAACGGTTTTGCATGGCGTGTCGTGTTCTCCTGCGCCACCATAGTGACGGGCGACGCGAAGCGCCACCCGTCACCCCGAGCGAAGCCGAGGGGCCTCGCCTTTGAAGAGGAGGTCCCTCCGCTCCGCTGCGCGCTCCGGTCGGGATGACGAGGAGGGAAGATGAAATTCACCTGGTTCCACCTGATGCCCTGGCCGCACCTGCCGGACGATTTCCGGCAGAAGCACCGCTCGGTCTGGGTCGACCTCGCCCAGCCGGCTGTACGACCCGGAGCTGGGCCACGCGCTCTACCACCAGTACCTCGACCAGCTCGAGTACGCCGAGACAGGTCGGCTTCGACGGCATCGGCGTGAACGAGCACCACGCCGAACGCCTACGGCCTGATGCCGTCGCCCAACATCATGGCGGCGACGCTGACGCGGCGCACCTCGAAGGCGGCGCTGGTCGTGCTCGGCAACTCGATCGCGCTCTACAATCCGCCGATCCGCGTGGCCGAGGAGTTCGCCATGCTCGACGTGCATCTCGGGCGGGCGGCTGATCGCCGGCTTCCCGGTCGGCACCTCGATGGACACCAACTACTGCCTACGGCACGATCCCGGCGCTGACCCGCGAGAAGTACGCCGAGGCGCACGATCTGATCACGCAAGGCCTGGGCGGCCGACGAGCCGTTCGCCTTCAACGGCCGCTACACCAAGCTGCGCTACGTCAACTGCTGGCCGCAAGCCGATCCAGCAGCCGCAGCCGCCGATCTTCATTCCCGGCGGCGGCTCGGTCGAGACCTACGACTTCTGCATCGACAACACCTACTCGTATTCCTACCTCAGCTACTCGGGCTACCTGCGCGCCAAGGCTCCTGATGGAGGGCTACTGGAAGCGGGTCGCCGAGCGCAAGCGTCGACGAATCGCCCTACCGCGCCGGCTTCGCCCAGATGATCTGCGTCGCCGACACCGACGCCGAGGCCGAGCGAGCTCTACGGCCCGCACGTCAACTACTTCTACAATCGCTGCCTGCACGTCTATCCGGGCTTCGCCGACGCGCCGGGCTACCGCACGATCAAGACCATCCAGACCGGCGCGCTGTCGCAATTCACGCCAGGCCGCGGCGCGCGACTATCCCGAGCATGACCTGGAAGGACCTGGTCGAGGGCGGCTACGTCGTCGCCGGCTCGCCCGAGACGGTGCGCCAGCAGATGGAGGAGCTGATCAAGACCCTGCGCGTCGGCAACATCTTCTGCCTGCTGCATGTCGGCAACATGCCCGACGACAAGGTGCGCCACTCGACGCGGCTGTTCGCCGAGAAGGTGATGCCGCACCTGCGCAACCTGTGGCCCGAGTGGAACAACCACGACGACCGCTTCTGGATGCACCCGATGAACGAGCCGCGTGCCGCTGAGGGTGGCTGCGCGAATGACTGCCGGGACGCGCACTCCGTCGCGCTCATGCATGCTCTGACGCGCCACTGATGGGCGCGCTCCCAGCAAGGTCGCGCTGAAATCCGTTTCTCACGCTCAAGCCCTCGGGCCCGCATAGAGTCGTCGAAGCCGGCAAAGGCCGCGACCTGCTCTATCTCCATGGCGCCGGCGGGCACATGCCGGGCGATCCGCTGATCGCGGCACTCGCCAGCAAATACCGCGTCGTGGCGCCGCTGCTGCCGGGCTACGGCCAGTCGAGCGGCGAGGACGGGCTGCGCGACATGCTCGACGTCACCCTGCACGCGCTCGACGTGCTGGAGGCGCTGAAGCTCAGAAGCCGATCGTCGTCGGCCATTCGATGGGCGGCATGATCGCGGCCGAGATGGCGGCGATCGCCCACACCGAGATCGCCAGGCTCTGCCTGCTGGCGCCGGCCGGCCTGTGGCTCGACGACCATCCGATCGCCGACATCTTCTCCAAGCTGCCCTACGAGCTGCCCGGCGTTGCTGTTTCATGACGCCGAAGCCGGCCAGCAAGCTTCTGGCCTCGGGCGGCAACATGGAGGACCCCGAGTTCCTGAAGCAGTTCCTGGTCATGAACGCGCGGCGGCTGGGCATGGCGGGCAAGCTGCTTTTTCCCATTCCCGACCGGGGTCTGGCGCAGCGCCTGCACCGTATCACCGCCAAGACGCTGATCCTGTGGGGTCGCGGAGGACGTGCTGATCCCGCCGGTCTACGGCGATGCCTTCAAAAAGGCGATTTCGAAATCGAAGCTTGTTAGGATTGCCAAGGCCGGGCATGCGGTTGGGCAGGAGAAGCCGGCGGCCGTGCTCAAGGCGATCAGGGATTCATTTCTGACGGGAGAGGAGTGCGATGATGAGGGTTGTTGTTCTTGCCGGGCTGCATTGGCAGGCCTTGCTGTCGCCGGTGCGGCGCAGGCCGCGCCGGTCGTCTACAGCTGGACGGGTTATCGGCATGAACGTTCCCGGCAGCTCGAAGTGCGCGACTTACAAGATGACGATCGACGTCACGGTCGACGGCGACTCGGTGAAGGGCCTGTTCCAGCAGGAGGGCCGGCCTGGAGCGCAGCTTCGAAACGACGCTCGGCAAGAACGGCGCCATCAAGACCGCGGCGATCGTCGGCGGCGGCAACATGATGGAAGTCTTCGGCCAGATCAAGAGGGTGACAAGATCCTGCTCAACGGCTACTGGTAAGTTCGGCGGGCTGCCACTCGCGGCGAAATGTTGTCTGAGGGGAGACTGTGATGATCAGGAGGGGTGGTTGCCCTTTCTTCTGGCGTCGGCCAGCCTGCTGATTGCCGCACGGCGCGGCGGGCGCAAACCGCCGGGTACACCTGGACTGGTTACGGCACCAACGTCCGGTAGTTTTGGGGGCGGCCTGACCTACAAGATGACGATCGATGTCACGGTCAATGGCAACAGCGTGAAGGGCAAGCCTTCCAGCAGGAAGGCCGCCCGGAGCGCCACTTCGAGGCGACTAAGGATGGCGGCGGCCTGTTCAAGACCAAGGCCGAACTGGGCAGCGGTAACGTCATCGAGGTCACCGGCTCGGTGAAGGATGGCGCCAGCAAGGTGCTGCTCGACGGCTATTGCAAGTTCGGCGGTCCGCTGATCAAGAAGTAGAAGGTCGCGTGGCAGCGTCTCGGTGACACGAACGACAATTGGGGCTGGCGAGCCCGCATCGGCCTGTTCATCGTCGGCAACGAGGCCGTGCCGGAAGCCGAATGGTGGGCCATGGCCCCGCCCGGCGTGTCGGTGCACGCCGCCCGCGTGACGGCGCGCGCGCCGTGGGCGCGCTGGCGCGACGACAGGAAAGGCGTCGAGCCCGAGGAGGATCTGGTGCGCGGCTGCCGCCAGTTCGCCGCCATGCGGCTGTCGGCGGTCGTGATCGCGCACAGCTCGAGCAGCCTTCTGGGCGGCAAGGGCTGGGACGAGGCCACCGTGGCCAGCCTCTCGCCCTTGCTCGGCGGCGGCGCGATCGTCACCACCAACGGCCTCGACACCCAGGCGGCGCTGCGCGCCTCGGGCGGTGAGGCGGCCGTTCCTGGTCCTGCCGCCCTGGTTCAACGACGAGACGGTGGCGGCGGGCCTGCGCTACTACGCCGATCACGGCTTCGAGCCGGCCGGCCATCTATCGCTACGATCCCGGGTCGCAAGTGGCGCGACCTGCCGCCGGCCGAGCTCGTCGGCCACGGCCTGGGCTTCGAGCAGGAGGTCGAACCGCTCTACGCGCAGATCAAGGCGGCTTGTCCGGCCGGCGCCGACGGCGTGCTGATCGCCGGCACCGGCTTTCGCTGCGTCGGCGATCCTGGAGGCGCTCGAGCAGGATCTGAAGCGGCCGGTGATCTCAGCCAACCAGGCGAGCCTCTGGCACTGCCTGCGCTCGGCGGGCGTCGAGACGCAGAATCTCCGGCTACGGAAGCCTGCTCGACCGCCATAGCGCGCGCGGCTTGCGATTCAGTCGATCTGGCATTGGCCCGTCGACGTCCGGGAAGGACGCCGCCACGACGTCGCGCGGGCCACCGGCACCACCCTTGACGGCGGCGCTTGGGCGCACGGACGCCGGCGCCCGCGACGACGCCACAGCCAGCCTGCGGGGACTCGCGGCCGCGCAAGCCAGGATCAGCATGACGCCCAGCAGACGGGCCGGTCGAGATATAGTCCGTTCGCAACGGCTTCATCGCAAGGCTTCCATGCCGATTTGGGGCGTCACGCACGGATTAGGCGGATTCCGCCGGTTCAAGTACCCAACATCGCGTTCATCTCCCTTTGGAGTGCTGGCCCATCGCGCGCCAGTCGCCACGCCGGCCGGCCGCCGCTAGACTTGGCATCGCATCCACCTGGAGGTTGCCATGCCCGTCATGCGCCTCGCCCGATCTCTCGCGCCGTCTCTTCCTGGCCTCGACCGCCGCCGCCTGCCTCGCCGCCGGGTTCGGCGCCGTGCGCCCGGCGCAGCGCCGCCGGCACCATCAAGCCCGACGCCAAGTCGGCGCTGATCGTGGTCGACGTGCAGAACTGCTTCATCGATGGCGGCACCCTGCCGGTGAAGGGCGGCGCGCAGGTCGTGCCGGTGATCAACAAGCTCGCGGCCGTCGTTCGAGAACATCGTCGTGACGCAGGATTGGCACACGCCGGGCCACGCCTCGTTTGCCAGCACCCATGCCGGCAAGAAGCCGTTCGAGACCACGGCGCTGCCCTACGGCACGCAGGTCCTGTGGCCCGATCACTGCGTGCAGGGCTCCGATGACGCCGCCCTGCACAAGGACCTCAAGCTGCCGCACGGCGACGCTGATCATCCGCAAGGGCTTCCACAAGGACGTCGACAGCTACTCGGCCTTCGAGGAGGCCGACCGCAAGACCGGCACGGGCCTGGCGGGCTATCTCAAGGAGCGCGGCATCACGACGGTGTTCGTGACCGGGCTGGCCACCGATTTCTGCGTCGCCTGGACGGCGCTGGATGCGCGCAAGCTCGGCTTCACGACCTATGTGATCGAGGACGCCACGCGCGCCATCGATCTCAACGGTCTCGCTGGCGGCGGCCTGGAAGCAGATGGCCGACGCAGGCGTCAAGCGCATCCAGGCGAGCGATATCGCCTAGAGCGGACTCGGTCAGGAGTAACCCCACTGCAGCCTGAGGGAAGAGGGTCCGCCAGATCAGATCCCGCTGGGAGGGCGCGGCCTCGACGTGGCGATGAGCGACGCGGCCGGTCACCGAGCCGCCCTGATTGCAGCGCTCGCATCGCCGCGGTCGCCTCGTCGAGGCGGAAGGTGCGAGTCGACATGCGGCCGGCAGAGCCCTGCCTCGCACCAGCCGCGGATGCGCTCCATCAGGGCGAAGGTGCGGTCGGCCTGCCTCGAAGCGCGCATCGTGCGGGCTCCAGCCGACGTAGTAGCCGTAGTTGAAGCCGGTCACGGCGATCGATCTTGAGTCAGCAGGATGTTGGCCGGGATCTGCGGGATGGTGCCGCCGGCGAAGCCGATCGGGCAGATGCGGCCTTCGACCGCCAGGCAGCGCAGCGACTGGTCGAACACCTCGCCGCCCACCGGATCGAAGACGCGATCGACGCCGCGGCCGTCCGGTGAGCTTCAGCACCTCGTCGCGGAAATCGGCGGTGCTGTAGTCGATGACATGGTCGGCGCCGTGCGCCTTGGCGAACGCCGTCTTGCGCGCGCCGCCGGCCGTGGCGATCACCGTGGCGCCCAGGATCTTGCCGGATCTCGACCGCCGCCATGCCGACGCCGCCGGCTGCGCGCATGGACCAGCAGCGTCTGGCCCTTCTGCACAGTCGAGCACCATCGGCCAGGTGAGCGCGCCGGCCGAGGTCGGATAGGAGATGGCGAGCTGGATCGCCTCGACGAAGCCGACGTTGCTGGGCTTGGCGAAGACATTGACCTCGTGCGCCACGGTCTCCTCGGCGAGCCCGCCCCAGTCGAGCACGCGCCACGACCTCGTCGCCGACCCTGAGCCGCTTGCAGCGCGGGCGTCGACCTCGATCACCACGCCCGAGGCCTCGGTGCCGGGCGCGAACGGCAGCGGCGGCCTGCGCTGGTACTTGCCGGCGATCACCAGCGTCGGTGGCGAAGCTCACGCCGGCGGCGCTTGATCCTGATGCGCACCGGCCCGGCCTTGAGCGGCGGCCGGCTCGACCTCCTCCAGCCGCAGATCCTCAGGCTCGCCCCACTGGCGGCAGAGTCATCGGCTTCATTGCATAGGTCGTCACCGGCAGGCTCTTCACGCCGCGCAGGATCAGCGAGATCGTGCCACTCCGGGCTCGCTGCCGCAGAGGCTGGATGTGCGGCAGGCGCTCGGCTGAGCCGGACGTGGCGGTCAAGCGATGCTGCGGCTTCCAGCCGGGCGAGCGGCGCGCCCAGGCAGAAATGGATGCCGTGGCCGAAGGTCATGTGCGGGTTCTGCGCGCCGGCCGATGTCGAAGCGCCTCGGGATCGTCGAACGCCTCGGGATCGCGGTTGGCCGAGTTCATGAAGGCGAAGACGCGCTGGCCCTCGCGGATGGTCTTGCCGCCAATCTCGGAGGTCGGCGGCGGCGACGCGCGCCAGCGCGCCCGACGGGCCGTCGTAGCGCAGATATTCCTCGACTCGCTGAGGTCGGCCATGCGACGGCTGGCGGCGACCAGCCGCTCCCACTGGTCGCGGTTCCTCATCGAATAGAGGAAGCCGTTGCCGATCAGGGTTGGTCGTGGTCTCGTGGCCGGCGAACAGCAGCAGGATGGCGGTGCCGATGATCTCGTCGGTGCTGAGCGCGTCGCGGTCGTCGCGCGCCAGCACACGAGCTGGCTGATCATAGTCGTCGGTCGGCGCCGCGCGTGCGCGCCTCGACCAGGGTGCGGAAATAGGAGCAATACGTAACGGAACGAAGTACT
>ERZ1370068.9569-contig-8338_pt1 | contig 49296 bp, 47 predicted proteins | sample MGYA00561227_ERZ1370068 | MGnify/ENA primary metagenome ERZ1370068 (study PRJEB38410, sample SAMEA6850437) | metagenome | study: Metagenomic assessment of the ecological functions of the soil: analysis of the soil microbiota associated with the... | reverse complement strand
CCACGTACGCTCCGCCGCATCCTGTCGTTGCCTGTCACGCGGGGCTCCTCTCGATCAAGAGTGACGGATCGATGCTGCGCGGGGTTCCCCGCCCGCTCAGGTGTCGCTCGCCCGCGGGACCCACACGCCGCATGGCGCCGGGCCCGGTTCGCCCAGGCGTAGTAAGGGGGATCGCCGTGAGCTCGGCGCGCTGCCGCCACGCGCCGCGCCCGGCCGGAAGGGCCGGTAGAGCCGGCCGCCCCATGCCGACGTGTCCACGCGGAACCCCGAGCGGCGCGGACCGACCACGACGCCCTCGAGGAGCTCGGGACCCAGCGGGACTCCAGCGTCCGCGCGAGGATCGAGCTCGGCGACGGGCGCGTCGCCCTGGTCCGGCCTGCTCAGACGCAGTAGACGAGGGGGCCGCGCTCGATGGCGAGGCAGCCACGCGTCGATTCGATCGCCGATGCGGCTCGATCAGGCGCGCGTCCATGGGAGGTCGAGGCTCCACGGTGTCCCCGGTCGCCAGGGCCGCTCATGGAGACGAGGTAGCCGCTCGGTCGTCCGATGTCGACCGCGGCGGCTGCGCCGCCGTGTCACCGCGAGGCACGGGACGCACCACCCGGGATCCGAGGGCGAGCGGCCACGAGCGCCCGTCGCCTCTCGACGGTCAGCCGCACGGCGCCTCTCCAGGGATAACGGGTCCTCCCCGATGCCGGACGGCAGCCTGGCCTCCGGCGCAGCGCTGGCCGCGATCCGGCCGGCGCGTACTGGTGCGCCGGAGTCCTATCCCCGTCCCGGGTCGCGACGTAGTGACCGAGCGACGCCAGGAGCCGCGGCGCGTTCGGCGGGCAGCATGCGACCAGGTGCCACTCCTTGCGCAGGCACCCGCCCCGGCCGAGATACTCGGCGCGCCCGTTGCTGGCCAGCGGATTGACGTAGAGGAAGTAGCGCCCGCCGTCCAGCGACACGCCCGGACAGGACCGCGTTGTGGAGGGTGCCGGTCGATCAGATCCGCGAAGCGCCCTGGCCCGTCGCGAGCAGCATGCGCAGCTCCAGGGATGCTGGCGATCGCCGCGCACGTCGTCGTAGGCGAGGTCGTTCGGCAGCTCGTACGGCTGGCCGAAGGCCTCGCCCAGTGGCGCGAGCCGACGCCGCCGGTCACGTAGAGCTTGGCGGCTCGTGGGATCCGCCCACTGGCGATGGAGCGCGCTCAGGAGCGCGGCCTCCCGGTCTCGAGGTACACGTCCGCGATGCCCGCGGTCGAGGTACAGCGCGCGGACGGCGTGGCCCTCGAGCTCGATGCGCCTCGCGGACCGGGACGCGGTCTGGTAGTAGGCGGCGCTGTTGTACCGCCCGGGTCCGAGCCAGGGCGTGCCCGCGCTGATCGAGGGAGAACCGCGCGAGCTCGACGTAACGCGATCGCCTGTCTCCCGGTAGAGCTCCGATGAGCCCCATCTCCGATCCCCGGGGTGGCCGGGCGTCCTCGGGTGCTTGCCGGGGCCGAAGCGGTCGACCAGGCCGTCCGCGAAGCGGCGCGCGATCCGGAGGAGGTCGTCCGTGCCGGTGGCCCGGTGGTGCGCGACCGCGGCCTGGAAGAGGTGTCCCGCGCGGTAGAGCTCGTGGCCCTGGGCGAAGTCGGTCCAGCGCGCGGCCCGGCCTCCGCGACCGTGTAGTGGGAGTTCAGGTAGCCGTCCGGCGCCCTGCGCGGCGCCGACGATGTCGATGGCGGTCGCCATGTGGGACGAGGAGCCACTCGCTGCCGGGACCGCGCGCGTGCTCGTAGGCGGCCGCCTCGATCCGCTGTACACGTCGGAGTCCATGAACACGGGGCCCTGGTAGCGGCCGTCCGGCCGGCGGCGATGCGCAGGTTCTCGAGGTTCCCCGCCGCCTCGAGCATCCGGTAGCCGTGGGGCAGGGCGGCCTCGCGGTTGATCGCCTGGCGCCGAGCCCACAGCCCGCCCTCGATCGTCACGGCGCCGCCGGCGAGCGTCTGCCAGCACGGCGGCCGGGACCGTGAGGTGGTGTCGGTGGGGATCGGGCTATGGCGCCGCGGGTCGGGGTCGAACTGGCGTGGCCCCTCTCGAGCCGGGATGCCTCCTGGATCGCCGGGGATGGCGCTGATCGACCGCGCGCGGCATGAGACCGCTCGGGCGCCGGCAGCGGTCCAGCGCCGGGCTGCGCAACCGTGCCGTTGCACCGTGTGGCTCGCGCAGCGGGCTCACCAGAAACCTCCGCTCCAGCGCCAGGTGAGTAGTATCGAGCGGATAGTAGACCATCCCCTTTGAATGCCATGCGGAGCCTGCTTTGCACGTGCCCTGGCGCGCGGAGCCACGCCGCCCACCGGACGGCCTCCGCCTTCCAGTGCTCGCAAGGCTCCCAACGGTTTCCCTCCTCGCTTCAGCCGGTGAAGCGCGCCTCGGCACGCCGCGGACGCCCGGATCGAGAGCGAGAATGCCTCCGGCCCACGGCTGCGGCGCGGCGAGCGCCGCCGGCGACAGCCCGATGGTCACCGGAGGTGACGTAAGAGCACGTCGAGATCCGGCCCGCCGAAGGCAGGCAGGTGGGGCGCTGGACCGGCAGCCGGACCACGCGCTCCGTGCGGCCGGTGGGATCGTGGCGAGTCAGCTGCCACCCGTCCCAGTGCGCGAGCCACACGAAGCCCTCGGCATCGACGGTGGCGCCGTCCGGCGCTGCCTTCGTCGCCGGATAGCTGCACGAACACGCGGCGATTCGCGATCTCGCCGCGATCGGGGTCGGAGTCCCACGCCCACACGGTTCGGCGCATCGTGTCGGCGTGGTACATAGTCCGCCCGTCGGGGCTCCAGCAGAGCGAGTTCGAGATGACGATTCCGTCGACCATCCGGTGGCACGAGCCGTCGGGATCGAGGCGGTACAGCGCGCCCGTGGCGGCGGTCTCCGGGTCGTGCATGCTCCCGGCCCAGAACCGGCCGCGGCGGTCAGGCTTGCCGTCGTTGAGGCGGTTCTCGGGCCGATCGAGCTCCGGCTTCGACCATCGCCTCGATCGCCCCCGTGTCGAGGTCGAGGGAGTGGAAGCCGGACCGCAGGGCCAGGACAGAGGCCGCCCCGTTCGCGGCGGACGAGGGACCCACGGTCTCGGGCGTCGGCCACCGCGTGTCGCGGCCCGTGGCGGGATCGAACCGATGCACCACGCAGCCCTTGATGTCGACCCAGTAGAGACAGCGGTCCTCCCGGTCCCAGAGCGGCCCCTCGCCGAGGAGCGCCCGCGCGGGCAGGACGCAGCGGATGTCGGTCACGGCTGAGGGGGCGGGAGGAGGCGACGCCGCCCGGACGAGCGCCGCGCGCGCGGGTCACGCGATCTCGGAACCAGGGACAGGGCCACGCGCGCGGATTCGCCGGGCGCGAGGCTGAGCATCCCGGTGTCCTGGCGGCCGGCCGCCGCGAGGTTGAAGGCGTCCGGTGATGTGGCTGACCGGCTCGGCGCAGAAGAAGGCCTCGCCGGGCGGCGTGTAGACGACCAGCGTCGCGAGCGGGCCGCGCGCGGACAGCCGGAGCTGCGCGCGCTGCTCCGGCCACGTGATGACGCGCCGTCCGGTCCCAGCCGACGAAGACGTTGTCGAGCGCGACGCGATCGACGGCCGGCCCCGCGCAGGGATCCCGATCCGGCGGCGGCGGGACGCAGACCGTGGGCAGGATCTCGGCGTCGGTCAGCCAGAGCCCGGTCACGTGCGCGTGGGCGTCGTCCCCGCGGTCCTCGGGAAGTACGGGTGCCAGCCGAGCCCGGCGGGCATCGTCGTCCCGCTCTCGTTCGTCACGACCATCTCGACGTTCAGGGCGGCCGGGGTCAGCGAGAACCGCTGCGTCGCCCGGTAGGCCCAGGGCCACTCCCCGGCCGCGTGGCGATGCTCGAGGACGACCTCGGTCGCGGCTCCGATCCGCCACGGCCCAGGCCGTCCGGTAGCCGAGCCCGTGGATCGCATGGCCGCGGAGGTTCGGCGTCAGCGCGACCGACTGGCCGCCGAACGTGAAGCGCCCGGCGCGGATCCGGTTCGACCACGGCACGAGCGGGAAGCTCGACAGTCCGCCCGGCTCGCCGCGGGTCAGGGCGTCCGGCAGGGCCGGGCGGAGGAAGTCGAGCCCCGGCCTGCTCGCGGCAGCTCCAGAAGCGGGCGAGCGAGCCTCCGATCCCCGGAGCGAGGGTGACCCGAGCGCGCCCTGGCGGAGCGTGATCGATTCCATGCTGGGCGAGAATACCGGGCGCGTCTCGCCGTCCGGGCAAGCCGACCCCGTGCTAGCGTGAGGGCCCTGGCTCCGCAGCTCACGCGCATCCCAAGGAGGGGTCCATGACGTACGCGACGTATCCGAGCCTGCGCGACCGCGTCGTCCTCGTGACCGGGGCGGCAGCGGGATCGGCGCCGCCATCGTCGAGCACTTCTCCGCCCAGGGCTCGCGCGTGGCCTTCCTCGACATCGACCGCGCCGCCAGCGAGCGCCTGTGCGAGACGATCGCCGCGAGCGGCCGCGACCGGCCGCTCTTCGTGCACTGCGATCTGCGCGACATCCCCGCCCTCCGCGCGGCGGTCGCCGAGGTGCGCCGACGGCTCGGGCCCATCCGGGTGCTCGTCAACAACGCGGCCCACGACGAGCGCCACGCGCTGGACACGGTCACGCCCGAGTACTGGGACGATCGGCTCGCGGTCAACCTGCGGCACCAGTTCTTCGCGGCCCAGGCCGGTCTACCCGGACATGGCCGCCGCCGGGGGCGGCGCGATCGTGAACCTGGGATCGACCTCCTGGATGGTCGGGCAGGGCGGGATGCCCGGGTACACCGCCGCCGAAGTCGGCGGTCGTCGGGCTGACGCGCGGCCTCGCGCGCGACCTCGGCCCGCATGGGATCCGCGTCACGTGCGTCGTGCCGGGGTGGATCATGACCGAGCGGCAGATCAAGCTCTGGCTCACGCCGGAGTCGGAGGCCGAGCTGCTCCGCCGCGCAGTGCCTCAAGCGGAAGCTCGTGCCCGGCGGACATCGCCCGCGCCGATCCTGTTCTTCGCGGCCGACGACAGCGCGGCGTGCACGGCGCAGAGCTACGTCGTCGGACGGCGGCTGACCTGATCGGCGCGGACGCCGGGCGCGCCGCCGCCGGCGCGCCCGGGCCGCGCTAGTCATTCGACCACGCAGCTCGGCGCGCCCGCGCCTTCACCACCGCCGTCGGCCGTCGACGGCCCAGCCGCGATCGGCTCGGTCAGAGCTGCGTCGAGCCGGGACGCGGACGGCGCCGTCCGCCCGTCAGCTGCCGGCCGTCCTCGGCGCCAGTCGACGTCGGAGGCGAGCGATCAGCGCGCCTCTGCGCCCTGCCGGTCGAGGCTGATACGTCAGCCGTTCGCCATCGCCGTCGGGCGCCGGAAGTCGATCCGATCCGGCGTCTCGCGCCGGAGGCTGAAGCTCGCCTCCGTCGTCGACGAGCGCCTCGACCGTCAGCGGCTCGGCGGCCCCTCGTCCACGTGACTCCGGCACGGGCCGAGGACCAGCAGGCTGTTCTCCGCGAGGTAGAGCGGGAGCTCCGCGGAGCGGCACGCTGGCGCCGGAGCGTCGCGGACCCTCGGACAGCGTCCCGCTCCACCAGTCCATCCAGCGCCCGGCGGCAGGTAGGTGGTGACGCGCGCCGTCCGTCGGTCACCACCGGCGAGACGAGCAGCTCCCGCCCGAGGCAGTACTGAAGGTCGAACGCAGTAGCCGCCGGATCGTCCGGGAACTCCATCACCATCGGGCGCATGAGGGGACGTCCCGGTCTCGGTCGCCTCCCAGCCGTGGCTCACGAGGTAGGGCACCAGCCGGCTCCGAGGCGCGCGTACTGCGGAAGATGCGCGAGCGCTTCCTCGCCGAAGCGCCAGGGATCGCGCGGCGTGGCGCCGTGGTAGCACGGCTGAGCGCGGAGAGGAACCCGAGCTGCGCCCATCGGACGTAGAGCTCGGGCGACGGGATCGCCCCAGAACCCCCGATGTCGTGGCTCCAGTAGGCGAGTCCGCTCATCGCGCTGGCGAGGCCGCCGCGGAGCGTGTTGGCCATGTCGAGGAAGGTGCACTTCGGAGTCGCCCGCCCAGTGGCCCGGGTACCGCTGGACGCCCGGCGCCGCGCTGCGTGACCAGGCGACCGCGCGGCGGCCCGCGCGCGGCCTGGGTCGCCTCGAAGCGACGCCTGCTGGTAGAGGAGCGGATACGGGTTGTGCATCTCGGCGCCGGTGAGCCCGTTCGCGAAGCGGCGTCCTCGGGATCTCCTCGGCGAAGTCCGGCTTGAACGAGTCGGCGCCGAGCGCGAGCTGGTCGTCGAGCTTCCCCCGGTACCAGCGGACCGCCTCGGGATTGGTGAAGTCGACGATGGCGCAGAGCCCCATGCCCGCGCTCCGTGCGCTGGCTCCACACGAGGGCGTCGTAGACGCGCTCCCGTCCGGCTCGGCGGAGGAAGTAGGCCGCGCTGCACGCCTTCCTGGTAGAGCGCGCTCTGGCAGGAGACGTACGGGTTGATCCAGAGGCAGTTGCGGAAGCCCTCGCTGGTGGAGCTCGGCCATGAGGCGCCGGGTCGGGCAGGCGCTCGGCGTCCCACTCGAAGTCGCACCACATGAAGGCGCGCTGCCAGAAGCGAGTCCAGGTGGAAGACGTCGCAGGGGATGCCTTCCTGCCGGAGGCGCGCGCGCTCTCCAGCACGGATGCCTCCGTGAACTTCACGAAGCAGGTCGAGGCCCAGAGCCCGAAGGCCCACTCCGGGCGGCACGGGCGGCTTGCCGGTCAGGTCGGTGTACGGCGCCGACGATCTCCTTCGGCGTGCCGGCGAGCAGGTAGTAGTCGAGCTCGGGGCCGTCGCCTCGACCGTGAAGGTCCGGTTCGAGCGGCTGCCCAGGTGGAACGTCACGGCTGTGGGCACGTCGACGAAGAGGCCGTAGCCGCGGCGTGCCGACCAGGAGCGGGATGTTCTTGTAAGCGAGCTCCGAGCGGGCGCCGTAGGGGTTCCGGTTCCAGATCCGGATCGTGCGACCGACGTGGTCGAGGCGCGTGAACTTCTCGCCGCCGCCGTAGAAGTGGTCCTCGGGATCGAGCAGGAGGTTGTCCACGACGGCCAGCGCCCGGCGCGCGGGATCGTGCGGGAGGGTCTCCACCTGAGCCCGGGCCGGGGCCCAGGCGATGGCCCGCGAAGTTGATGTCGTCCGGACACCTCGTGGGTCAGGAGGCGCCCGTCCGGGCGTCCGGAAGGCGAGCTGCCAGGGGTCGAGCGTCGCCTCCACCACGACCTGCGCCGGTGCGCGGGCACGACCACCCGGCCCTCGGACGTCTCGACGCGATCCGGCGCCCGCGTCGGGCCGGCTCGACGACGTAGCTGAACGCCTTGGGCGAGGGCGACGCGCCGGCGGTGATGCGCACGCGCGACCGCGCGCAGGCCGGCGGCCTCGACGGCGACGCGCGCGGCGCGAGGCAGCTCGGTCACGCAGCGGAACTCGACGCCGTGCGGGGTGCGCTCCCAGCCGAGCGCCCGGATCAGACCCAGATTGCGGGATATCCATGGATCCTCCGCGATCGACGTCAGGTGGGGCGTTCAGCCCTTCACGGCGCCGAGCGTCAGCCCCCGGACCAGGAACGCGCTGGAGCGCGACCGTCATGACGATGTTCGGCAGCATGACCATCACCGCCGCGGCGCTCATCTCCCCGTAGAGCGGGCCGATGTCGGTGGTGAACCCGGCGATGACCACGGGCAGCGTCTTCGCGTTGACGCCGCTCAGGATCAGGGCGAAGAGGAACTCGTTCCACGCGACCAGGAACGCGAAGATCGCGGCGACCACGAGCCCGGGCGCCACGACAGGGATCACCACCCGCAGGAGCGCGCCCAGCCGGCCGCAGCCGTCGATCATGGCGGCCTCCTCGATCTCGATGGGCACGTCCATGAAGAAGCCGATGAGGAGCCAGATGGTGAAGGGGAGCGCGAACGAGACGTAGGCGATGACGAGGCCCGTGTACGTGTCGAGGAGCCCGATCTTCTGCATCATGAGGAAGTACGGCACGACCAGGACGGTGCGGGCGCCATGCGGGTGACCAGCACCAGGAAGCGCACGGCCTCCGAGCCGCGGAAGCGGAAGCGCGCGAACCCGTAGCCGGCCAGGATCCCCAGCGACGAGGCTGCCGACCGTCGTCCCGACGGCCACGACCAGGCTGTTCGTCAGGTACTGGACGAACGGGATGTTCGTGAGCACGTGGCGGTAGTTGTCGAGGATCGGCGTGAAGAGCCACTGGGGCGGCTTGGCGTAGAGGCTCAGCTCGGTCTTGAACGAGGCGGTCGCGATCCAGTAGAGCGGGAAGAGGGTCCACGCAAGGATCGGCACCAGCGCGAGCCCGGTCAGCCACGCGCGGACCGGCGTCGGCTTCATGCCGCGCCGCCCGACCGTCCGGAGCGGAGGATGGCCCGCATGAGGAGGTAGCAGAGCACCGCCACCAGCGCCAAGCGTGATCATCCCGAGCGCGTTGGCGAGCCCCATGTGGCCGAGCCCGAAGACGCGGTAGCTGGAGCATCTGGATGGTCTGGGTCGCGGTCCCGGGCCCGCCGCCCGTGAGGACGTAGATGATGTCGAGCTCGCGGAACGCGTCCATCCCGCGGATGAGGACGGCGACCAGCATGATGTAGGCGAGGAGCGGCACCGTGACGTGCCGGAAGCGCCTGCCAGCCGGGACGCTCCGTCGACCGCGGCCGCCTCGAACAGCTCGGCGGGCAGCACCTCGATCCCCGCGTACATCACGAGGAACATGAACGGGGATCGTCCGCCACGCGTCGACCAGCATGATCGACACCAGCGCGAGGGTCGGATCGCCGAGCCAAGGGGACGGCCGAGCCCGATGAGGTTCAGGTAGTAGTTCGAGCGGCCCCATGTCGGGATGAAAGATGACCCGCCACATGGTCGCGCCCACGACCGGCACCACGAACAGGGGCAGCAGCAGCACGCACCCGGAGCGGCCGCAGGAAGCGGAATGGCTGGCTGAACAGGAGGGCGAGGCCGAGCCCGACGAGGAACTCGAGCGCGACGGAGCCGGCCGTGAAGAGCCCGGTCACCACCACGGCGCGCCGCAGCTCCGGGTCGGTGGCGAGCTGGAGGTAGTTGCCGAGCCCGATGAACGCGGATGCTGCGGGGCGGAGGAGCCACCAGTCGTAGAGGCTCAGCCAGGCGGAGTAGACGAGGGGGACCAGGTCGATCGCGAAGAGGAACAGGAGCCTCGGGAGCAGGAACCCCGTCCTCCCGCGCGCGCACGGCCCCCTCGTCCGGTCTTACTTGCCGAGGATCCGGTTCGTCCCGGCGTCGATCTCCTTCAGGGCGGCGTCGAGGGTGAGCTCGCCGGCCGTGAGCTTGCCGGTGGTGACCCGGAAGTGCTCCTGGATGTCGGCGAACTCGCGGAGCCGCGGGCGCTCCTTGGCGATCTTGAGGCTCGCGAGGAGCGCGTCGACGTACGGCAGGGCGGCCTTGGTCCCGGGGTCCTGGAGGACCGAGACCCGCGGGCTGTGGATCGCCGACGAGGCGCTCGGGAACTTGGTCGCCGCGAGGCCGAACTCCTTGCTGCTGAGCCACTTGGCGAACTCCCAGGCGGCGTCCTGGTTGCGGGCTGTTCTTGGGGATGCCGATCGTCCACACGCCGCGCATCGGCGTCTGCCGGACGGCCTTCGGCACGAGCGTGTAGCCGAGCTTGCCGGCCACCGTGGAGCGGGTCGGGTCCTCCATCGGCTTCGCGCCCGACGCCCACTGGATGGCCATGGCCACCTGGCCCGTCTGGATCGCCTTGTTGACGTCGGCGAACGTGTAGCTCCGGACGTTCGGCGGCGCGTACTTCAGGAGCTCGAGGAAGATCTCGGCGCCCTTCCGGCCCGCCGGGCGTGTTGACGCCGCCCTTGCCGCTGGCCGTCGACCAGCTCGGCTCCCTGCGACCACATGCGAGACGAGCATGTAGAGACAGGTCTGGATGTCGCTGCTCGCCGTCATCGCGATGCCGTACTGCTCCTTGGCGGGATCGGTGAAGGCCTTGGCGGCGGCCATGAGCTCGTCCCAGGTCGTCGGCGGCTTCATCCCCTTCTGGTCGAAGAGGTCCTTCCGGTAGACCAGGAGCTGCATGTTCGGATCGACCGGCAGCGCGTACTGGACGCCCTGGAACGCGCGCCTGCCGCCAGCGCCGTCGGCACGAAGTCCGTCATGTCGTAACCGCGCGCCCGCTCGGTGAGCGGCAGGAGAGAACTCGGACAGGGGAGCGATCCACGGCTCGTCCATGAACACCGCGTCGTAGCGGGCGGCCGTGCTGAGCGACAGCACCTGCTTCTTGTAGAGGTCGCCGATCGGCGCCGCGTCGATGCTGACCTTGATGCCCGTCTTCTTCTCGAACTCGGGCAGGTTCGCCCGGAGCACGTCCTCCTTGAAGCCGGCCAGCATCGAGAGCGTGATCGTCTTGCCCTGCGCCCAGGCCGTCCCGCCCGCGACGAGGGACGCGGCGACGGCGAGCGTCAGGACGAGGGCGAGCCCCGCCCGGCGCCACGCGCCTCTTGCCGAGGAACCTCGGTGAGTGGTCTTCATCTCCACGCCTGTCCTTTCCGCGCGGGCCGGGCCGGGCGCGATGCCCGGGACCGCCGCGCCTTCACGACGTTGTGGATCCGGAGCTGGCGGGACTCACGAAGCGGAAGGAGCCGAGCGCGCGCTGTCCTCCAGCCTGTCCTCGCGGTTTCGACCGGGGCGGTCGTTGAAGTCTCCGATCGGCAACGTGACCGGTCACGAATCTAGCACCGGACCGGGCGCGGTCCAATGCCCACCCTCGGCCGAGGCGACGCCGGCGCGAGCTGGCGCCCCGGTCGGCGAGCGCGGCGTCGACCGGCCGATTGACACCGCCCGGACCGGCTTGCTACGGTGTGACCGGTCACACGGATCGGAGCCCAACGATGAGCCCACCCACTTCGCGGAAGCGAGTGACCATCCGGGACGTCGCCCGGGTCGCCCGCGTGTCCCACCAGACGGTGTCCCGCTTCATCAACGGCGAGAATCACATCGCCCCGCCGACCCGCACGCGGGTGGAGCAGGCGATCGCGACGCTCGGTTCCACCGAGCCACATCGCCCGCAGCCTGGTCAGCCGGCAGACCAAGACGGTCGGCCTCGTCATGGGCGACGTCGCGAGCCCCTTCTTCCCGGACGTGGCGCGCGGGGCCGAGGACGAGCTCGCCGCGGCGGGCTACAGCCTGATCCTCTCCAGCAGCCGGCGGGATCCCGAGCGCGAGCGGCGGAACGTCAAGCACCTGCTCGAGCGCAGCACGGACGGGCTCATCCTCGGCGCGCCCCAGTGCCCGCCCGAGGAGCTGGCCGAGATGGCCCAGCGCGCCGACGTCGCCGATGGTGTTCCTGAACCGCGAGGTGAAGGGCCCCGCGTCGCCGCGGTGTGGATCGACTGGCCGACCGCCACCACCGAGGTGGTGACGTACCTCGCCGACCTGGGGCACCGACGGCATCGCGCTGGTCGTCCCGTCGCGCGAGCGACGCGCGCGGGTCGGCAACCGCGAGGACTGGTACCGGCCGGCGCTCGCTCGCGCCGGGTCTCGGTCCCGAGCGCGCGCTGGTCTTCCGGGACGCGATGTCGCTCGAGGGCGGGTCACGCCGCCGGCCAGCGTCTCCTGGCGGCCGAGCCCCGCCCGACCGCGGCCATCTGCCACAACGACGTGATGGCGATCGGGCTGCTCCAGGCCTGCGCCGAGCATCGCGCTGCGCGTCCCCGAGGACCTGTCCATCGTCGGGTGGGACGACGTGCCGTACGCGAGCCTCGTCACGCCCCCGCTCACCACCGTGCGCGTGCCCCGGTACGAGCTCGGCCAGGCCGCGGCGCGAAAGCTGCTCGAGCCTGATGGCCGGCCGACCCGGTGGCGGCCGTCAGCCGCCGCTGGCCCTCGAGCTCGTCGTGCGCCGGAGCTCCGGCCCGCCGGGCGGAGGCCCGTCCCGAGTCCGAGGCGCGGCCCGGGCCGCCGATCCACCAGCCAAAGGAGGGGCGCGGCAGAGCGCGCCGTAGGTCGTCGAGCGTGTCGTGCATGGTCGCGAGGCCTGTCGAGACCCTCAGGACGAGGGCGGAAGGGGAGACCCATGAGCGATCCAGGGGACATCGAGCGGGGCGACGGGGAGCACGGAGGTCTGTCACGCCGCGACCATGCTGCGGCTCGGCATGCCTCGCCCTCTCGGCGACTGCAGCTGCCCGTGGCCGCCAGCGCCCAGGGCGTCAAGCCGGGGGCGCACCTGATCGGCAAGCTGGAGGGCGCCGAGGTCGTCACCGATCCCGCCCAGGTCCCCAAGCGCTTCAACGGAGGCGCCGCAGCTCGCCGAGCTGGTCAAGGCGGGCAAGCTGCCGCCGGTCGCAGCAGCGCATCGGCCAGGACCCGCTGGTCGTCAAGCCGCTCCGCGAGATCGGCCGCTACGGCGGGACCTGGCGCCGCGGCTTCACGGGCCCGTTCGACACTCTCGAACGGCCACCGCGTCGCGCAGAACGACAAGCTCCTCTACTGGGACTACACCGGCACCAAGCTCGTCCCGAACATCGCCCGCGGGCTGGGAGGTCGAGCCGCGACGGCAAGGTCACCACGCTCCTCCTGCGCCGCGGGCATGAAGTGGAGCGACGGGCAGCCGTTCACCGCCGACGACTTCGTCTTCTGGTACGAGGACGTCTACCAGAACAAGGAGCTCGATGCCGACGCCGCTGACCGGTGATGACGATCAACGGCAAGCCGATCGCGATCAAGAAGGTGGACGCCGCCACCGTGCAGTTCGTCTGCGCCCGACGCCTACTACGCGCCTGCCCATCGTGCTGGCCTCGGTGTGGGGCATCGGGCACCACGCGCGGTTCGGGCGCGACGCGCTGGGCGGCTTCGCGCCCGCGCACTATCATGAAGCAGTTCCACCCGAAGTACGCCTCGAAGGCCGACATCGACAAGAAGGTCGCCGAGGTGAACGTCGACAGCTGGGTGACGCTCTTCAAGAACCGGAACAACTCGTGCCGTCAACCCGGACCTGCCGGTGGTGACGCCCTGGAAGACGACCTCGCCGATCAACACGCCGACGCTGCGATGCTCGAGCGGAATCCCGTACAGCGTCTGGGTCGACACGGCGGGCAACCAGCTCCCGTACATCGACCGCATCCGGATGACGCTCGGCGAGAACCTCGAGATCATCAACCTCGCGGGCGATCGCCGGCGAGTACGACTCGCAGGCGCGGCACATCGACATCGGCAAGCTGCCGGTGCTGCTGGAGAACCAGCAGAAGGGCAACTACCGGGTGCACCTGGATCCCTCGGACCAGGGCGCCGACGTCGGGCTGTTCTGCAACGCAGAGCTTCGAGAAGGACGCCGAGATCGCGAAGTGGCTCAGCACGCGCGAGTTCCGCATCGCGCTGTCGCACGGCATCGACCGCGCAGCAGATCAACGAGACCTTCGTGCTCGGCCTCGGGCCAGACGGGCTCGGCGGCGCCGGGCGACCGGACGCCTGTACTTCCCGGGACCCGAGTTCAAGACGCTCCACGCCGCGCTACGACGTGAAGAAGGCCAACGAGATGCTCGACAAGCTCGGGCTCGACCAAGAAGGACGCCGAGGGCTACCGGCTGCGGGCCGACGGCGGCGGGCGGCTGCAGACTCGCGCTCACCACCTATGTCGGCTTCCTGCCGTTCACGCAAGATCGCCGAGATGATCGTCGAGCAGTGGAAGAAGATCGGCATCCGCGGCGAGGTGCAGGAGCTGGAGCGCGGGCTCGCCACCGCGCGCATGCGCGCCAACGAGCACCAGATCTACTTCGAGACCCAGTGGGGCGCCGACAACATGTACGGCCACACCCCGCTGGTTCTTCCCGACGGACGGCGGCGTGCCGACCGGGCCGCTCTACGGGACCTGGTACTCGAGCGCCGGCGCCCAGGGCAAGACGCCGCCGCCGCGGATGCGCGAGCTGATGGACGAAGTACCGGAAGTCGTTCGGCGTGCCGGACCAGGAGCGGACGCAGCTGGCCAAGGAAGTCTGGAAGATCGCGCTCGACGAGCTGTGGCTGATCCCGGTGGTCGCGAACTCGCCCGCCTCGCAGGGCGTGCGCGTGATCAAGAACAACGTCGGGCAACGTCCCCGAGCGGCTCTGGAACAGCGCGGTGAGCGACAACCCTCACATCGCGCACACGGAGACCTGGTACTTCAAGTCGTAGTCCGCACCGTCACCGGCGGCAGCGAGGCTGGCGCGGGAGGCGGACGCAGAGTGAATCCCGCGCCGTCGACCCACCAGCCCGCGCCGCCCGGTCGGGCCCGCGCAGCCTGCGGCAGCTCGCCGTGGCCGTCCACGGCGCACCGCGATCGGCCGGAGCCACGCGGAGCCGCAGCACGTAGCGCCGGCCGGCGGGCACGACCGACCGGTCGCCGGTCGGGCGCGTCGATCCGCACCGCGACCGGCCCGGCTCGGCCGCGCACTCGATGGCCGTCACCGCGTGCTGCCCGCGGCGGTACGCGTTCGAGCGCCCGTCGTCCTCGTACATCTCGAAGCGTGAGCGCGCCCTCCGGGTAGATCAGCAGCGTGACCTCGTCGAGCGGGCGCTCGCCCGTGTGCTGGACGATCGGGCCCATCGGGAGGATCGCGCCCGCCGCGGACGAGCAGCGGCAGGCGGTCGAGCGGCGCCGGCAAGCGTGACTGCCGCCGGGCCCTCGTGCGGGCGCCCGTCCAGAAGTCGTACCAGCGGCCCGCCGGGAGATAGACCGGCCACGCGGTGGCGCCCTCGCGCGTCACCGGCGCCACCAGCAGGTCGTCGCCCCACAGGAACTCGTGGCCGAGCGTCCACGACGCGCGGATCGTCCGGATAGTTCAGCACCAGCGGGCGCATGAGCGGCAGGCCCGCGCGTGGCGCCTGCCAGGCCAGCGTGTAGGTGTAGGGCAGGAGCTGGTAGCGGAGCTCGGCGTAGCGCCGGCAGATCGCCTCCACCTCGGCGCCGTGCGCCCACGGCACGTGCTCGCGCCAGACCCAGCCGTGCGAGCGGAAGATCGGGCTGAAGGCGCCGAGCTGGAACCAGCGCGCGTAGAGCTCGCCCGTCTCCGGGACCGGATGGAAGAAGCCGCCGATGTCGGTGCCCCAGTACGGGACGCCGGACAGGCCCGTGTTGAGCCCCAGCGGGACCTGCGCACTCGAGCGTCGGGAAGTCGTTGTTGATGTCGCCCGACCAGCACGTGGCGCCGAACCGCTGCATGCCGGCCGCGCCCGAGCGGCAGAGCAGGAACACGGCGCTGGTCCGGGCGATCCGGCGGCTTCGCCTTCGGCGAACGCCTGGTGGCGGAAGCGGTCGTAGATGTTGTGGAGGAGCGTCCCGTCGCCCGCCGTGCAGCGGCGGCGTCGCCGGCGGGCCCTCGCCGCCGTCGAGCCACCAGCCCGCGACGCCGAGCTCCACGAGGTCGCCGGTGGGCGGCCCACCACCATCGGCCCACCTCCGGGTCGCGAGAAGTCGAGGTAGCGCTGGCCCTCGCGGTAGGTGGCGGAGGCCGCCGCTCGCGCTGACGCGCTCGTAGCCGGTCGCCAGGAGGTAGCCGCGCGACTCCGCCTCGGCGAACAGCGGCGACTCCTCGTGGAGCACCGGGTACTCGTGGGTGATGATCTCGAAGTGCTGCGTCGCGCACTTCCTCGAGGAGCGCGGCCGGGTCCGGGCCAGAGCTCGGGCTGGAACTCGAGATGCCCGACGCCGCGGTTCCAGCCGTGGGCCTCGCCGTAGGTCGAGAGGTAGATGAGCGCCGTCGCACGGGATGCGCTTCTCGCGGATCGTGCGCGGCAGCTGCCGGAGCTCGGCCGTGTCGTGGAAGTGCCGGGTCGATCTGGAGGAAGCCGAGCGCCCAGCGCGCGGCGGCAGCGGGGCCCGGCCGAGAGCTCGGCCACCTCGCACCACGGCCCGCGAGGTCGCGGCCGATCAGGAAATAGCAAGCAGGGCGCGCCGACTCGGCCGTCGTAGGCGATGCGCACCCCGTTGTCCGAGCGGCCCACGGCGAGCGCGGCGTCGCTCGGGTTGTCGAAGAACACCGCGTAGCCGCGGTTCGACAGCAGCGAGCGGCACCGCATGTCCGAGCCCGGGCCGTGGCCGAGTGCGTGTTCCAGAGCTGCCGGCTGGTCCCGAGCCGGTCCAGCTGCCCCGCCGCCCTGGCCGAGGCCGTAGAAGTGCTGCTCGCCGGAGAAGGCGAAGCGCGCGTGGACCCGCGCGCGGCCGTCCGGTGTGCGCTCCGCGTCGTCCATCCGCCCTCGTCCGACTCGCGCAGGAGCCAGTTTCCCGCGGCGTCGAGGAACGAGAGCCTGCAGCGGCGACGTCGACACCTCGAGGCGGAGATCGGAGGTCCCGAGCCGCACGGGCTCGCCCTCGTGGACCTCGACCGGCGTCGCCGGCCACTGCCGCGGGACGACGTGAGGACGGCCCCGGGTCCGGCCGTCGGCCATGAGCTCGACGCGCGCGATGCGGGGCGTGCAGAACGTGAGGCGAGACGCGCGACGGGCCCTCGCCGAACCGCACGGTCGATCCGTCGCCGAATCGTGCGCCGCCCGCGGCGTGTCCAGGCCGTCCTCTGGTCAGGCTGGTGCAGTGCAGAGGGTCGCTCGGGCGGGTTCGCCCGTCCGATCGCCCCAGTCCGGGCCGCTGCTCCGCCGGAACGTGACCGGTCACATCTGCTGGACCAGGCCTTGCCAGGGCGGGCTGGAGGCGGGCGGCAGCCAGGCGGGCGGTGCCGCAGTGTGACGGTCGGGCGATGCAATGACCTCCCGTGGGCGCCGTGATCGAGGTGTGTTGGGGGGGTTCATCGAGACGCGCTTGGGCCACCGTCTGCCACGATCGCCGGCGCAGGCGTTCCGGCATGCTCATCTCTCGATCCTCGCCACCACATTCGTGCTTAGCGGCTGGGGCGCGCCCGGGCCTGACCACGGCCGCGGGTGTCGGATCCTGGTCGCTCGAGAATCGTCAGGCTGGCAGATTGAACGGCAGTTACCGGGCGTTCCGCAGGGTCTGCGGCGAACCAGTTGACGCGAGGGTCGCCATGGCTCGGGGTGGCGCCGTGGGGCGGAGCGATGCGATCATCGCCCAGTCATCCGCAAGGTTCAGACTCCCCGGCGCCCCAAATCAAACTGAGACACCTCCCGCGCGAGGTGCGGTCGCTGGATTGCGCGGGGGCATCCCGTATACTTCCGAGGGTTTGCCCGGCTCCCGGGCACAGACTGCTATGGACCGGCGGAACCTTCAGTCGCCAGCTCCCTACCGGGGTGAAGATCTATCTCCCCGACGAGGCGTCTCGTCTCCGGGGCCTGCAGGAGCGCCTTCTTGGCGTGTTCCGCCTGTGGGGGTACCGGGAGGTGATGACCCCCACCGTTCGAGGTCTTTCGACGTCCTCGCCCTGGGGACGGACGAGGCGCTCCAGGAGGGGATGTTCAAGTTCGTCGACCGGGACACCGGGCGGATGCTTCGCTGCCGCGCCGACGTGACGCCGCAGATCGCCCGCATCGCCGCCACGCGCCTCCGACGACCGGCCGAAGCCATACCGCCTGGCCTACCGCACCAACGTGTTCCGTGCACGAGGCCGCGCGCCTCGGGCGCATGCGCGAGTTCTACCAGGCGGGCGTGGAGCTGCTCGGGCTCGACAAGCCGGAGGCGGACGCCGGAGATGATCGCGATGACCATCGAGGCGTTCCGGGCAGCCGGCTTCGAGCGCTTCCAGATCGACGTCGGCCACGTGGAGTTCGTGCGGGGCGTGCTGGAGAGCCTCGGCGTCGAGCGCGGAGGTGACCGGCGCCCTGCGCGAGGCCCTGGCGCGAAAGGATGTCGCGGAGTTGACCCGCGCTGGTGGGGAGCTGTCCGTCCGTCCGTCGACGGCGGACCTCGATGCTCGCGCTGCCCGGCCTCCAGGGCGGGACGGACGTCATCCGGCGGGCGGCGGCGCTCGTCCAGAATCCGCCGCTCGGAGCGCGCGGTGGCCGGGCTGGCGGAGGTGCACCGGCTGCCTCACCGCCTACGGCGTCGGGCGAGGCGATCCTCGCTCGACCTCGGCGAGGTCCGCGGATTCGACTACTACTCGGGCGTGAGCCTCGAAGGATACGTCGACGGGTTCGGCGCCGAGTCTCGTGGGCGGCGGCCGGTACGACCAGATGCTGGGGCGCTTCGGCACGCCCTGCCCGGCCACCGGATTCGCGTTCGACGTCAACCGCGCTCCTGCGCCGCGCTCGCGGCGCAGGGCCTCGAGCCGCGCGTCACCGGTCCGGAGTTCTTCGTGATCGACTTCACCGAGGACAAAGGGGACGGCGCTCGCCCTCTGCCGGCGCCTGCGCGAGCTGGGGCTGGCGGTGGCCCGACGACATCACGAGCCGGCCCCTCGGCGAATCGCTCGCCTACGCGCGGGACATCCGCGCGGCGCGGGCGGTGGTGATCGACCCCGAGGGTCGGGCGCGGCGAGGTGCGCGTGATCGACCCGGCCGGTGGCCAGGAGATCACGTGCGCCTCTCGCCGAGCTGATGGCGGCGCCGAGCCGCGTCCTCGAGCCCGCTCCGGGAGGAGCCGCTTGCCTAACATCGTGATCGTGGGCGCCCAGTGGGGCGACGAGGGAAGGGGAAGGTCGTCGACCTGATCGCCCCCTGCGTGGACGTGGTGGCGCGATACTCCGGGGGCGAATGCCGGGCACACCATCGTGTTCGGCGACCGGCGCTTCGTTCTCCAGCTGGTCCCGTCGGGCGTCCTCCGCCCCGGCAAGAAGAGCGTCATCGGCTGCGGCACCGTGGTCGATCCGATCGCGCTCGTCCAGGAGCTGGATGGCCTCGCGGCCGCCGGGATCAGCGTCGACGGCCTCTCATCTCGAATGCCGCGCACGTGATCCTGCCGTACCACCGGGCGCTCGACCAGGCGATGGGACCAGGGAGCGGATCGGCACCACGGGCAAGGGCGTGGGGCGAGCGCCTACGCGGACAAGGCGGCCCGCTTCGGGATCCGCGTCGGCGATCTCCTCGATGAAGCCCATTTCCGCGAGGAAGCTCGCGGCGTCTGCTCCCGTCAAGAACCACCTCCTGCCGCGCCTATGGCCGCGAGACCTTCTGAGGTGGATGACGATCGTGAAGGCCGTCCAGGTAGCGCGATCGACCGGATCCGGCCGCACGTCGCCGACACGACCCTGCTCTCTCCACCGTTGGATGCGCGACGGCGCCTCCGTGCTGTTCGAGGGCGCGCAGGGGACGCTGCTCGACATCGACCACGGGACCTAATCCGTACATCACGGCGACGAGCGCGACGGCCGGCGGCGCCGCGCCGGACACCGGCGTGCCGCCCACCCGGATCAACGGCGTGCTCGGCATCACACAAGGCCTACGCGACCCGGGTCGGAGGTGGGCCCTTCCCAACCGAGGTGACCGGCGACCTGGGCGAGCTTATCCGGGCGCGGGGAAAGGAATACGGCTCGGTGACCGGCCGCCCACGGCGCTGCGGATGGTTTGAGCGCTCCGCTGCTCCGTCACGCCGTGCGCGTGAACGGGCTCGACACGCTCGCGGTGACGAAGCTCGATGTGCTCGACCCGTGCCACTCCGTCCTAGTGGGCGTGGGCTATCGCTACAAGGGGACCACGCTCCACGAGTGGCCGAGCGAGAGCGCGTCATCGGGAAGCTCAGGCCGTCTTCGGAGCGCCCGGGCTGGCTCAGCGAGACGGCCGGCTCTCCGCAGCCTGGAGGCGCTACCGGCTCGGGCTCACGACTATCTCCGCTGGCTGGCAGACCTCATCGAGTGCGAGATCTCACTCGTCTCGACCGGTCCCGCCCGCGACGAGACGATCCTCATCGAGCCGTCCCGTCTGACGCGCTGGTTCCCGACCTCCGCCAGCACTACCCGCGGTGATCCACACGCCGAACGCAGTCGGGCGGCTACTCGTAGCTGAACCCCATCGTCCGGCAGTGGTAGTAGACGCCACCGTCCTGGACGATCAGGAAGAGCGCGAGCTCTGTTCCCTCGTTGTGATGGGAGTGGAACGCCGCCGGCGGCGTGATCATGACCGTGTTGGGCTCCCACTCCGCGCGCTCCCCGTCGATGAGCGAGTAGCAGCGCTCGCTGGCGAGGACCAGGGTCACCGCGACGGCGTTGTGCCGGTGGCCCCGCTGGGACTCGCCGGGCAGGAGCGAGTTGAGGGCGAGCGTGAAGGACGGCGTCGTGGTGCGGCTCGACTCCATGGCGACGTTCCCCAGGTTGACCGACTTGCCGGCCATCGCCGCGCCGCGAGATCCAGGTAGACGGACAGGAGCCGCCGCCGGATCTCGGCCATCGGGTAGAGGGCGGGCCGGATCGGGCCCGCGCCCGGCGCCGGCGGCCGGAGGTCCTCGAACTGGAGCTGGGGCTCGTTGGTGCTTGACCCAGAGCACCGCGTCCTCCGCCGCAGCATGGCGCAGCGTCTCGCCCCGGGCGAGGCAGAAGGTGTCCGCCGCCTCCCAGTGGAGCGTCTCGCCGTTCCCGATCCTGGTGGTGCCCGATCCGCGGATCACGTGATAGAGCTCCGTGCTGGCGCGGAAGGCCGTGTCGAGCGTCTCGCCGGCGCGGATCCGCGCGTAGCGCGAGAGTATGAAGGGCGTGGTCGCCGGGTAGCCGAGCCCGAGGGTGTGGGAGAGATCGAGCGGCACGAGGCCGGTCGGTGTGCCGGGGGCCAACGCGCGGTCGCGCTCGGCGCGGAAGCTGTGCGCGGGGACCGCCGGCCGCTTGATGTTGAACCCGTCGAGCGACGTCAGGTAGCGGGCGTTGTCCGTGAAGGCGACCGCGGCACGGGGCGGAGTCGCGTTGGGATCGATGAGGGTCCGGAGCTCCAGCTCGTCGAGCGTCTTGGCCATGGTCGTCCTCCGCGCGGCTGCGCGCCGATCGATTGGCGGCGATGCTAGCGCGGCGCCTTCCGGAGCGTCAAGGCGGCGCGGCGGGCGCGCGTGCGCGCTCGATGCGCGGAGCGCCGCGGGCCGCGAGGACGCGCGCGTCGTACCGGGGCGGCGGCGATGACCGGCGGCGACACCCCGGGGCGGCCGGCGTCCCGGCGTCGCCGTGGCGCTGGCGGCGTGGCTGGCCCTCGCTCCCGTGCTCCAAGCCCTCAGCCTGGCCGGTTTCCGGGAGGAAACTTCGCGCCCGATCGGCCGTGGAACTACCTCGCCTACGGACTGGCGGCGCCGTACGTGGCCTGGCTCGTCTGGCGCGGCCGGCCGCGCGCCTGCTTCGCCGCGTACGTCTTCCTCACGCACGAGGCCGCTCCGGGGCATGCACTTTCACCGGCGGGACGCCGTGGCCATCGCGGCGCTGTGGGTGCTCCTGCTGCAGCTTCCGGCCGCCCGGCGGTGGATGCCCTCGCTCCGCCCCGCCGAGATGCGAGCGCGCTGGCGGCGGGCGCTGACCGGCCGAGTGGACGGTCCGGGGGACGCCGGACGGCCTCGATGAGGTCTCTCCTGTCGCCGACCTCGCCGGATGAACCGGCCCTCCAGGGGATTGCCTTCATCGTCGTGGGTGCCTCGGTGTTCCCGGTGCAGGACGTGCTGATCAAGGGCCTGAGCGGCGCTCTATCCGGTCCTCCAGATCGTCTTCGTGCGGAGCCTCATCGCCCTCGGGATCTTCTCGGTGCTCCTCTGGCGGGAGCTCGACGCCACGACGTTTCCGATCCAACGGCCGTGGCTGCATGGAGTGCGAGGACTCCTGGGTCTCGTGTCCTTCACGACGTACTACATGGCCATCGCGGCACTGCCGCTCGCCACGGTCGCGGCCGTCGCGTTCGCGGCGCCTCTGTTCGTGACCGCGATGTCGGCCTCGGTGCTCGGCGAGCCCGTGGACCGGCGGTGCTGGAAAGCGGTCTTGGTCGGCTTCGCCGGCGTCCTCGTGGTCCTGCGACCGGGAGCGGCGACGTTCGAGCCGGCCGCGCTCCTCGCCGTGCTGTCGGCCTTCTGCTATGCGACCTCGCAGACCATCACCCGCCATCTCGGCCGGACGGATTCCGGCGTCGTCATCGTGCTGAGCGCGACCCTCGTCTCGGTCCTCGCGTCGTCGATGGGGGACTCCTCGCGGGCAGGGGCGGGCCGGGGACCGGACTTCATCCGAGCCTCGCGTTCCTGGTGCGCGGCTGGACGATGCCGTCATGGGGTGCCTTCGCGCTGATGGCGCTGTGCGGACTGATCTCGAGCGTCGGCATCTACTGCCTCACCCAGGCCTATCGCGTCGCGCCCGCCAGCACGGTCGCACCCTTCGAGTACATCATGATCGGCTGGGCGGTCCTGTGGGGCTACGTGTTCTGGGGCGATGTGCCCGGGCCCTCGACCGTCATCGGCGTCGCGACCACCGTGGGCGCCGGTGTGTACGTGCTTCACCACCAGGCGCGCGCCCAGCGCGAGCGGCGTCGGGAAGGCCGTCCGGCGGCCGGCTAGCCCCCGTCGGCCAGCGGCTCGCCGTCACTCGCCCGGCTTCCCCTCCTGCGCGTGGAGGAGCACCAGGTCGAAGCGCTCCTCGCGGCCGGTCGGCCGGGCGTGATCTCGAAGGGCACGCTGGTGCAGCCGAACCCGCCGCGGATGTCCGTCTGACCCCTGCTCACGACACGCCCGCTCGCGTCGACTCCGAACAGCGCCAGCGTCGCCCAGGGGATGACGCGGCTGGAGGACTCCATCACACCCGCGGCGCGGACCGTGGCCGGCTCCCGCGCGAGCGCCCAGCGAAAGCTGAATCCCCACTGGTCGGTGTGGTTCGGAAGGTCGGCGGGGATCGCGAGCGGTGTGGATGCCGCGCACGCTGCGGTGAGGAGCGCCAGCACCATGCAGGAGCCCCTGCGGCTGGTCAGGCGGGTCCGCTTCAGCGCTGCCGCCAAGACTCCCACACTCATAGAACGTCTCGGGGGCCGTGGAGGGTCCCTCGGCTAATCCAGGCGGATCGGCCGGGGGACGCGGCCCGCGCTTGACGCGGAGTGCCACGCGGCGCCGTGCGCGCACGTGGTCCGTCAGCCGGGCCCGTCCGGGGCGGCTCGCATTTGACGGGCGTGTTCCAACTATGCAGAATGACGAGCGCGAGGCGTTAGCTCAGCCAGGTTAGAGCTCCCGCCTTTAAGCGGGGAGTCGGTGGTTCGATCCACCACGCCTCACCATCGCCCGTCCACCGGCGCCGGCCCCGGGGCCGCAGCCGCGGCGCGCTCCATGGGACGGCTTTCCGGGAGACGCATGCCCGACCCTGCGGCTCACGATCCCGACTCCGGCGCGACGCTGGCCGTGGTGCGGCGCTTCCTCGATCGCGTTCGCGCGGCACGACGTGGCCGGCGTCATGGCGGCCATGACCGAGGACTGCGTCTTCGAGAACACGTGGCCCCTGCCGGACGGCGAGCGCCACGTCGGCCAGGCCGCCGTGCGCCGCTTCTGGGAGCGCTTCTTCCAGGAGACGCCGTCGGCCACGTTCGAGACGGAGGAGATGTTCGCGGCCGGATCGCGGTGCGTCGTGCGGTGGCTCTACCGGCTGGCGGAACGCGGACGGCTCGGCGGGTCACGTGCGTGGCGTCGATCTCCTCCCGCGTCCGGGACGGGAAGGTGGCCGAGAAGCTTCCTACGTCAAGGGCTAGCCCGTCGGGCCGCGCCGGCCCGCCCGGTGCGCGGCCCGTGTCACGGAGGCGCCGACCAGACGACGGCGCCCTCTCGTTCGCGAGCGCGAGCCCGCGCGCCCGCCGACCGTGAGCGCCATGGTCGCGCGCGCCCTGCCGTCCCGCGCCGTTCAGGTTCAGGGCCGGGGCGCCGTCGGTGAGCACGGAGAGCCCGGCGCGCCCGCGCCCGGCGCCGTCCCGTGACCTCCTCGGCCGCGAGCCCCGCGAAGCGGCGGGGCCGGCGGCCGCCATGACGCGGGGCGAGACTCTCCGGAACCGACCGCGCGGCTGCCCTCCTCAGTCGAGCGGCGGGCGGTGCCCCGCCCACGGCTGGAGGGCCTCGAAGCACGCAGACGCCCTCAGCACGTCGACCTCGCGATGCCAGCGTCCGACGATCTGGAGCCCGACGGGCAGCTTCTCCCGCGTGAACCCGCACGGCGCGTTCGCGGCGGGGTATCCGGTCAGGTTGAAGGGGTACATGAACGGCACGCGATCGAAGATGGAGTGGGCGGGTTTGCCCCCAGGTCCTGAGGCCCTCGAAGGGGCCGGGGTCCGCGGGCCAGGCCGCGACCGGCATCTGGGGCGTCAGGAGCAGCTGGTAGCGGTCGAACGTCTTGCGCACCTTCTCGCAGAACTCCGTCCGCATGAGGTGAGCCTTCAGGTAGTCGATCGCGCTCCACTGGCCGGCGTCCAGGATCATGCGCATGAGCGTCGTCTCGATCCAGTCGGGGCGCTCGCGCGCGCGGTCGTAGTTCCGGGCGGCCACGTTCGCCGAGTAGATGATCTTGTGGAATTCGTACGGGTGGCCCCAGTCGATCTTCGCCTCCTCGACGTGGGCGCCGAGCTCCCTCGAATCGGCGGGCCGCGCGCGCTGGTGAGCCCGCGACCTCCGGGTCCACGGCGGCGAACCCGAGGTCGACGCTCCAGCCCACGCGCCAGCCGCGCACGTCGCCTTCGCAGGCGGCGAGGTAGTCCCGGCGGCGCGTCGATCGACATCGGATCGCGGGCGTCGGGCCCAGCCAGGACCTGGAGCAGGATCGCCGCGTCGCGAACGGTGCGCGTCATCGGGCCGTTGTGAGATCGCGCGCCCCAGAGATCGGCGCTCGGCCAGTAAGGCACCCGCGCGAGCGAGGGCTTGAGCCCGAAGATCCCGCAGAGCGCCGAGGGGATGCGGATCGAGCCGGAGCCGTCGGAGCCGTGGGCGACGGGCTGCAGGCCGGCCGCCACCGCGGATCCCGCCCCGCCCGAGGAAGCGCCCGGACGTGCGGGCGAGGTTCCAGGGGTTCTTGCACGGCGGCCCGATCAGGTTGTCGCACATGTCCTTGTAGCCGAAGTGAGGCGTGTTGGTCTTGCCGAGGAGCAGGCCGCCCGAGGCGCGGAGGCGTGACGCCACCGCGCCGTCTTCGGCCGGCACGTTGTGCTCGAAGAACTTCGACCCGTACGTCGTGCGGATGCCCGCCGTCGGCTCGAGATCCATGATGGAGTAGGGGATGCCGTCCAGGGCGCCGCGGCCTCGCCGCGGGCGAAGCGCGCCTCGGCCGCGCGCGCCAGCTCGCGCGCGTGGTCGGCCGTGACCGTGAGGTAGGCGTTGAGCTTCGGGTTCAATCGCTCGACGCGGGTGAGCACGGCGTCGGTCACCTCCACCGGCGAGAGCTTCTTCGCGCGGTAGAGTCGGCCGAGCTCGAGGGCGGGCGTGTACGACAGATCGGTCGCGTTCATCGGCGCCTCCTGATGGTGATCGACGAAGCGCGGGCGGACGAGCCCCGAGCCCGTCCGCCCGATGGCCTAAGGGTAGGGTGCGCCGGCGCCGCCGTCCAGAGGGGTCCCGCTTCCGAGGGCCGGCGATCCGGCCGCCGGCGGTCGTGCCGAGCAGCCCCATCGAGGGTGGCGGCTCGCGCGCGGCACCACGTATGCGCGGCGGGCGGGCGGGACTCGAGCCTGCGCGGCCGAGGCCGCCGTGCGATGATCGAAGGCGCCCTCATCTCTCGCCGAACGGAGGCTTCGCTCATGCCCGATCACGCGCCCACGGTGCTCTGCCCGTCCGATCCGCTGCGCGAGTTCGTCGCCGCCGTCGCCCGCCGCATGGGCGCAGACGCCGACGTGGCGGCGGAGCTGGGACGGCACCTGGTCGGCTCGAATCTCGCCGGCCACGATTCACACGGCGTCATCCGCGTCCCGCAATACGTCGGCGACATGGATCGGGGCGTCATCGTCCCTCGGCGCGTCCCGCCCTCATCGGGAGAGCGGCGTCGCCGCCCTGGTCGACGCCCATCGAGGGTTCGGCCAGCACTCCACGATGTTCGCTCTCGAATGGGCCATGGGACGCGCACGCGAGCACGGGGTCGCGATGGCGGCCGTGCGGCACTCGACCCACATCGGCCGGCTCGGGAGTACGCCGAGCGCACGGCGGCCGAAGGCCTGATCGGGATCGTGACGGTGGGCGCGGTGGGGGACGGGATCGGCGGCGTCGTGCCGTTCGGCGGGCGCACCCGCTTCCTCGGGACGAATCCCGTGGGCGCTCTCCGTGCCGGGCCGCACGCGGCGCCTCATCTTCGACGCCGCGACCTCCACCGTCGCGGAGGGCAGGTGCGTCGCGCGCGCAGCCGGGAAGCCGTTGCCTCCGGACGCCATCGTCGATCCCGCCGGACATCCCAGCCGGGACGCCGAGGCGCTTCTACGCGGGCGGGCGCTCCTACCGCTCGGCGGCGCGCTCGCCGGGCACAAGGGCTACGGGCTCGGACTCGCGTCGGCGCTCCTGGGGGCGCTCGGCATGATCGGCGACGCCGAGCCCACGCTGGTGGGGGCGGCGCCTCCGGAGTCCGCCGACGACCGGGGCCGCATCGCTGGCGTGTTCCTCGAGGTGATCGATCCGGCGGCCTTCGGGGATCCGGCCCGGTACGCGGACCTGGTGGACGAGGCGCTCGACGCGGCCAAGCGCCAGCCGCCCGCCAACGGAATTGCCGAGGTCCTGGTGCCGGGCGAGCCGAGGAGCGCGCCCGCGCGCGCCGGAGCCGCGACGGCATCTCGCTGCCCGTCGCGACGTGGGCCGAGCTCGGGAAGGTGGCGGCGCGCTTCGCGTGCCGGTTCCGCCGCACAAGCCCGGCGTCTGAGCGCGCAGGCGCTCCCCGCGCCGGCGCTCGCCCGGGGACGCCGAGCGGGCGGAACGCGCCCGGGTGGCTAGTTCGCGCCTGGAGCGCGGTAGGCGACGGTCTTCTTGACCGCCTGGTCGACTTCCTCGGGGAGATCAGGACCGTCGTCTTGAGCCGCACGGCGCCGCTCGCCGCCCACGGTGAGCGACCGCCGTGGCGCTCACCGTGTCGGGCAGCTCGACGATCACGAAGGCGTCGGTCTCGCCGTAGGCGAAGTAGAAGGCCTCCAGCCGTCCGCCCAGGCTCTTGAGCACCGCCTCGATCGCGGCCCGGCGCTTGGAGCCGCCGTCCTTGATGACGCCCCGGGCGCCGTCCAGGTGTAGGACGTCTCGAACAGGTACTTGGGCATCGCATGCCTCCCGTGCGCCCTGCTCGGGCGCGCTTTTCTGTCCGGACTGCACGGAGGGAACGTCCCGTCGCGGGAGACAGGACCATAGCGCGATCGGACAGCCCGGGCAAGGGACGCGGAGCCGCGAGTCCGACGTGCGCCCGCGCGGGCCTGCGTCACCCTTGCCGAGGATCAGGATGACGATGCCCGCCAGCATGACGGCGCAGCCGAGCCAGATCTGGCGGATCCGCGCGCCCTCGCCGAAGACGAGCCAGCCGATGACCAGAGCGCCAGCACGATCTCGATCTGCTTGACGGCCTCGACGTACGAGCTCACGGTCATCGTGTAGGCCGTCGTTCCGAGCTGAGTCGACAGCGCGGCGAACGCGCCGAGCCCCACGAAGCCGAGCCAGTGCCGCCCGATCTGGCGGAAGTGGCGAGCGGAGCGATACAGGACCCAGGGTGTGATGAGCACCGAGCAGAAGAGATAGCCCATGAACACCGCGTAGGTGGGGCTCGAGAGCAGCGCGATCTTCTTGATGATCACGACCGACGGCGCGTAGAAGAGCGCGGCGCCGAGCGTGTAGCGCTGCCCGGGATCGCGGATCAGCGAGACCAGGGGCGCCCAGAGCGACACGCGCGCCCGGCTCACGTTGATCAGGTAGACGCCGGCGACGCAGACGAGCACGCCCACCACGCCCAGGAACGACGGCTCCTCGCCGAGCGTGAAATACCCCCACACCACGAGCAGGACGACGGAGAGCTTCCACAGCGCGGTGACGAGCGAGATCTCGGCGACCTTCAGTGCGAGCGCCAGGCACTGGGTGCCCGTGATCTGCGTCACGCGCGAAGAGGAAGCAGTACCAGTAGACACCCGGGCTGCCGCGGGCGGCACGCCCTGCACCAGGAGCGGCGCCGCCGCGAACGGCAGGATGAACGTGAACCGGCCCCAGACGTTGATCGTCTCGTCGAGGGCGTGGCCGAGGCGCTTCATCACCATGTTCCGCAGCACCTGGAACAGGGCGCTGCCCACCGAGAGCACGAACCAGAGCACGCGTCTCTCCTTTGCTCCCGGCTGCCTGGCCGGGCCCGAGGCACGCGGGCCATCGTAGTGAAACCCACTGCGCAGGGAACCATCGCGCAGCGAGTGCGCCGGCTCGGCCGGCTGCGCTGACACTGGCAGCGCGTCGACCCTGGGGCCAGCGGTGGGCTCCGGTCGCCCGCGGCGACGCAGGGTTTTCCCTGACGCGCTTTCACGGGTGACGCGAGCGCGCTGGCCGTCGGCAACGGCTCTGCGAGACGTGGTGCCACTCGTGCGCGATGCTCGAGGGATCGAGGCGGATCGGGCTCAGCTTGATCGGCCCGCAGCACATCGACGAGCGCATGGCCACCGACGTCGGCCTGTTCGAGGGCACTGCGGTGTCCCTTGGCGTTCCGAAGACCACGCGTGACCCGGTACGAGATCCTGGGCTCGGCGCCCGTGTCGGACCGGCTCGTGATGGGAAGCCTTGTCTTTCGCAACGACCCGCTTGCGAACGGTCGTGGCTTCTCCTATGGTGGCCTCGGTCGACCTAAGGCCATGCGGAATTTTTCCCCACCCGTCTCGCGGGAGGAGGACCCAGAGCAATGAAGCTTGTCGGTGCGTTCCTCACCGTCCTCATGCTCGGCCTGTCGTGGTGAGCACGGCGTCGGCCGGAGGTGACCGTCAACCTCCAGGTTGCCGCCGATGGATTGACCGCGCCGCTCAATCATGGTGACGCCGCCTGACGGCACCAAGCGGCGCTTCATCACCGGAGCAGATCGGCGTCATCAGGATCCTGATGCCCGACGGGAAGATCCTGGACGAGCCGTTCCTCAACATCCGCCACCGCATCCCGAAGCTCCATCCAGGACTTCGACGAGCGCGGGCCTGCTCGGTCTCGCGTTCCACCCGGACTTCAAGAACAACGGCCGGTTCTTCGTCGCCTACAGCGGGCTTCTTCCCGGGACTCCACGCTCGACAAGGTCGTGTGGTACGACCACACGAACTACGTCGCCGAGTACCGGGTGTCGGCCTGATCGACCCCAACAAGGCCGATCCGCTTGAGCGAGCGGATCCTGACCAAGATCGACTGGCCGCAGTTCAACCACAACGGCCACTGGATCGCCTTCGGGCCCGACGGGTTCCTCTACATCTCGACGGGTGACGGCGGCTACGCGAACGACTGGGGCATCGGCCACAACGTCACCAAGGGCAACGGCCAGGACCTCGGCTCGCTCCAGGGCAAGATCCTTCGCATCGACGTGAACAAGATGGACGCCAGCAAGGGCGAGGCCTACGGTATCCCCGCCGGACAACCCGTTCGCGGGTCGCCAGGATGCGAAGCCCGAGATCTGGGCCTACGGCTTCCGCAACCCGTGGCGGTGCTCGTTCGACATGGGCGGCAGCAAGCAGCTCTTCTGCGCGGACGTCGAGCAGAACAGCATCGAGGAAGTCGACATCGTCACGAAGGGCGGGAACTACGGCTGGCGGGTCAAGGAAGGCGAGCACGTGCTTCGACTTCGTGAACCCGAACACGCATCCGGCGAGCTGCGAGTCGACGGGGATGATCGATCCCATCGTCGAATACCCGAACTGCAACGTGACGCAGGAGTGCAAGGGACCTGTCCATTACCGGCGGGTTCGTGTACCGCGGCAGCCACGGCCCCTGGCAGGGCAAGTACTTCTTCGGAGACTGGAGCAAGCAGTTCTGGCGTGCGGGACGGCCGGATCTACGTCGCGTCCGAGTCCGGCGGCAAGTGGACGATGGAGGACGTGAAGGTCGCCAACATGCCGACCTTCAACTCCTAGCATCCTGGCGTTCGGTCAGGACGTCGACGGCGAGGTGTACGTTCTGACGCAGGACACGACGGGGCCGGTCGGCGGTCTGGCCAAGATCTACAAGATCGCACCCTAGAGACACGTGGCGGGGCCCGGCGGATCGCCGGGCCCCGTCATGACTGCGCCATGCGAAAGCGTGCTCTCGGCCTCGGGATGGCCGCGACGGTCCTGACCGGAGGGCTTCGTCACGGCCGTCGTGCTCGCCCAGTCCCGCCGCCGGCTCCGGCGGGCGGGGCGCCGGCCAACGGCCCCGCGCCGCCGGTCGAGTTCACCAAGGAGTTCCTGGGCGATTCCAAGAACGTCCAGCAGGGCCGGGTCGTCTGGCAGGCGCGCTGCCAGTTCTGCCACGGGAAGATGGCGTATCCAGGCAAGGCCCGAAGCTCGACCCGCCGCGCTACACTCCGGATTTCGTCTACGACCGCGTCGCGAACGGGTTCCAGGGCATGCCGCCCTGGCGTCACGAGTACTCGGTGGAGCGAGCTGAAATCGGTGGTGGCCTACGTCCTCAGCCGCGAGTTTCCCAACTGACTCGCATGCCTCCGATCCTCCAGAAGATCACCGTTCCCTACGAGTATCCGGTCTATTTCACGGTCGACGTCTTCGACCCCGGGAATCCCGATCTAGTGGAGGCGCTCGCCCGGAAGGAGCCGTCCCGCCGGCACCGTCGTGTTCGTCGTCCTGGAGCGTGCGGTGTCCGAGGCCTGGCCGGGGTTGTCCGCCACCGTCGCGCGCTACGTCGAGCGGCATGCGGACCGGCTCGAGCTCGTGGCCCAGCCCTGGGTCGTCGAGGGTGGGGAGGCGGTCAAGAACGACCCAGCGCCGCTGCTGGCGCTCCAGACGGTGCTCCACGCGCTCCGGCCTGGACCGCCAGTCCTTCGTGGCCATCGTGGGAGGCGGCGCGCTGCTCGACGCCGCGGGCTACGCCGCCGCGACGGCGCACCGTGGGATCCGGACCGTGCGGCTGCCGACCACGGTGCTCGCGCAGGCGGACTCGGGCGTCGGCGTCAAGAACGGCGTCAACGCCTTCGGCGTGAAGAACTTCCTCGGCACCTTCGTGCCGCCGTTCGCCGTGCTGAACGACCGGCGGTTCCTCGAGAGCCTCGGCCGGCGCGACACGCTCGCTGGGATGGCCGAGGCCGGTCAAGGTCGCGCTGATCCGCGACCCGGAGTTCCTCGCCTGGCTGGAAGCGCACGCCGACGCGCTGGCCGCCTGCGCCCGGAAGCGGTGAGCGAGCTGATCCGGCGCGCCGCGGCTTCACCTGAGCACATCGCCACCTCCGGCGATCCGTTCGAGATGGGAGCGCGCGGCCGCTCGACTTCGGGCACTGGGCCGCCCACCAGCTCGAGGCGCTCACGCGCGAATCGGCTCCGCCACGGGAGGCGGTGGCCATCGGCATCGCGCTCGACACGCTGCTACTCGCTCGCGGCCGGACTGCTCCCGGCCGCTGCCGTCGAGCGCGTGCTCGGCCTCCTCGGGCGGCTCGGCGCTGCCGCGCTGGGACGAGGCGCTCGATCTCGCGGATCCCGCCGGCCGGCCCGTGCGTCCTGGACGGCCTCGCGGAGTTCCGGGAGCACCTGGGCGGCGAGCTCACCGTCACGCTGCTGGCCGCGATCGGCCGGGGCGTCGAGGTGCACGAGATGCGCGAGACGCTCTCGTGGTTGGCGCCCTGGACGAGCTGCGCCGCGCGCCACGGCCGACCGTGAAGCTCGCCGTTCCGGGCGAGCCTGCATCTCACCTACTGCACGAACATCCATCCCGGCGAGAGCTGGGCCGAGGTGCGCGCGAACCTCGAGCGCCACGTGGCGAGGTCAAGGCGGCCGTGGCGCCGACCCGGCCCTTCGGCGTCGGCCTGCGGCTCTCGGCGGCGGCGGCGGCCGCACGCTGGCGCGCCCCGCCGAGCTGCGAGGCGTTCCGTGCCTTCCTGCACGACAGCGGCTTCTACGTCTTCACGATCAACGGCTTTCCGTACGGGCCGTTTCACGGGACGCGCGTGAAGGAGGAGGTCTACCTCCCCGACTGGCTCGACGACGAGCGGCTCGACGTACAGCGATCGCCTGGCCGACCTGCTCGCCGCGCTTCTCCCAGAGGAGTCCGGATGGAGGGACCGTCAGCACCGTGCCCGGCGCCTTCAGGAGCGCGTCCGGGACGCGGCCGACGAGGCGCGAATGGCGGACCTGATGATCCGCGCACGCGGCCGGGCCTGCATCGCCTGCGCGGAGCGCACCGGCCGGACGATCGCGCTCGCGCTCGAGCCCGAGCCCGAGCTGCCTGCATGGAGACCGCTGGACAGACCGTGCGCTTCTTCGAGGCGCACCTGTTCGCGGCGCCGGCGGTGGCCGCGTTCGGCGCGCCTCGCCGGCCTGGGCGCGGCGAGGCGAGGCCGCGCTGCGCCGCCATCTCGGACGTGTGCCTCGACGCGCTGCCACGCGGCCGTCGAGTTCGAGGACCGCGACCGCCGGTCTGGCCGCGCTCGCGCGCCGGCGCGGCATCCGGGTCGGCAAGGTGCAGGTGAGCGCGGGCCTGCGCGTCCGGATGGATCCCGGCGATCGGGCGCGCTGGACGCCGCTCCGCCGCTTCGCCGAGGGCGTCTACCTGCCACCAGGTGGTCGAGCGCGCGGACGGCCGGCTGACGCCGCTACCTGGACCTGCCGGAGGCGCTGGCGGCGCGCCGCGCGCGGACGGCGGGCGGAGCACCGACGAGTGGCGGATCCACTTCCACGTCCCGCTGTTCCGCGAGGAGCTGGGGCCGTTCGCGAGCACGCAGGACTTACCTCCGCGGGTGCTGGGGCTTCTCACGCGACGAGGCCCACCACGCCACACTCGAGGTCGAGACCTATACGTGGGACGTGCTGCCCGAGGCGTACCGCCGCGAGCGGACATCGCGGTCGCCGTGGCGCGCGAGCTGCGCTGGGTCCTCGACCAGCTCGGCGTCGGACCTTGACCGCCTTGAGCGGTTTCGCGAGCGTCGCCACCCCGACTGGGCCGACATGTTCAGAAACGGTCTGACCGCCGTACCTCCTGCTCGGGCGGGTGTCGAACCTGCCGACGGTCTGGACGAACACGCTCGCGGCGGCGACGCTCGCCGGCGCGGGCCGTGGCCCCGGGCCGCCTGATCTTCCTCGCTGGCCGCGTTCTCGCTCCTCTACACCGGCGGCATGTACCTGAACGACGCCTTCGACCGCGAGAGCGACGCGCAGCGAGCGGCCTGAGCGGCCGATCCCGTCGGGCCGCGTCCGGGCGGGATCCGTCTTTGCGATCGGCTTCGGGCTTCGGCTGCCGGCGTCCTGGCCGTGGCGGCCGCCGCGTCGGCCCCGACCCGCAGCGGCTCGGGGCCGTGGCGTCGGGCGTCTGGCTGGCGGAGTGATCATCGCGTACGACGCCTGGCACAAGGCGAATCCCCCTGAGTCCGGCGGTGATGGGACTCTGCCGCGTGCTCGTGTACCTGACGGCGGCCCTCGCCGCCGCGGGCCGCATCCGGCCCGGCGGTCTGGGGGCGGCGCGGTCGTCCTGCTCGCTACCTGATCGGACTCACGTACGTCGCGAAGCAGGAGAACCTCGGGAGCTCCGCCGCCTCCTGGCCGCTCGCCTTCCTGAGCGCGCCGTTCCTCTACGCGTGGCCGTCGCTCTGCCGGCGGCGCCGGCGCGCTCCTCTACCTCGCCTCTCCTGGTCTGGGTCGTCTTCGCGGTCAGCCTGCTCGTCCTCGCCCGGGGCGCCGGGACATCCGGCGCGCGGTTGTCAGCCTGATCGCCGGCATCCCGCTGCTCGACGCGCTCCTCATCGCCGGCGCCGGCGACCCGGCGCGGGCGGCGTGGGCCGTCGCGGGGTTCGGGCTCACGCTGGCGCTTCCAGCGCTGGGTGCCGGGGACCCGAGGGGAGACCGACTCCGCCCGGCGCGGCGAGCTGGGCCAGCCGGGCCGGGGCCGCGCCTCCAGCCGCCTGCGCGACGTCGATCGCGGGAGACCCGGTGTCCCGCGCGGCGGCGCGCTCGCGGTGGCGCGCCGGGCCGACCCGTCCCTACTACTGGACGGGACCGCAGGGGCCCGCCGTGGCGGACAAAGCGTCGAGGGACAACGTCTTCCGGCGGACGGAGGAGCACATGAAGCCATCGCCACTCGTCGAGACGGTGAGCGCCACCCTTGCCGGCGGCGCGGCGCCGAGCGGTTTCGCGGGGCGCTCGCGGCCGTGGTCCGGCACTTCGGCGCCGACATGGGCGATGATCCACCGGCTGGAATCCGGCCGACCGGCACCTCGACCTGGTGGCCACGACCGACGGGGTGCCGGAGCCCGTCCTGGCAGCGGCGCGCCGCATTCCCGGCAAGGGGATCGCGGGCGAGACCGCGCTGACGGGCAAGCCGGTGTCGATGTGCAACCTCCAGGACGGACACCAGCGGCGTGGCGCGTCCGGGCGCGAGGCCACCGGGGCTCAGGGACGCTCTGCGTGCCCGTGCTCCGGGGGATCAGGTCGTCGGCACGCTCGGGATCGGCAGTTCGCGGGGAGCGCACGTTCAGCGAAGCGGAGACGCGCCGAGCTTCTGGCGGCGGGCCGCGCTCTCGCCGATCCGATTGCGCGCGAGCCCGGCGCGGTGGCGGGCTAGGGAGGGAACGTCATGGCGGCCGCATCGTCCCGACCGTCCGCGGTCGACATTCGCCGGGCCGGCGACCGGTTCCACACGCGAATCGGCTGGCTCGACTCCTACCACAGCTTCAGCTTCTCGAACCACTACGACCCGGCGAACACGCACCACGGGCTGCTGCTCGTCTCGAACGACGACACCGTCCGCGCCGGCACCGGCTTCCGCACCCACCCCCACCAGGACATGGAGATCGTCACCTGGGTGCTGGACGGGGAGCTCGAGCACAAGGACTCGGAGGGCACACGGGCATCATCTATCCGGGCCTCGCCCAGCGGATGAGCGCGGGCACGGGTATCTGGCACTCGGAGATGAACCCGCGGCACGACCGGGACGTCCACTTCGTGCAGATGTGGGTCGCCGCCGGACACCGAGCGGATCCAGCCCGGCTACGAGCAGCTCGACATCAACGCCGAGCTCGAGCAAGGGCGGCCTGGTGCCGATCGCGTCGGGCCGAGGCCACGCCGCGGCGATCTCCATCCGCCAGCGGGGCGCCGTCCTCTGGGGCGGGCGGCTCAAGCCCGGCGAGACGGTCCGCGTTCCCGATGCGCCGTTCGTCCACGTCTTCGTGGCGCGCGGGGCGCTGTCTCGAGGGCGCGGGGCCGCTCGCCGACGGGCGATGCCGCGCGGCTCACGGAGCGGGCGCCCGGACGCTCACCGCCGATCCCGCCTCGGGGGCCGAGGTGCTCATCTGGGAGACGGCAGGGGAGCCGGCAGGGCGCCCGACGCGACTCCCCGTCACGGCCGCGAACGGCTCGTGACCGGGACGCTGTGGGCGCCCCCGATCCGACGAAGCCCGCGCTCGGTCCGGACCAGGAGAAGCGGCCCGTTCACGGCCCAGCGGAGCTGCTGGTCCCGGCCGCGGCCGAGGAGCCACGGTTCGGCTGCGAGCGGGCGACGACCAGCTGCGCCTCCGAGCCTCGCCACCGCCGCGAGCTCGGTCACCGCGTCCGAAGCGGACCACGGCACGTCGACCGGCGTCGCCGGCCCCACCCAGTCCTCCGCCATGCGCCGGAGATCGTAGCTGACCGTGGCCTCGAGACCGAGCATGCGCTGCCAGGGCTCGGGTGGGCGCCGCCACCGCGACTCCCAGACAGGGAGTCGCCTGCGAGCTGGAAGCGACGTGCTGCCAGCACGAGCGGCGCGGCTGTCCGCCACGATGCGGGTCCGCGCCTCCCGCATCACCGTCTCGTTCCGAGGCGTCGCGCTCGATCAGCACCACGATGGGTCGATCCTGTTCCCTTCATGACGATCTTTTCCCTCCTCCCAAGACAACGATGGCGCCGGCACCTCGACGAGGTGCGAAGCGCCATTGCCAGACATGTGCGCCACGCTGCGCGGCTGGCACGGGGTGGTGCATCGGCGGTGCCAGACGCCGTACCGTGGAGGCCCATGGCCACCCAAGCTCGTGTCAGAGCGGGAAAAGCGCGCGAGACGGGTCCGCGTCCGGCCGTGAGCCGCCGCGCGTGGACCTTCCCCGTGCCCGCCCGGTAGGCACCTGCCCACCGGACGGACAGCCGGGGACCGGCGTCAGCGTCCGAAGACGTGGTCCAGGAGCAGGCCTTGACGGCGGTCGCGTCGACCGGGCCGTCGGGGAGAAAGCCTGGCTCGCTCGAGATGACGAGCGGGCCCGCCGCGAGGTCGTCCGTCGGGCGGCCGTGCGAGCCCTTCGACGAGGCTCGCGTCGAGCGGGATCACGTCCATCAGGTACCGGAAGCCGAGCGCCTTCTTGGCGAGCCGCCAGCCGATCGTTGCCTCGGGACCCGGAGCGCGGGATCGAGGAACAGCTCCACCGGGTCGTAGCCGGGCTTCCGGTGGATGTCGACCGTCCGCGCGAAGTCCGGCGCGCGGGCGTCGTCGAGCCAGTAGTAGTACGTGAACCAGCGGTCCGCGCCGCGACACCAGCGACCAGCTCGCCCGCGCGCGGGATGATCCAGTCCCGCGGCGCGCTTGCCCTCCTCGTCGAGCACGCGCTCCACGCCCGGCAGGCCCTCCAGCAAGCGCTGGACCTCGGCCACGCGCTCCCGCCGGCGCACGTAGACGTGCGCGACCTGGTGGTCCGCGACCGCGAACGCCTCGGAGGCCCCGGGATCGAGGAGCTCCCGACCGAGCTCGTTCCGGACCTGGATGAGGCCGGCCTCCCGGAGCGTCCGGTTCACGTGGATCGCGCCCGTCACCGGCGTGATGCCGTACTCGGACAGCACGACGACCCGCGTCCCGTCCCGCCGCACGTGCGCGATGAGCTCGCCGCAGAGCGCATCGACCGCCCGCAGATCCTGGGCGATGGCCGGGTGGCCGGGCCCGAGCCGCTGCAGGTTGTAGTCGAGGTGCGGCAGGTAGACCAGCGTCAGCGTCGGCCGCTTCGTGTCGTAGACGTGGCGCGCGCAGTCGGCGATCCAGCGGCTCGCCGCGAGATCGGTGGCCGGACCCCAGAACTGGAAGAGCGGGAACTGGCCGAGCCGAGCGTTCAGCTCGTCCCGCAGCTCGGCGGGCTGCGTGTACACGTCGGGGATCTTCCGCCCGTCGGCGGGGTACATCGGCCGCGGCGTCACCGACCAGGTCGCCGCGCTGTGCATGTTGTACCACCAGAAGAGCTTGGCGCACGTGAACGCGGCGTCGCGCCGCTGGGCCGTCTCCCAGACCTTCTCGCCTGCGACCAGCCGATTCGACTGGCGCCAGAGCCAGACCTCTGCCAGGTCACGGAAGTACCAGCCGTTGGCGACGATGCCGTGGTCGCGGGGAGGAGCCCGGTCGTGAGCGTGGCCTGCGCGGAGCAGGTGACGGCCGGGAGGATCGCGCGAAGTGGACGGGACGCGCCCTCGCGCGCGAGGGCGGCGAGGCTCGGGGTCGCCTCGCCGATGAGCTCCCGGTCAGCCCGACGACGAGGAGGACGATCGTGCGGTGCACGCGGTGTGATCGGGACGCGCCGGTGGCGGAGCGGCCGGCCGGTCAGGCGCTCGGACGACCCGCGCCGCCCGGGGTGCCGGTGACTCGGGGTGCCTGGCCGCGCAGGACCGAGTTGCCCTCGAACAGCCGGCTCTGATCGATGACGGGGTCCGTCTCGAGCGCGGCGGGGTCCAGCTGGCCGCTCTGGGCGAAGAAGGCCACGGGATTCTCCCAGGCGACGCGCCGGATGTCCGCCTCGGCGATCCCGCTCTCGCGCATGAGGGCGACGGTCTTCGGCACCTTGAGGGATCGCTCACGCCCCAGTCCGCCGCGCTGTTGATCAGGATCCGCTCGGTTCCGTAGCGCTTCACCAGCGCGACCATCCGGGGCTCGTCCATCTTCGTGAACGGGTAGATGGAGTGCCCGGCCCAGCAGCCGGTCTCTCGCACGAGCGGGAGCGTCTCCTCCGTGTTGTGATCGATGAGCACGCGACCTTCGGGGAACCCGACGTCTCGGACCAGGGCCAGGCTCCGCTCCGTGCCGCGCTTCTTGTCCCGGTGCGGCGTGTGAATCAGGACCGGCAGGTCGAAGCGGAGGGCCAGCTCGAGCTGGGCCGCGAAATACTTCTCCTCTTCCGGCGTCTGGTCGTCGAACCCGATCTCGCCGACGGCGACGACGCCGTCCTTGGCGAGGTAGCGCGGCAGGAGCTCGATCACGCCTGGCGCGACGCGCCGGTTGTTGCGCCTCCTTCGGGTTCAGCGACAGCGTGCAGAAGTGGTGCACGCCGAACTGGCTCGCGCGGAAGCGCTCCCAGCCGAGCAGCCCGTTGAAGTAGTCCTCGAAGGTGCCGACGTGAGTGCGCGGCTGGCCCGAGCCAGAAGGAGGGCTCGACGATGGCGGCGATGCCGGCCTGCGGCCATCGTCTCGTAGTCGACGGTCGTCCGCGAGGTCATGTGGATGTGCGGATCGAAGAGCTTCATGAGCGGCTCCCGTTCTCGCCCAGGAGGTAGGCGACATCGTCCGGAACGCTCCGGCCCGCCGCCCGGCGCTCGCTGGCGTAGTCGGCCGCCATCCGCCGGAGCTCCGGCGTGATGCGGTCCTCGAGCCCGAGGATACGCCCGACGGCGACCTCGATGAAGATCGCCTTCAGGACCATCTGGTTGAAGCTCGACTCGGGGAAGTGGCGGGCCGGGAAGGGGTTCTCGCACGCGATCGCTTCGAACACGGGCTGGACGGACGTCCGGCACGCCTCCACGCCCAGCGGCGACGAAGCGGCCCGGATCGGGCAGGAGGGCAAGCGCCCGAAGGACGGCCTGGCGCTCGCGGGTGTCGCCCTGGAAGAAGCACTCCTCCACGAGCGCCTCGAGCTCGCCCGGCGCGAGCCCGGCGGCCGCGTGGAGCAGGAGGGCGGTGCGGGTCAGCCCGTCGAGACCCCACGGCGCGACGGGCCAGGTGATACCGGCCGCGCGGAGCCGCGACACTTCCGCCGGCGCCGGCTCGATCACCGAGCGGCCCGCCTGGCGGGTTGCCAGCGCGAACGCCGTGGCGAAGGCGCTCCGGTCGAGCGGCGCCGCGGCCGCCGAGACCGCGGTGGCCAGCCAGCGCTGAGCGGCCGCGCTGCCCTGAGCGCGGACGACGGCCGAGGAGGCCCTCCGCGATCTCGAGCGGGGGGCCACCGGGGACGGGGACAGCGAGCTCGGCCGGGATCTCTCGGAGTTGGTCACGACATCGAGCGGGGCCGCCGCGCGACCGAGTATAGCGCAGGCGGCGCGGCGACGGGTCACGGATGCCAGAGCGCCCCCGCTACCGCATTCCCCAGATCCCGGATGCTCTCGAACATCGACGCGTAGCAGTACGCGATCAGGAACAGGCCCGCGGCCACCGGAACGGGCCAGCGGGCCCGAGCCTTCTCCACCAGGCCGAGGGCCTGGCCCGCGACCTCCGGCCACCGGCGCTCCATCCAGACCGCCGCCGCGCCGATCATCGCGCCCGCCAGGATGTCCGTCGGATAGTGAAAGCCCATGTACGCGCGAGCGCACAACATGAAGATGAGGAGAACGCCCGCCGCGGCGCCGAGCCAGGGCTGGAGGCTCCCCAATGGTCCAGACCAGCGGGAGCAGGAACGCGGCGTGATCGCTCGGGAACGCGTGAAGGTCGTCGGGGACCAAGTTCTGGAACGACGCCTGAAAGAGCTCGCTGAAGGCCGGATCCTCGGTCGGCCGGTGACTCACCCACAGATCCTGGATGACGCGTGACACGAACAGCGCGAGACCGGCCGCCATGAACCCGCCGAGGACTCTCCGGCGAATGGAGTCGACGCGCTGACGTGAGCCTTGAGCCGCGCTCCAGTAGCCGGCGAGAAGGGACTACGGTCGGAATGGATCGGAAGAGCAGGTTGGTCGTCTGGGCGGCGAGCCTGTCGAAGAACCACGACTGACCTCCCAGGGAGGCGAGCCAGGCGACGAAGGCCATCTCGATATCCCAGCGTGGCATGCGGGACCCCCATCCCGTGCGAATTGGCGCGGCTCGTGCCTCCCAGTGTCAGCCAAATCGCGCCGATGGCAAAGTGCCCCCGGATCTCTCCGGCCGGGCGTGCGGTCAGGGGCCGGGCGGGGTCGGCGGCGGCAGGATGACGACGATCTCGCTGAGGACGCGGCTGACGCCCGGAAGGCTCCCACGACTTCCTCGGCGACGCGCCGCTGATCGTCGCGCGCCACCCGCCCGCTGAGCGAGACCTGGTCGTCCCGGCAGCTGAAGAACAGGCCAAGATCGCGCGTCCGCGGATGGCACAGGAGCGCCGCGTGGACGCGGGCGGTCAGGCAGCGGTCGCGCGCCTCGGCCAGTGGGCTGGGCGTGGCGTGAAAGCGCTCGGCCGCCAGCGCGGCGCGGATCGTCGCCACCGCGGCGGGACGGATCGAGCCGGGCGGTGTTGAGCACGAGATCGTACTGGAGAGGATCGTCCAGCGCCACGTCGTAGAGGTGGCGGATCCGCGCGGCCCAGTCACGGTCGGCTTCGCGCCACGACCTCCTCCGCGTCGGGCACGAGCCCGCGCTCGGCCTCCAGGCGACGCGCGCGCACGTGAAGCGGCGCCGTCACGCGGAGGCGGAAGGCGTGCCGGATGCGCTGGAGCACGAAGCGTCGAGCCGCGTCCCGACGACGACGACGTTGTCGTGCGCCGCGAACTCCCAGATCACCGCCTCGACGGCGGCCGGGTAGTCGCGGCGCGTCTCCAGCAGCCGCTCGCGCAAGGTCGGCCGGCCCTCGAGGAGCCGCTCCAGCTCGGCGACGCCCTGGCCGAGCCGCTCCGCGGCCTTCAGGATGATCTCGCGATCGGCGAAGGTGTAGCGTCAGCTCCTCGCCAGCACCCGGCCGAGCGCGTCGCCGGCGCTGCCGAGGGCCGGCGGAGATCGTGACGATGCTCACGGCCGCGCTCCGGGCCGGCGCGGACAGAGTCCCGCGCGCATGGCGAGGCGCCAGGCGCTCCGGGATCGCGAGCGCAGCCACGGCAGCGGCGGCAATGGGAACGGGCTGGATGGCGCACGTGAACGTCGCATCGCACGTTCCTGCGACGACGAGCGAGCGTCTGAAGCCTGGCGGCAGGCTCAGGCGCGGCAGGCTCGAGGCGCTGTCAAGGCTGCGGACTTGGCCCCTCGACCGGGCGTCGCGTCCATCGTAGGATGGAGCCGTGCGAAGCGGCGCGATCCCGGCCGGCGAGCCCGCCCGCGTCCTGTCGGGAGTGCCGCTGTTCGCGGGGCTCGACCGGGTCGACTCTCGCCAAGCTGGCCGGCCCACTTCGAGCGCGTCCGGTTCGAGCCCGGCGAGATCGTCTTCCACGAGGGCGATCCCGGCGACGCCTTCTACGTGGTGCTCGACGGGACCTTCAGCGACTACGTCGAGGTCGTCCGAGGCCGGGCGTCGACCGTCAGCCTCGCGACGCTGGGCGCCGGGGCACGACGTTCGGCGACATCGCGCTCGCTCTCGAACCGGCCCCGCTCGACCACCGTGCGAGCCGAGACGGCGGGCGAGGCGCTCGCGGCTCGAGCGGGGCCGGTTCCTCGGGCTCGTCGCGCAGGAGCCCGCCGTGGCGCTCGCGATCGCCGCGACTCTCAGCGAGCGCGTGTGGCGCGCCAACGTCCGCGGCGTGCGGACCGTCGAGACCCGCGACGCGCGAGCTGACCGGCGACGGCGATCGCCGTGCCGCGGCCGGCGCCGGCGCGGCGCGCAGTGGCGGCGCGGGATCGCTCCTCGGCCGGCGTGGCCGGGGCGCGCTCGCCCTCGCGATCCTCGCCGTGACGTGGCTGATGCCGCCCGCGGGTCTGCACGCCGGCGGGCTGGCGCGCGCTCGGCACGCTCGGCGCCATGGTGCCGGTGCTCGCCCTCGAGGCGCTTGCCGGAGGCGTTCCTGGCCCTCGCTGGCGATCGCCGTCTGGACGCTCGCCGGCGTCGCGCCCGCCGCGGGTGGGCCTCGCCGGGATTCGCCACGCCGAGCTGGGTCCTCGTCGTGGCGGTGCTGTGCTTCGGCAGGCGCGCTGGCCTCGACGGGTCTGCGTCTACCGGCTCGCGCTCGCGATCGTCGGACGGGCGCGCGGGTGGCTTCGCCGGCCAGGCCGCCGCGCTGGCGCTGGCGGGTGTCGCGCTCGGCCGGCGGTGCCCGAATGCGACCGGCCGCGTCGGCCTTCGCTCGCGCCGGCTCTCGCCGAGCTGATCGAGGCGCTCGGCTACGCGCCGGCTCGCGGCCGGCGGCCAGGCTCGCGCTGGCGGCGCTCGATGGGCTTCGGCCAGATGGGCGCCGTGTTCCTGACCAGCTCGACCACGGCGGTGCTCGCCCACGCGGTGCTCCCGGCCGGAGGTGCGGTCAGCGCCGGATGGGTCGGCTGGGCGGTGTGCGCGGCGCCCGCGAACGCGCTGCTCCTCGTCGGGATGCTCGTCGCGCTGCCTCTGGCTCTACCGGCCGCGTCGCGGGAGACCCGCCGAAGGGCCGCGATCAGGCGTGCTCGCGATGCAGCGCGCGCTCCTCGGGCGCCCGTCGCGGGCCGAGCGGGTCGTGTCTCGCGACGGGGATCGGGCTCCTGCTGGGCTTCGCCACGCAGCCGCTCCACGGCGATCGAGCCGGCGTGGCTCGCGGTGCTCGCGCTCGGCGTGCTCGGCGCGGCGGGCCTGGTGACGGCCGACACGCTCCGCGGCGTGAACTGGAGCTTCGCGCTCTTCTTCGGGATGCTCGCGAGCCTGTCGGACGTGCTCGCCGTGACCGGGGTCGATCGATGGCTCGCGCGCCTCGTCGGGCGACGTGACGGGAGACCTCGCGGGCGCGCCGGTCGCCTTCGTCGCCGGGCGTCGCGGTGCTCGGCGTCCTGCTGAGCCTCGTCCTCCGCTGGCAGGCAGCCGCCCCGATTCTCACGATCGCCGCGGCGCCCGGTCGCCGGAGCTGCCGGGATCTCGCCGCTGGTGGTGGCCATCGTCGCCACGATCGCCTGTAACGGCTTCATCGTCCCGTACCAGAGCACGACCTACCTCGCCCTCTACCACGGGACGGGAGGACGGCTGTTCGACCACCGGCTCGCGCGGCCGGCCGCGCTCGCCTATGCGCGTCGTGAGCCTGCTCGCGCTCTGCGCCAGCGTGCCGGTCTGGCGCTGGATGGGCCTGCTCTGGCGCGAGCCCGGGGTCGCGCGCGCCGGCTACCGGAGCGCCTCCCAGGCTGCGTGCTGGACGGCGCGCCAGGGCGTCGCCTGCCAGGCCGAGCCCGAGACGACGGGAGTGAGCGCGCCCGGCCGGCGAGAACGTGGCGCGCCAGCCCTCGTCCCCGTAGCGGGTGAGCTCGAGATCGTAGCCCTGGCGGGCCATCCCGGCGGCGACGAGGCCGACGCCCGACCACCGGTCGAGCCACTGCCGGCAGTCGGCCAGCGGGACGGGCCCCGCGCCCGCCGCTCCGGCGAGGCGCGTCGGCGGCCAAGGCCGCGACGAGGAGCCGGCGCGCCGGACGAGCTCGCAGCGTGGCGCGGGTCGTCCGTCACGCGACCGGTCACCAGCTGATGCGCGGCGTCGCGGCGTCGACCGACGAAGCTGCTGCACCGGTCGCCCCGAAGCTCCGGGCGAGTCCCGCCCCGAGCTCGTCGAGGATGGTCTCGGCCACGCCGGGGCCCGACTCGGGCAGGCTCTCGGAGACGAGGAACACGGAGCGGGTCTCCGGATGGATGAGCCCGTCGCGGGCCTGGCGCCACATGAGCTGGCGGGTGAGGATCATCGTGCCCGTCGCGTAGGCGACCTCCCCGGCCGGCACCGGCGACCGAGCCGTCGCCGTCGAGCGCGGAGAAGGTATCGCCCTCGCGGGTGAGCCGGACGGCGAGCGGGCCCGGCACGCGGTCCAGGTCGAAGCCGCCGATCGGGCACCGCGTGGCGGAGGGACACGGCGTTGTAGAAGTCGACCAGCGGGTTGATGCGAAAGGGCGCGCCACCCTTCATCGCGCGGCGGAGGAGCGCCTCGATCGACGTGGGGAAGTGCCGCATCGAGACGCCGATCGCCTGGAATCGCTGCCGCCACGCGAGGACGCGCGGATGCGACTGCGCGTTCCCGTACGGCGCCGCCGAGCTGGCCGCGGCCGCCCACGCCGACGGCCCACGCGTCGTCGACCGCCGGCCGGCCCGCCGACATTGTCCACGCCGCGCGCCACGACGACGGCCAGGCGCATGCCGTGGAGGCGCGCGAAGACGTCCGGCTCGACGGAGAATTCCATGCCTGGCAGCTCCCGTGTCGATCTGTGGCGAGTGCGGGCCCAGCGTAGTCCGCGCGTCTGAGTCGGCGCAAAGACCCCGCTCGCGACGTCGACGCACGGACCAGGATCTACCGGAACCGCGAACCGCGCGGAGATGAGGTGCGTGACGATTGACCGCGAGGCGGGCGACCCGCAGAATGGTCCGTGATGCCGCCGCCGCCGCGCGCTGATCCCGTGCCCGGCGTGCGGCGCCGTCAACCGCGTTCCCTGGGCCAAGGTCGAGCGCGGCCTGGCGCCCGTCTGCGGGCGGTGCAAGCGGCCGCTGCCCGTCGGCGGACAGCCGATCACGGTGACGGACGCGACGTTCGCCGCCGAGGTCGAGCGCTCGCCCATGCCCGTGCTCCTCGACATGTGGGCGCCCTGGTGCGGGCCCTGCCGGATGATCGCGCCGATCCTGGAGGAGCTGGCCAGCGAGATGTCCGGGCGAGTGCGGGTCGCGAAGCTGAACGTGGACGAGAATCCGGCGACGGCGGCGCGCTTCGGCGTCCAGAGCATCCCCACGCTGCTCGGTGCTCGCCAGCGGCCGCGAGGTCGACCGGATCGTCGGCGTGCAGCCGAAGGCGGAGATCACGCGGCGGCTGGAACGGGCGGCGGGCTGAGCGCATGAGCGGAACTCCGGGTCGCGCAGTCGGAGCAGCCATGGAGCGGCGGCGCTTCGGCCCGACCGGGCCGGGACGTCGCGGTGATCGGACAGGGGACCTGGTAGCTGGACGAGGGCGATCGCCGGGCCGCCGTCGCGGCGCTCCGCCGGGGCCTCGACCTCGGGATGACGCACATCGACACCGCCGAGATGTACGGCGACGCCGAGAAGGTCATCGCCCAGGCGATCGCCGGGCGCCGCGACGAGGTCTTCCTGGTCTCCAAGGTCCTTCCCGAGCACGCCACCCGGCAGGGCACCATCAAGGCGTGCGAGCGGTCCCTGCGGCGGCTCCGGACCGACCGGCTGGACTCGTATCTCCTGCACTGGGCGCGGCGAGCACCCCTGGAGGACACGATCGCCGCCTTCGAGCGAGCTCCGGCAGCGAGGGCAAGATCCTGTCGTGGGGCGTGAGCAACTTCGACGTCCACGAGCTCGAGGCGGCGCGCGCGATCGCCGGCGAGGGCCGGATCGCGTGCAACCAGGTCCTCTATCACCTGGGCCAGCGGGGGATCGAGCATGCGGTGCTGCCCTGGTGCGAGAAGCACGGCGTCGCCGTGGTCGGATACACGCCGTTCGGTCAGCGGCGCTTTCCCGGGCCCGCGCTCGAAGGGCGGGCCGCGTACTGTACGAGATCGCCGCGCGCCCACGGCGCGACCCCGCGGCAGGTCGCCCTGCGCTTCCTCGTGCGGCGAGCGCCGCTCTTCGCGATTCCGAAGTCCGGGAAGCCGGAGCACGTCGCCGAGAACGCGGGCGCCGGGAGCCTGCGGCTGACCGCGGCCGAGCTCGCCCGGATCGATCGCGCGTTCCCGCGCGGACGGCGCCCCGCCAGCTCCCGACGCTCTAGGGGGCCGCGTCCCGACCCGCGGTCAGGGCGCATGCAGCGCCGTCCCGCCGCCTTGGCGCGGGGCCCTCCGACTGTCGCGAGGGCCGCGCGGGCCGGCCGGCCAATCTCACGGCTTGGGGATGTGAAGCGTCTTGCTGATCATCAGCGATCCGGACACCGCGAACACCAGGACGAGCGGGTGCAGGCACGGCGCCCCCGATCGAGACCGAGCCGAGCGGGAGCGCGTCGCCGATCCTCCCGGCCGCCGGCGAGGGCGAGGAGCAGCGCGACGAGCAGGCACGCTCGAGGGATGCGGCGTGCCCTCGAAGTACGTCACCTTGCCCGTCTGCGGCGGCCATGGACTCGGCCGTGATGTTGTAGCGCGCCAGGCGGCTGATCCCGCACGCCACGAAGTAGAGGAGCACGAGCTGATCGAGGATGCCGTTCATGCCCGCGGCGTAGGCCAGGCTGGCCGGCGCCACGCCGAAGCTGATCACGTCGGCGAGGGAGTCGAGCTCGCGCCCGAGGGGCGAGGCGCGGTGCCGCCAGCGGGCCACGCGTCCGTCGACCACGTCGAACGACGAGAGCCAGGCCGATGAGCGCCCGCAGCCGCGTAGAGCCGCGCGCGTCATCGCCTCCCGCATGTGGGCCATCGCGAAGAAGATGGCGGCCGTGCCGCAGGATCCGTTGGCCAGCGTGAAGAAGTCCGCCAGATGAAAGGAGCGGAGCATGGAAAAGTGCTGCCGCCTTCCGCGTCCGTTCCGGCGCCGGCCCCATGTGGCCTCCCTTCGCTCCACGCTGATGGTTTCCTCAACGGTAGCATCCTGGGCCGCCCGCCGCGCGCGGGCCTGTGCGACCATGAGCCGGCGATCCGGCGAGCTCTCCTCGATTGATCGGGAGGCGCGACGCCGTCCTGGCTCGCACGGCCTCTCGCGCGGCGATCGGATCCTCGAGATCGGGTGCGGCTGGGGGCGCCACAGCCTCGCGCTCGCGCGGCGCGGCTTCGGCCGCGTGGTCAGCGTGGACATCGAGCTGGCCCGGCAGGATGGAGCTCGTGTGCGACGCGGTGCACGACGGTCCCTACGCGGCGGCCCTGTCGCTCTACGACCGAAGCGTCCGCAGCTTCCCACCGGCGATGACGACGCGCGGAGCCTGCGCCACCTGGCCGGACTGCTCGAGCCCGGCGGGTGGCTCGTGTTCAGCTCGACATGCTGGCCGGCGGACCTACCGGCGGCGTCGGAGCATGTGGCGGGAAACGGACGAGGATCGAAGCGGGTGCGAGGTCCTCCGGACCCGGTGGCGAGGACGCTGCGCCCACCGCGTCACGATGACCCGGCCCGATGGCTCGCGCGAGACGCAGCGCTCACCCGGCGCGCCTACTCCCTTCCCGAGCTGCGGGAGGCTGCCTGGCGGGCGGCGGATTCGTCCCGCTGACCGCCCTCCACCGTCTCCCGCTGAGAGCGCGCGCCTACACGGAGGGCGAGAAGGCCTGTTCCTCACGCCCGGCGGGCGTGAGGGCGCTGGGGCGCCGGACGCCCAGCCCCTCACGCGGTCACGCGTCGTCCGGCTCCTCGCGGATGAAGCGGCCGCGCGCGGAGATCCTCCAGCGTCTGCTCGATCTCCGCGCGCGTGTTCATCACGAACGGCCCGTAGCGCGCGATCGGCTCGCCGAGCGGGCGGGCGGCCGCGAGCAGGAAGCGCCCGCCGCCGGCGCCCGGCCGCAGCGCCTCCACGAGGTCGCCCTCGCCGAAGATGACGAGCGCGGGACGCGTGGACGGCCTGCGCTCCGGCCCGAAGTCGACGTCGCCGTGATCGAGGTACGCGAAGACCGTGTGGCCCTGCGCCACCGGCTCGCGGAACGCCGTGCCGGGCGGGCAGCGTCACGTCCACGAACTTCGGCGCGACGGCCAGGCCCTCGACGGGCCCGACGGCTGCCCGCCCGCCGCTCTCGCCGGCGATCACGCGAAGCCGCGCGCCCTCGGTCGGTCTCGATCTCGGACAGGCTGATCGCCCTGGAGATCGCGGTACTTGGGCCGCGTCATCTTCTCGCGCGCCGGCAGGTTCAGCCAGAGCTGCAGCCCGGCGATGCCCTTCGGGGCGCACCTGCGGCATCTCCTCGTGGAGGATGCCGCTGCCCGACGTCATCCACTGGATGTCGCCGGCGCCGATGCTGTCCCGTGATGGCCGAGCGAGTCGCGGTGGCGCACCTCGCCGTTGCGGACGATCGTCACGGTCTCGATCCCGCGGTGCGGGTGATACGGGAAGCCGGCCTCGTAGTCGGCCGGCTCGACCGACTCGAAGTGGTCGAGCAGGAGGAACGGGTCGAGGTGATCGAGGCGCGCGGGTGCCGATGCTGCGCCCGAGGTGGACGCCGGCGCCTCTCGACGACCGGCTGCGGCGGCATGACGACCCGACTCACTCTTCGCGACGACGGACATGTTCAAGGCCTCCAGTGTGACTGGCTCGACTGCACACCGACAGTGTAGCGGGCTCGTCCAGTCTGCTCCCGAAGACGGGGCGACCGTACCGCGAAACGTCAGTCGGAATCGACGGGTTCCGTGGATTCGAGGGCACCGGGACGTCCGCCGCGGGTCCCTTCGCGGGTACCACACGCCCCGGCTGCCGCCGATCAGTCGTCGGCGCGGCCGGTCCGCAGGCGGTCGAACAGGACGGCGACGATGATGAAGCCGCCGACGAAGGTGCCCTGCCAGAAGGTGCTGATGCCGAGCAGGATCAGGCTGTTGCGGATGACCTCGATCAGCGCGGCGCCGACCACCGCGCCGAAGGCGGTGCCGACGCCGCCCATCAGGTTCGCCCCGCCGATCACCGCCGCGGCGATGACCGTCGAGCTCCATGCCCTGGCCGAGGCTCGTGGTGATCGTGCCGAGCCAGCCCACCTCGAGGATGCCCGCGATGCCGGCGCAGGGCTGCAGAACATGTAGACGCTCACCTTCACGCGGCGGACGGGCACGCCGGTGAAGGTTCGCCGCCGCCTCGTTGCCGCCGATGGCGAAGACGTGGCGGCCCCACTTTGGTCCACCGGAACGCACCGCCCGGTGAGCGAGCGCCATCACCGTCAGGAACAGGACCGGGTTCGGCACGCTGGATCGGAGTCGCCGGAACGGCAGCGCGACGCTGATGAACCCGCCGCCGAGCGCCAGGAGCTGCGTCCTGGTCGGGCCCGAACTCGTAGACCATCCGGTTGTTGGACAGCACCATCGCGAGGCTCGCGCGCGATGGACGAGCATGCCGAGGGTGACCACGAAGGGCGGCATGCCGACGTACGCGATCATCACGCCGTTGAAGGCGCCGACGAGCAGCGGCGGCGCCCAGCGCGCAGCGGCACCGCCAGCCCAGAACGGCAGTGCCGACGTTCATCGACATGCCGATGACCATGCCGGACGAGCGCGAGCACCGCGCCCACCGACAGGTCGATGCCGCCCGGTGATGATGACCGCGGTCATGCCGAGCCGCGATGATCGCGACGAAGGCGAAGTTGCGCGGTGACGTTGAACAGAGATTCTGCTGCGTCGCGAAGACGTCGCTGCCGAACGACAGGAGGACGAAGGCCAGGACGGCGGCGAAGGACACCCAGAAGGTCTGGCGGCCGAGAAGCCA
>ERZ1370068.10533-contig-9223_pt1 | contig 49304 bp, 55 predicted proteins | sample MGYA00561227_ERZ1370068 | MGnify/ENA primary metagenome ERZ1370068 (study PRJEB38410, sample SAMEA6850437) | metagenome | study: Metagenomic assessment of the ecological functions of the soil: analysis of the soil microbiota associated with the... | reverse complement strand
TTGTACTTCGTTCAGTTACGTATTGCTAATTGCGGCTTTTGGCGGCTGCCGCCCGGCTGCCGTGGGTGTCTGGCGCACGCGAAAATGCCGAGGCCGGCGCCGTGATCAGCTACGGCGTCAATCTGCGCGAGAACTACCGCCGCGCCGCCACGTACATCGACAAAATCCTCAAAGGGACCAAGCCCGGTGAGTTGCCGGTGCAGAGCTTCCGACCAAGGTCGAGCTGGTCATCAACCTCAAGACCGCCAAGGCGCTCGGCCTCGACCGTACCGCTGCACTGCTCGGCGCGCGCCGACGAGGTGATCGAATGAAGCGCCGCGAGTTCATCACGCTGCTCGGCGGCGCGGCGGCGGCATGGCCGCTCGCGGCGCGCGCGCAGCAGCCGGCGATGCCGGTGATCGGGTTTCTCAACAGCGGGTCGCCCGCCGACTGGGCGCCATCTCGTGGCCGCGTTCCGCGAAGGCCTGAACGAAGCCGGCTACGTCGAGGGCAGGAACGTGGCGATCGAATACCGCTGGGCGCAGGGTGAAAACGATCGGCTGCCCGGCTTGGCGGCCGATCTGGTGCGCCGTCAGGTGGCGGTCATCGCCGCGTTCGGGCCGCCGGCGGCCGTTGCCGCCAAGGCGGCGACCGCAACCATTCCGATCGTGTTCATGGCTGGCACCGATCCGATCGACCTTGGCCTTGTCACCAGCTTTCCGCCGCCCGACCGGCAACGTAACCGGCGCTCAACGTCTTCGCCGAGGTGCTGACCCCGAAGCGGCAGGAGCTACTGCACGAGCTCGTGCCCACCGCGCCGCTCATTGCCATGTTGGTGAACTCGACCGCTGCACAGACCCGGTCCGAGGTGCGCGATGTGCAGGCCGCCGCCGACAAGCTCGGGCAGCCGGTGCGCATCTTCAACGTGGGCAGCGATCGGGAGATCGACGCGGCGTTCGCCACCATCGTCGATCAGCGGATCGGCGGGCTGCTCGTGCAAACCGACCAGTTCTTTACCGTTCGGCGCGATCAGCTCGTAGTTGCTGACCACGCGCCATGCGATCCCGACGGTCTTCGGATGGCGCGAATTCGCCGTGGCCGGCGGCCTGATTAGCTACGGAACGAGCCTGCGCGCTGCCTATCGTCAGGTCGCCATCTACGCAGGGCGAATTCTCAGGGCGAAAAAGCCTGCCGATCTGCCGGTCCAGCAGGCAACCGCATTCGAGACGGTGGTCAATCTCAAGGCCGCCAAAGCGCTTGGCTGTGACAATTCCGACCGCGATCCTCGCTGCGCGCCGACGAGGTGATCGAATGAGCAACTGTCATCTTGTCGCAGGGAGATCGCTGATCGATTTGGTCGCGTCAAGGCTGGCGCTTCGCGCCCCCGCACTACGTGCGGCTACGGCCTTGACTCGGCCAAATCGCTCAGCGCAACGGCTACCGTGCGGTCGACGCGCTGCGCCGACCGCTGTAACGGTCGACCCAAGTCGTACCGTCGCGGAGCATGGCGTTGAGCGTGGTGATCATCTTACGCATCACCGCCACGATGACGACCTTCGGCTTCTTTCCGGTGGCCTCGAGGCGATCGTGGAATGCTTTGAGCCCAGGATTCCAATTACTAGCGCTCAGCGCCGCCATGTAGAGCACGTGGCGGACGCGCGCACGACCGCCCCAGATGCAACGGCGCCCTTTGAGCTTGCCGCTATCGAAATCATAGGGCGCAAGCCCGACGAGAGCGGCAACCTGCTTGCGGCTCATCTGGCCGAGCTCGGGCAAGAGCGCGATCAGCGTGCAACCCAACACGGCGCCTACCCCCGGCATGGAAGTGAGCAGGCGGAAACGATGGGCGAGAGCAGGATCGGCCGTAACGATCTCGACCAGGCGCTGGTCGAGCAGGTCGATGTCGGCGGTAAGCCCAGCGACTCGGCGGCGAGAAAGGCGTTGCAGCATCGCACCTTCCAGCAGTCTGGACGCATTCTCGGTGGCGACTTTGTGATCACTGAGTTGGCGCCGGACAGTAAGCATCGCGGCGAGCTGTTCGATCATCGGCGCCTGCCGCTGCGCCGGCCGCGTTGGCATGATGGCGACGAACGATGCGATCATCCGCGCATCAAGCCGATCGTTCTTGGCCAGAGTCCCGCTGGCCTTGGCGAACTGCCGCAGCTTGAACGGATTGATCTGGCGCACGGACATGCCGGCCGCAAGCAAGGCCCGGACGACACCACGTTCGTAGCCACCACTCGCCTCGACGCCGATCGCCGTGATCGAGGAGCCGCGCAGCTGCTCGACCAGTTCGGCCCAGCCGGCGGCGTCATTGCTCACCGAAGAACATTGCTCGTCGGGCAACACCGTGATGTCCAAACGATCCTTCGACACGTCGATACCACCGAAGAGAGCATTGCCATCTTCGTATCCCTTCCTTGTTGATGCGGGCTCGCGCCCAGGCAACTGTTCGGGTATGGAAGAAGCGACTGGAGCTCAAGCTCACTCGCGGTTTCGGATCCGAAGCGCCTGCGGGCTTCCGGTCGCGACGGGGAGACGGTCATGACCGAACCCCCGTCGCCCCTCAGAATGCTGCTTTCCCGACATACAAAGCGCCGCGAGTTCATCACGCTGCTCGGCGGCGCGGCGGCGGCGTGGCCGCTCGCGGCGCGCGCGCAGCAGCCGGCGATGCCGGTGATCGGGTTCCTCAACCCCACATCGCCTGACGACGATCGCGGACCGTCTGCGCGCATTTCGCCAGGGCCTCGAAGGACACCGGCTATGTCGAGGGCGAGAACGTGGCGATCGAATACCGCTGGGCCGAGAATCAAATCGATCGGCTGCCGGCGCTGGCGGCCGAATTGGTTCGCCGACAGGTCGCCGTGATCGCCGCGACCGGAGGTACCGATGCGGCGTTCGCGGCCAAGGCGGCAACCACGACGATCCCCATCGTCTTCATCGTCGGCGAAGACCCGGTCAGGCTTGGTCTTGTCGCCAGCCTCGCCCGGCCGGGCGGCAACCTGACAGGTATCAATTTTCTCAGTGGTGAGTTGGCGGCAAAGCGGCTGGAACTCCTGCGTGAGCTGGTGCCCGCAGCCGCTCGTGTTGCCGTGCTCGTCAATCCGGCCAATGCTGCCAATACGGAGACCACGTTGAGAGACGTGGAAGCGGCTGCCCGCGCCATGGGGCTGCAAATCCAGGTCCTCAACGCCAGCACCAGCCGCGAGATCGATGCGGCCTTCGCAACTTTTGTGCGCGAGCGGCCCGACGCCCTCTTCGTCGGCAGCGACGCCTTTTTCACCAGCCGGCGTGTCCAATTGGTCCACCTGGCGACGCGCCACGCGGTCCCCGCGACATATGCGGCGCGTGACTTTGCCGAAGTCGGCGGGCTGATGAGCTACGGATCAACATTACGGATGCGTATCGTCAGGTCGGCGTCTATACCGGCCGCATCCTCAAGGGCGCCAAGCCAGCGGACCTGCCGGTGGTGCAGTCGAGCAAGTTCGAGCTGGTCATCAACGCCCGAGACCGCCAGGATGCTCGGCCTCACCGTGCCGCCGACGCTGCTCGCCACGCGCCGACGAGGTGATCGAGTGAGGCGGCGCGAGTTCATCACGCTGCTCGGCGGCGCGGCAGCGCGTGGCCGCTCGCGGCGCGGCGCGCAGGCCGGCGGTGCCGGTGATTGGGTTTCTCGGCGGCCAATCACCTAAAACGTTCGTGCATGCTGTAGCGGCTTTCCGCCAGGGCCTGCGCGGAGGCAGGCTACGTCGAGGGCCGGAACGTGTCGCGATTGAATACCGCTGGGCGGAGGGTCAGCGCTGATCGTTTGCCCGCGCTGGCGGCCGACCTGGTTCGCAGTCAGGTGGTCAGTGATCGCTGCGACGGGTGGGCAAGCGTCGGGCATCGCGGCGAAGGCGGCAACCACAGACCATTCCGATCGTCTTCACTAAGCGGTGGCGATCCGGTCAAGGCGGGCCTCGTCGCCAGCCTAAGCCGGCCGGAAGGAAACATCACGGGATCGTTGGTTCAATGTCGAATTGGGGGCCAAAGAAGCTGGCTTTGCTGCTCGACCTCGTTCCCAGCGCCGAGCACCATCGCACTCCTGATCAATCCGAACAATCCGGAAGCCGAGCTTCGGCCAGCAGACGCGCTCGGGGCCGCACGCGCGCTCAATCGAAAGCTCGTTGTGCTGAATGCCACCAGCGAGAGCGAGCTCGATACGGCATTTCGCAACGCTTGTTCAGCAGCGGGCCCATGCGCTCGTTATCGGCGGCGATCCACTGTTCGTCAGTCGGCGTGATCAACTCATCACGCTGTCGGCGCACCATGCGATCCCGACGGTTTCTGGATATCGAGAATTTCCGGCAGCGGTGATCTGATGAGTTACGGAAACAGCCTTCCGGATGCGTATCGCCGCGCTGGCAACTACACTGGGCGTATTCTCAAGGGGTGCGACACCAGCCGATCTGCCGGTTGATCAGGCGACGAAGTTCGAGCTGGTGATCAACGTGAAGACCGCGAAGGCGCTTGGGCTTGAAGTGCCGCTGTCTCTCCTCATTCGCGCCGACGAGTTGATCGAATGAGCGTGGCCGATGACCGCTGTTGGCATACCTGCTGCCCTTGCGAAATGTCCGACATGAGTCTGCAAAGCGCGTCAAAGCGGACATTTGATGGAGCATGCTGGGGCGGGGGCTCGGCACTTGCCGACGATAGGGCGGGGAGTTCTGCCGGGGTCTACCCATCCACAGGTGCCCGTAGAGCCTTTCTTGAGAGCGGTCAAAATCTGTTAGATGTTGCTAGGATTGTTGCTACGGCGACTGAATTTGGCATCTAGCCCAGGCGCGAGTTCGATCGCGCCTTTAGCGGCGAATTGTTATATTTTCAGCTCTCTAAGAGGCTTTTGCTCCGACTTGACCTGTGGCCGATTTCATCTCGTCGATCATGAGATCGAGCACGTGGCCGGGCCCTTCAGCGCCGAGCGCGCCCAGGCCCCACAGGAAGGCTTTGCCGGCAAACGCCGCGTCGGCCCCGAGCGCCACCGCGCGCACGACGTCGAGGCCTGAGCGGATGCCGCTATCCAGCATGACGGTGGCACGGCCGCCGACGGCGCGCGCGATGGCGGGGAGCACATCGATCGGCGCCGGCAAACCTTCGACCTGGCGCCCGCCATGGTTGGAAACGACGATGCCATCGACCCCGAGCGCGACGCATTTTTCAGCATCGGCGGGATGCAGAATTCCCTTCACCACCAGCGGACGCTTCCAGCGCTCGCGATAGCGCGGCGACCTCGTCCCAGGTGAAGGCGCCACCCATTTCCCGCCGCACGAAGGCCGCGACCTCGTGCACGTCCGCCGTGCCGGCGGTGTAGGGCTTGAGATTGCCGAAGCGCGGCTGCCCGTGGGTCAACAGCGATTTGAGATAACCGGGCGAGCTCAGAATGCCGGCGAGCATGCGCAGGTCCGGCCGGAACGGCGAGGTAATGCCGACGGCGACCTCGCGCGGGCGTGTGGTGCGCACCGGAACGTCGAGCGTGAGCACCAGCACATGCGCCCCGACCGTGTCGGCGCGGCGGACGAGATCGAAGCCGATCGCATGTTCGTTGCGCGAACAGCGATAAAGCTGGAACCAGAGCACGTCGGGCGCGATCTCGGCCGCGCGCTCGACCGTCATCCCGCCGACGAGCCCGAGCGTGTAAGGCACACGCGCGCGCTGCGCCGCGGCCGCAAGATATTGATCGGCTCCCGGCCACACGATCGAAGGGCCGCCCATGGGGGCGACACCGATCGGCGCGGAGTAGCGCTTGCCGAACAGTTCGACATCGACGGGCGGCAACGCGGTGGTGATGCCGTAGCGCGGCACTAGTTCGACGGCATCGAGCGCGTCCCAGTTGCGGGCGATCCCGCCGTCGGCGCCCGCACCGCCGTCCATATACTCGAAGGCAAAGCTCGGCACGTGCCGGCGGGCATGGCGGCGAAGATAGGCCACGGTCGGAAAGCGGCGGTGGAGCTTGGGGAAGCGCGGATTGTCGGCCGGGTCATAGACGCTCGCCGGTCGCACCAAGGCCGTGGTGTCGTGCATGGAGTGCCCTTCCCTGTTCCTCAGCTATCGACCATCGATCTCGCCGACGGATGCCGGCAGGAGCGCGCCCATCGCGGCGCAGCGGCGATCAGATACGATTGACGTCGCCCGCACTCGATCCTGCGACAAGGCCTGCTACTTGGCCGGACAGAGCGGCTGCTGCGGACTGCAGCGGTAGAGCTCGTATTCCACGAACTGCTGATTCTCCACCTTCCAATGCACCAGCGGTGGAAACATGTCGCCGGCCGCGTCCCAGTCGCCTGAATCATAAGCGCCTTCATAGTTGATCGGCTTGCCCTTTGCGATCAACCTGATCGCCGAACTGAAACCCTCGACCGTCGGGCGGACCTTCTGTCCGCTCTTGTTGTTGATCTTCGCGAGCCCGTCCCGGATGTCCGCGGGAGCCACGTCGCGCGGCCGCTTGGCGTCGCCCGCGGCCACCAGCGCCGCGAGCATGAGCGTGGCCGTCGCATCGTAGGCGCCCGAAGACGTCATTTCCGGAGATTGCCCCGTGGCGGCCGGAATGCCTTGACGAAGGCCTCGCCTGATCCGCTCTTGTCGGCGAGCGTCACGGAACTGCCCTCCAGCCCGTTCGCGGCCGCGCCCACCTGCTTGAGAATATAATTCCGCCGGAAACTGTTGTTCGACAGGATCGGGATGGCGTGGCCGCCCTGCCGATAGGCCTTGATCGCCTCCGACGCCGCTTCCGGCAGCATCGCGACGATGACGACATCGGGCACACCGTCGGTCCTTCCCGTGGTCTCGTTGGCGGTGTCGATCACCCTTGGCCCAGTCCGCCCCGAGCTTGTCGAGCGCCGACATGTAGATGATCTCGGTGGACGACGGGTCCTTGTAGAACGACGGCAGGACCGCGGCGATGCCGGTGGCCAGCGCGCGGTGGCCGCCATCGGCAAGAATTCCGATCTTGAAGGTGCCGTCGCCATTTCCCTTGCCACCGTTCGTCTTGTTCAGGGCGATTTGCACCAGGACGGCGGCTTCGTATTTCGCGACGTAAAATACGCGGAACAGCCAGTTGTCGACATCGCGTTCCGCCGCCTGCGTCACGGGATCGGATTCAGTCACGTTGGCATCGTTGATGAAGCTGGACGAGCACTGAAAGCACGTGATCGGGACTTTCTGTTTCGCGGGCGTCGCCGGATCATAATTGAGCTTGTTGATCGCGATGGTGACGCCGCTGCTGTCGGTCACGAGTGCTTTCACCTGCTCCTGATTGATCAGTCTGAGCGCCTCGGATTGTGCGAACGGAGGGTTGCTCTTGGAATCCCCGAAGACCACCTCGAACTTCACCCGGCTCCCGTTGCGATCGAGGGCCGCATTCATTTGGCTTGCCGCCAGTTCCACAGCGGCCCGGTAAAGCGGCGACGTGCTGCCGCCGGTCTGATCCACCACCGCGCCAATTCGGATGATCCGCGGCTCCGAAGCCGCGGTCGCGGGACGCGCTGCATCTGCGACGAAGCAGAACACCAACGCGAGCGTCCACAGCGCTGCCAACCGAACGCGGAAATGACATGACATCTCCCTCCCCAAGCGTCTTGGCGGGCAACATCACGACCTGGGCCGGGTTACCCTGATCTATCGAGACTAGCAGGCCGAGGGTTTGACCGTCATCCCGGCGCAGCGGGCGCCGCTCAGAAATGGCTGAACGAGGGACGCGCCAGCACCAGCATTTTTCCGCGCGCATCGACAAAGCGCGCCTGCCCCTGCCCGGCTGCCACCGTGCCGATGTCGGTGACCGCGACGCCGGCCGCCGCCGCCTCGCTGGCGCAATGCCTCCATCTTGTCAGCCGGCACGCATGCCAAGACCTCATAGTCGTCACCGCCGGTGACGATCGTTTCGATCAGCGCGGGCTCCCTCGCGAGCGCGGCACGCGCGGCGTCGGAGAGCGGCACGCGCTGCAACCTCGATTTCGGTTGCGACCCCTGAGACGCGGCAGAGCTTGGCGAGATCGCCGGCAAGCCCGTCGGAGACGTCCATGGCGGCCGACGCATGCGCACGGAGAACTTCCGCAATGGCGGTGCGCGGCTCCGGCACCAGATATCGGCTCCTCAGGTGATCCTGCTGGTCTTGCGCAAGCCCCCACCGCGCCGCGACTGAGCTCTCCCGCCGCATGAGCAGGCCGAGCGCGGCATCGCCGATCGTGCCGGTCACCACCACGCGGTCGCCGGGCCGGGCGCCGGCGCGACGCACCATCTTGCCGTGCGGCACCGCGCCGAGCACCGCGATCGATATCGTGATCGGCCCTGCGCGTGCGGTCGGTATCGCCGCCGAACAGCGGGCACGCGAAGTGAACCGCGTCCGCGCCGAGCCCGCGCGCGAACGGCGCCAGCCACGCGTCGCCGATCTCCGGCGGCAGCACCAAGGTCAGCAAGAATCCGAGCGGACTTGCGCCCTTGGCCGCGAGATCGGACAGGTTCACCCGCAACGCCTTCTTCGCCACGCGTATCGGGGGATCATCGGGGAAGAAATGCATTCCGGCGACGATGCCGTCGGTCTTGAGCACGAGGTCGCAACCCGGAGGCGGCGCGATTGCGGCGGCATCATCGAGCAAGCCGAAGGCGCCTGGATGGGTGGCGAGCGGCTTGAAATAGCGCGCGATGAGGCGATCCTCGCCGGACTCGCTACGTGCTTGCGCTTCTTTCATCGAGAATCGGCCGCTCAAGTGACTGGTGTCAGCCCTCATGATAGCCTCGGCCAGCTAAAATAAGCGTGATTTCCGGGCCGCGCGATGGAAGCATTCGATCTCTACTCGCCTGCCATCGATGCCGATCCCTTTCCGTACTACGAAATCCTGCGCGAGCAATATCCCTGTTACTGGAGCGAGAGCGGCAAGCTCTGGATCCTCTCGCGCTACGACGACATCGTGCAGGCGGCGCGCGACTGGGAAACCTTCTCCTCCTCGCAAGGCAACATGATCGACGAGCTTCCAGGTCGCGCGGGCGCGACGCTGGGAACGACCGATCCGCCCCGTCACGATCGCCTGCGGGCGCTGAGCCAAGCCGCTTTCGCGCGCAAGAACATCGAGCACCTTATTGCCCCGACGATCGAAATTGCCGACCGCTCGCTCGACCGCATCTGCGAGGCGAAAGCGTTCGAGTTCGTCGCCGATTTTTCCAGCCAGATCACGGTCGGCCTGCTGTTCCGCACCATGGGCCTGCCGGAGCGCGATCATGCCGACATCAGGCGCAAGGTCATTCTCGCGGTCTCGACCGACAAGTCCGTGAAGGGCCGCAATCCGGAACATGTCGCCGCGTTCAAGGAACTCAGCGACTTCCTCACCGCCGAGGTGGCGGTGCGGCGTGCGAACCCGACGGACGACCTCATCACCCACCTCGCCGAGGCCGAGATCGACGGCGATCGGCTGAGCGAGCGCGGAGATCGTGCTCACGACCGCCACGTTCGTGATGGCCGGGGTGGAGTCGCTATCGAGCTTCATGAGCATGTTCGCGCTCAATCTGCACGATCATCCCGATGCGCGCCGCCGCATCGTTGCAGACGCCAGCGCTGATCGAGCCGGCGATCGAGGAGTCGCTGCGCTTCAATACGTCGGCGCAGCGCTTCAAGCGCGCCGTCATGCGCGAGACCACGGTCCATGGCCAAAGCATGCGCGTCGGCGACAAGGTGGCGCTCGCCTTCGGCTCCGGCAACCGCGACCGGCGGAAATTCCCGACCCCGACGTCTACGACATCGATCGCCGGCCGCAGGGCCATCTCGGCTTCGGCATCGGCAAGCATTTCTGCCTCGGCAGCCAGATGGCGCGCCTGGTCACCGCAGTCGCGATGAAACGCTTTCTCGCGCGCGTCCCCGATTATCAGCTTGCGGCTGGCGAGGCTGGCTTGGAACTCGTCCTCGAACTTTCGTAGCCCGATTGCGCTTCAGTTCGTAATGCATTGATATCGCGGCATATTCCGAAATTCGTCTCACGATCTTGCGACGCCCGCATCACGGTCGCTTCACACTCTTGTGCGTTGCAGCAATTTCATGGTGCGCCGCACATACACTCGCACTAAACACCACCGAAGGAGACTTGCTATGAAGACTCTTATTCTTTTTGCAGCGCTCGCCACCGCGATTGCGTGCGCCGGCGCTGGCCCGCCCTGCCCACCAAACCGCCAACAGCCGACAGCGTGACTTCCGGCAACCAGTACCTGGGCGCCGATCCGGATGCCAACGTCCGGTTCGACCTGTCGCGTGAAGCCGGTACCCGGAACGGCAGCTTCTAATACCGCGTTCTGTCGGTCCGCTTGAAAGCCCCGGGCCAAGGCCCGGGGGCTTCTTCGTCCGCGCAAGTCCGTCCACGCAGGTGTGACCAAGCTCACATACGATCCCTGGCGCTCCTCCTACATTCGGCGCCGGGGCACAAGAACATGAGGCCCACCATGATGAAGCACATACTGGCCCTCGGGGTCGCTTTCGCAATCGCGGCACCGGCCGGCGCCGCTTGGGCCGGCTCCAATCCCGGCAACCGACTGTCCGCGCCGTTTCCGTCGAACGCGACGATCTACCGGCCGGATTGCTGGATCAAGGAAGACCCTTCCAATCACTGCGATGTCGGTGGTGGACGCATCAGAGACTGAACGCGCGCAAGCCGCCGGTCACCTCGCGGTGAACTCGCCGCTACGAAACCGCCGCGCAATCTGGTCAAGCACGGCATTGACCATCCCGGTTTCATCCTTGTCGACAAAGGCGTTGGCGACGTCGACGTATTCGGAAACAACCACCCGCGCCGGCACGTCGTTGCGATGACCAAGCTCATAGGCGCCCGCGCGCAGCACCGCGCGCAGGATCGCCTCGATGCGTTTGAGCGGCCAGCCTTCCGCCAGCGCCTTGTCGACCAGCGGATCGAGGCTGCGCTGCTCCCGCACCACGCCCGATACCACGTCGCGGAAGAATGCCGCCTCCGCAGGCAGGTACTGCGCGCCTTCGACCTCCCGACCGATCCAATGGCTTTCAAACTCGGCGAGGATATCGTTGAGGCCGGTGCCCGCGATATCCATCTGGTACAGCGCCTGCACCGCCGCGAGCCGGGCGGCGCCGCGGCGATTGGCCTTGCGATCGTCCTTCGGCGCGCCGGGACGGCTCATGGTCGACCCGCGGCGAGGCGGCGCGCGAGCCGAACGAGCGAAAGCGCCGCACGCGCAGCGTCGCCGCCCTTGTCGCCTTCGTCCGGCGCGCGCGCGACCAGGCCTGGACGTCGGTGTCGACGGTGAGGATGCCGTTCCCGATCGGGAAGCGGCGCGTGACCGCCAAGTCCAGGAGCGCCCGGGCCGATTCCTGCGAGACGATCTCGAAGTGCAGCGTCTCCCCGCGGATCACACAGCCGAGCGCGACCGCCCCTTCATAGGGACTGCCGGAGCGCTCGGCGGCATCGATCGCGATGGCGATGGCGGGCGCGACTTCGAGTGCGCCCGGCACGCTCACGCGGTCGAAGTTCACGCCGACTTCTTCCAGCGCGCGCGTGGCGCCCGCAAGCAGCGCGTCGGCGATATCCTCGTAGAAGCGCGCCTCCACGACGAGAATGCGCGCGCCCTGAGATCGCTCGCAGCGCGACCGCTCGCATCCTTGGCGGTGGACCTGCGCGGCTCGGCCATGAAGCCCCGTCTCCAGTGTGAAGTGGTGGTACCAAGCGAAGCGGGGCGGAAGCAAGTGAGCGGCGCAATCCATCTCGACATGCCATTGGGAAGAACCCGGTGCGATATGGCACAATCGGGGCATGTCCTTCGCCGAACACTCAACGTTGCGCCGCGCCGTCTTCGTGGTGGCTTTGCTCAATCTGGCCTATTTCGGGGTGGAATTTGCGGTCGCGCTCGCAATCGGCTCGGTTTCGCTGTTCGCCGACAGCGTCGACTTCCTCGAAGACGCCTCGATCAATTTGCTGATCTTCATCGGCGCTGAGCTGGAGCGTGCCCCGCCGCGCTGTTCTCGGCATGGTGCTGGCCGGCATTCTGCTTATTCCCGGTCTTGCAACGCTGTGGACGGCCTGGGACAAGTTCTGGCTGCCGCTGCCGCCGCGCCCCGGTCGCACTCACGCTCGCGGGCACCGGCGCGCTGGCGGTGAACCTCACCTGCGCCGTCATCCTGGCACGTTATCGCGGCCATGCCGGCAGTCTGACCCGCGCGGCATTTCTGTCTGCGCGCAACGACGCGTTCGCCAATATCGCGATCATCGCGGCGGGATTCGTAACCGCCGCGACGCTTCGGGCTGGCCCGACCTCGTGGTCGGGCCTCGCCATAGCGGCAATCAACGCCGACGCAGCGCGCGAGGTCTATGTCGCCGCGCGGCAGGAGCGCACGCGCCGCGGTCGAGGAGGCCGTCCCGTAACAGCCTTCGGCTCGGAGCGCGCAAGAAGCGAGGCCGCCATCGCCCTTGCTACGAGCGCGCCATCAACCTTGCCGCGTAGCGCGCCATCAGGTCGACCTCCAGATTGACATCGATCGCCGGCGGCAAGCGCGCCGAGCGTCGTGACCTTGAGGGTGTGCGGAATGATCAGCACCGCGAAGGTGTCGTCGCCAACCTCGTTGACCGTGAGCGACACCCCGTCGAGCGCGACCGAGCCCTTGGGCGCGATGAAACGAGCAAGCTCCGCGGGCGCGTAGAAGGAGAACCGCGCCATGTCGGTCAGATCCTCGCGCGCAACCACCGTCGCGAGGCCGTCGGCGTGGCCGGCAACGATGTGCCCGCCGAGCTCGTCGCCCACCTTGAGCGCGCGCTCGAGATTAACGCGCGTGCCCCGCTGCCAGGCCCCGACCGTGGTCACTCGCAGGGTCTCGGCAGCGGCATCGACGGCGAACCAGGCGCGGTTGCCGTCCTTCCCGCGCCCGACCACCGTCAAGCAAACGCCGCTGCAGGCGATCGATGCTCCGATCGTCAATCGTTTCCGGATCGTAGCCACAAGCGATCTTGAGCCGGGCGAGCCCCTCCGCGCGCGGCTCGACCGCGACCACTTCGCCGATGTCGTTGACGATACCGGTGAACATCTCACAACCGCTCGAACATCTCGATCCTGTCCGCTCCGACGGCTTCGCTGCCGATGGCCTTGAGCCGCGGCGATTGAGTTAATGCGGAAAGCGGCAGCCCGTCGAGGGCATCGATCCCATCCGCGCCGAGCGGTCGAAGGCGAGCGCAAGAGCGCAGCCTCGTCGACCAGATCGGCGCGCAGGAAGGCCGTTGCGACAATCGGTCCGGCCTCGACCATGAGCCGGGTGATGCCGCGCTGGGCCAAGAGCTTCAGCACCGCCGCCAGGTCGAGCCTGCCATCGCGTGCCCGGACACCCGCAGGACATCGATGCCCGCCGCCGCCAGCGCCTGTTCGCGCTCGCGCGCCGCACCCTCGCCGGCCATGACCCAGAGCGGCGTCTGCCGCGCGGTCTGCGACCAATCTGCTCGTCGAGCGGCAGCCGCAGCATGGTGTCGAGCACGACCCGCACCGGCGAGCGTTCCTCCATGCCGGGCAAGCGGCAGGTGAGCAGCGGATCATCCGGCCAGCACCGTGCCGATGCCGGTGAGCACGGCATCGTTGCGTCGCGCGCATGAGATGGACGCGCGCGGTGGCACCTTCGCCGGTAATCCTGGCGGGCTTGCGGTCCCGCCAGCGCGACCTTTCCATCCGCCGAGACCGCCAGCTTGAGTGTCACGTTCGGCCGGCCGTCCTGCACGCGCCGGATGTGACCGGCGTGCGCGCGCCGCGCCTCCTCGGCGCCGATGCCGACCTCGACCACGACGCCGGCTTCGGCCATGCGCCAATGGCCCGGCGCCCGCGACCTCCGGATTGGGATCGACCAGCGCCGAAACCACGCGCGCGACGCCGGCCGCGATGATCGCGTCGGCGCAGGGCGGCGTCTTGCCGTGATGCGAGCAGGGCTCGAGCGTCACGTAAAGCGTGGCGCCGCGCGCCGCGTCGCCGGCGCGCGCGCAGCGCCTCGGTCTCGGCATGGGGCCGCCCGCCCGGCTGCGTCCAGCCGCGGCCGACGATGACGCCGTCCTTGACGACCACCGCGCCGACCGCGGGATTGGGCCAGGTGCGCCCGAGCCCGCGCCGGCCGAGCGCAAGCGCGAGCCGCATGAAGCGGGCGTCTTCCGCGTTACCCGTTGGTTCGGCCACGTTCAACGTGTTCAACTCCAGGTTCTCTGCAGGCGACGGTTCACCGTTATACCAAGGTCCGCAACCACACGGAGCATCAATGCTGATCAGCGGAAAAGAAAAGCTCGAGCGCATGCGCGACGGCCGCGCCATCTATATCGGCGCCGAGCGGGTCGACGACGTCACCCGCCACCCGGCGTTCAAGAACGCCGCGCAGACCATCGCCGGCCTCTACGATCTCAAGGCCGATCCCGCAGCAGCGCGAGCTGTTCTCGTTCGAGGAGAACGGCGAGCGCTACGGCCTGCACTGGCTGCGCTGCCGCAGTCGCGAGGATCTGGCGCGGCGCATGCGCGCGATGAAGGCGATCGCCGACGCCACCTACGGTCTGATCGGGCGCTCGCCCGATCACGTCGCAGGCCTGATCACCGGGCTGGCGATGAACCCCGCGCTGCTCGATCGGCTGCACTCCCGGTTTCGGCGAGAACCTCACCGCGCTACTACGAGCTATGCGCGCAAGAACGACCTCTATATCTCGTTCGCGGTGACGCCGCCCTCCGGCATCCGCAGCCGCGAGATCTTCGCCGGCGAGGCGCGCGACGATCCGACCCTGCAGGTGATCGGCGGAAGACGACGGCGGCGTCACCATCTCCGGCATGAAGATGCTGGCCACCGGCGCGGTGTTCGCCGACGAGGTCTGGATCGGCAATCTCACCGCCATCGACGACAAGCGTCAAGAGCGAGAGCATCACCTGCGCGCTGCCGATCAACACGCCCGGCGTCTCGTTCTGGGCGCGCGAGCCCTACGAGCGCCACGCCCGCCACGAGGCCGACTATCCGCTTCAGCTTCCGGTTCGACGAGACCGACACGGTGCTGGTCTGCGACCGCGTCAAGGTGCCGTGGGAGCGCGTGTTCCTGCACAACAACGGCGCCATGTCGCGGCGCATCTACATCGAGACGCCGGCGAACTGTTACCAGAACCAGCAATCGAACGTGCGGTTCTGGGCCAAGATGGGACTGATCGTCGGGCTCGCGAGCCGGATGTGCCAGGCGAACGGCGTCGACAAGATTCCGGCCGTGCGCGAGACACTGGGCCGGCTTGCCGCCCTCGAGGCGACCATCGGCGGGCTGGTGAACGGCCAGATCGAGGCCTGCGAGCAATGGCCGCGACGGCTACGCCACGCCCAACCGGCGGATCATGTATGCCACGCCTCAACTGGTGCCAGGAGCACCACACCGAGATCATCGACGCGCTGCGCACGCTTGCGGGCGGCATCCGCTGCAGATGCCGGCGAGCATCGACCTCGTCGCCGATCCCGAACTCAGGGAGCGCTTCGAGCGCTGGTGGTCGACGCCCGTCGATCGACGCCGTCGACCGTCTCAAGCTCTACAAGCTCGCCTGGGACCTGATCGGCTCGGAATTCGCCGGCCGCCACATGCTGTACGAGCGATTCTACGCCGGCAATTCCATCATCGTGCGCAACCAGAGCGACCGGGAGGCGCCATGGGAGAAATTTCATGCCACGGTCGATGGTTTGTTGGAGCGGATCGAACCCCGGTTGATGTTTAGTCCATGGGCTGCGGCAAGGCCGCATGCCGCCTCATTGCGCCTTCAAAGGCGCGGAACCCGCATGGCACTGGCGCGTGGCGAGGGCAAAGCTGTCGTGCACCCTACTCCGGCGACTTGATGTTGGCCGCGCGCACGAGTTCACCCCACCTCGCTGGTTTCACCTTGCAGGAAACGGGTGAATTCCTCCGGGGTGCTGCCGCGCGCCTGCGACCCGAGCGCGGCGAGCTGATCGATGGCGGTCTGCTTCTCGAGTGCCGCGCGGATCACCATGCTCAAGCGTTCGACGACCGGTCGGGGCGTCGCCTTGGGCGCAAAGATGCCGTTGAAAGTGACCCCGTCCACCTCGGGATATCCCGCGTCCGCCATCGTCGGCACGTCCGGGAGGGTGGCGGCACGCGCCTTGCCCGGCACCGCGAGGCGCGCGCAGCTTGCCGCTCTGCAGATGTTGTGCGGCGTCGACGAGCTGCTGGAAGCCGACATCGACATGGCCTGCGATCAGGTCATTGATGGCGAGCGCATTGCCGCGATAATGCACCTCGGTCCAGCTGATGCCGGCCTTGAGCTTGAACAGCTCGCCGAGGAAATGATTGATGCTCGCGATGCTGCTGGTGGCAAGCGTCAGCTTGTTGGGATCTGTTTTCGCGTAATCGACGAGCTCCTTGACCGATTTGACCGGCAGCGAGGGACGCACCAGCAACATATTGGTGGCGACGGCGAGCGAGCTCACGGGCACGAATGCCTGCTCCCACTGGTAGGCGGGCTTTGCCATGGTGAGCGGACCAAGGATGATCGGCCCGTTCGATCCCACGAACAGCGTGTGGCCATCCGGATCCGCGCGCGCGACATAGTCGCCGGCAATCAGGCCCGCGCCGCCGGGGCGGTTCTCGATCACGACCGGCTGACCGAGCGCATCACCGATCGCGGCCTGCAACACCCGCGCGGTGACATCCACGTTTCCGCCCGGCGCATACGGCACCACCATGGTGATGGGCTTTGACGGAAATTGCTGCGCGGCGGATGGCTGCGTCAGGGCGGCCAGGAAGAAGGTGCTGAGAATAAAGCGCAAGCCATGCATGGTCGTCCCTCCTCGATTTTCTTGTCGCTGTCGTATGCGGGCTGAAGACACCGAGCAGGGCTTCCCGCTGAAGCTGCTGGCGCCTTGGCCACGCGATTCTCGTTCGCCGAACTCCCGTTCACTGCACCGATCGATGAAGGCGTCCACAACGGCGCAGCCGCCGTTGCCACTCACATGTGCTCATCCCCGCGCCGCTCGCGCAGACGCGCCGTTCCGCTGGGCCAGGATGTACTTCACCGCCTCGGAGCGCGTGCCGATCCAGATGTCGTCTGCTTGCTTGGCGACGTCGATCATCCGCTGGAACACCGACATGCCCACCGGGCGGCCGAACACATGGGAATGGATGGTCGGGTCGATCCGGGACGCGCCCTGTTCATATTTGCGCGCGTAATCGAGCCAGTCCTGGAAAATCTCCAGCATGACCCGCGGAGGGTTGCCGTGGCGCATGTAGAGCGGCAGGTCGTTGCATTCCATGTTGCTCGAAAACGAGACCACCGTGCCCGCCTTGAAATGCACGAAGTACGGCAGATCGTCGTTCAGGAGATCCCGTGCCACTCGAACCCCTCCTCCGCCAACAGCCGGCCGGTACGCGGGCTCGGGGTGCCGCGCGGGCTGATCCATCCGGTCGGGCGCTTGCCGGTTGCACGCGCGATCAGATCGACGGTGCGCCGGATATTGGCCCGCTCCTCGTCCTCGTTGAGATAGATCGGGATCACGTCCATGGCGTAGGAATGCGCCACGATGTCGTGTCCCGCTTCCGAGATCCGGCGAACAATCTCGGCATGGCGCTCCGCCATGATCCCCGAGACGATCATGGTCGCCTTGACGTCCTCGCGTGCCAAGCGTATCAAGCACGCGAAAGATCCCACGCCGATGGCCGTACTCGGCAAACCCGATGGCGTTGAGGTCGGGCACGCCGGGTTTGAGCGGATTTCCCATCGGACCGACGCCGGGCCAATGACCGTCCGACCAGCCTTCGAATGCGCAACGAAAGAACACCGCCAATCGCTTGCCGCCCGGCCAGCGAAAATCGGCCGGCAGGGCTGTCTCCGTCGCGCCGGCGTGAACGCTGAGCTCATTCATCTGACCATCCTGTTTGTGGATCACCGACGTGTAACGAACTCTGACATTTTTTGTTAGATAGGCAACGTGGCGCCGGCCAGGGTCGCTCGATCTCGGCGCTTGAAGCGCTGTCGCCCGGGGCCGGACGAGAAGGCTGTGGCGCAGGAGCCAGGAACAAGGCGGCAAGCGGAGTTTGTCGGCTTGCAGAGAGGACTTGATGAGGGTGAACCGGTTGCAAGCTTTTGTCGTTCTGCTGATGCTCGCGCTTGCTTGCCTGCGCGCCCATGCGCAACCGGCAATTCCAGTCAATCCGCCGCTGCCCGATCGAGAACTGGTCATCGCGACCAGGGAAGTACCGCCGCTTTGCGATAAAGCGGAAGGACGGGAGCTGGCATGGCATCAGCATCGCTCTTTGGCACCGCATCGCCGAGCGCTTGCACCTGCGCTACCGGTTTGCGGAACAAACAGACAAATCAGGAGATCCTCGACGGGGTCGTCAAAGGGCACGTTCGATGCCGGGCATCGCCGGCTATCACCATCACGGCGCGAGCGCGAGCGGATCGTGGATTTCACCCTGCCGTATTACACCGCGGGCCTCGGCGTTGCGGTATCGACCGGCGAGCCCCGCTGGCGAGCGATCTTCCGTACCTCTTTTTCATTCGGCTTTCTGCAGGCCGTGTCGATCCTGCTGGGCCTCGCGATGTGCATAGGATTTCGTGATCTGGCTGCTGGAACGGCGCCAGACCGAGCATTTCAGCGGCGGTGCGCGCGGGCCTGGGCACCGGCGTCTGGTGGTCCGCCACCGCCATGACGCAGGCGGGCGCTGGCGAACACGCGCCGGCGACGCTGCCCGGCCGTCCTCGTCGGCGATCGGCTGGATGATCGCCTCGGTGATTGCGGTGGCGGTGTTTACGGCCGGTGTGACGTCGGCTTTGACGCAGCGTGAGATGCAGGGGATCGTGCACGACGCCAACGACCTGCGGCACGTCCGCGTCGGCGCGGTGGCAAATTCACCGACGGTGACCTACCTCGACCGCGAGCGCATCTCGCACCGGACCTTCCCCACCGCGGTCGATGCCCTGAAGGCGCTGGAAGCCAACGAACTCGACGCATTCGTCCATGACAAGCCGTTGCTGACTTGGCTCGTGCTGCAGGACTTCTTCTGCGAAGCTGCGCGTGCTGGAGATCGTCCTGCAGCGACGAGCATTACGCCATCGCCTTGCCCAAGTTCAGCACGCCGCTGCACCAGGTGCTCAATGCCCCGCTGTTGGAAGAGACCGAGACCGACTGGTGGGACCAGACGATGCTTCCAGTATCTGGGCAAAAGCAGCCGGATTAGAACCGCACGAGCCAGAACGCAGATCATCGAACTCTCCGTGCCACACTCCTCGACGCGCGTGCTCTACGGCGACGGGCAGTCACCGCCGGCAGCGGCCCAGGCCCGGACCAGCGCGCCGAACTCCGCCTGGCTGCCGGGCGCGGCGTGCGGCCGGCGCCGGGCGCCCACGCCCAGCCGACCAGAGCGTCCTCGGCCATATGCTGGACGAGGGCCGCCATATCGCGGCCGCCGTTGCGCGCGCGATCCTTGATCTGCTCGCAGATCTGCGCGACGGAGCGGCCCTGCCACCCCATCGAAAGCGGCGCGAGATGCCAATCCGGGTGTCCCGGCACGCCGGCGGGATCGTAGTTGGCGGCGATGGTGACAGGTGGCACACGTCATCCCCGGCGCGCCGTGGCCATCGGCACCGCGCACCACCAGGGGCATGGTGCGGTTGCATGCGCTCGGTCTGCGTCGGACGCTCGCCGGCGGGGTGACAGTTCATGCAGCGCGGATGTGTGATCACCTTGGCCGCCTCCTGGAACAGCGCAATGGCGCGCGTGCGTTCATCCGCGATCGCGGCAAAGGCGGACGCGGGCCGAAGCGCGGTCGCGGCGGCCGCCGGCGGCGACGCCTGTTGCCCTTTCGTGTCCTCGATCGGCAATACCGCGCCTGCGACGCCGAGCGCGAGCGCCGCGCCCACTGCAAGCGTCACATTGCCGGCGCATCATGCGGAGCCCTGCAGACCCACGGCTCAGCCCTCCAGCGTCCGCGCCGCGTCGTGGATGGCGGCACGGATACGGACATAGGTGGCGCAGCGGCAGAGATTGCCGTTCATGGCGAGGTCGATGTCGCGGTCGCTCGGCTTCTGATCGCCTTGAGGAGCGCCACCGCGCTCATGATCTGCCCCGACTGGCAATACCCGCATTGCGGAACGTCGCGCGCGACCCACGCGCGCTGCACCGCCTCGCTCTCGCGTCCGGAAATGCCCTCGATCGTTGTTATCTCCGCGCCGCCGACCGCTGAAACCGGAGCGAGCAGGAGCGCAGCGGCTTTCCATCGAGAAAGACGGTGCAGGCGCCGCATTGGGCGATCCCGCATCCGAACTTGGTGCCGGTGAGACCGAGATTGTCGCGCAGCACCCACAGCAACGGCGTGTCACCGACCGCGTCCACGTCGCGGGCCTGGCCATTGACCTTGAGCTGGAACGCCATCGGCGGGATCTCCTCGCTCCGGCCTCATGCCGACATGAACCGCCCGCTTCAGTCATTCGTACGGAGCGCCGAAAGTTCTCCAGGCCAATGCGCTCACTTCCTCGCCGTCGCCGTCGGGTCCTCCTCGCCCGACAATTCGTCGAGCACGGCCTCGAAATCCTTGGCTTCGCGGAAATTGCGATACACCGAGGCAAAGCGCACATAGGCGACATCGTCGAGCGCGCGCAGCGTCTCCATCACCATCTCGCCGACGGTCTCCGAGGACACTTCGCTCTCGCCCTGGCTTTCCAGCTCGCGCACGATCTTGGAAACGACCTGGTCGATGCGCTCGGGCTCGACCGGGCGCTTGCGCAAGGCGATCTGCACCGAGCGCAGCAGCTTGTCGCGATCGAACGGCACACGGCGGCCGTTGCGCTTGATCACGACGAGCTCGCGCAGCTGCACGCGCTCGAACGTGGTGAAGCGGAAATTGCAGGTCAGGCACACGCGCCGCCGGCGGATGACGGACGAGATCCTCCGTCGGCCGCGAGTCCTTCACCTGCGTATCGAGGCTGCCGCAATTCGGACAGCGCATGGAATTCTCCTACCGCCGCGCCTCGTGTCCGGGCGGGACGCGAGCCAAAGTTGCGCAGCGGACCTCGTTGACGAAGAATCGCGAAGCGCCGCCGCCGGATCCATCCCGGGTCCGCGACGCCGGCTTCGCCGCTTCGTCCGGGACACGCGACGCCACTGCCATGCGATATCCGCCGTCACCCGTTATAGATCGGGAAGCGCGCGACCAGTCGCTTCACTTTCTCGCGCACCGCAGCCTCGGTCAGCGAGTCCTCCTCGACGCCCTTCTGCGAGAGCACGTCGAGCACTTCGACGATCAAATCGCCCACCTCCTGGAACTCGGCGATGCCGAAGCCGCGGGTGGTGCCGGCGGGCGTCCCGAGGCGGATGCCCGACGTGATCGCCGGCTTCTCCGGATCGAACGGGATGCCGTTCTTGTTGCAGGTGATGTGGGCGCGGCCGAGCGCCAGCTCCGCGACCTTGCCGGTGAGGCGCTTGGGCCGCAGGTCCACCAGCATGAGATGGGTGTCGGTACCGCCGGAGACGATGTCGAGGCCTTTCGACTTGAGCGTCTCCGCCAGCGCCTTGGCGTTCTCCACCACGTTGCGGGCGTAGAGCTTGAACGCGGGCCGCAGCGCCTCGCCGAAGGCCACGGCCTTGGCTGCGATCACGTGCATCAGCGGCCCGCCCTGCAGGCCGGGGAAGACGGCCGAATTGATCTTCTTCGCCAGCGTCCTCGTCGTTGCGTGAGGATGAAGCCCGAGCGCGGCCCGCGCAGCGTCTTGTGCGCGGTCGAGGTGACGACGTGGGCGTGCGGGAACGGACTGGGATGCGCGCCGCCGGCGACGAGGCCCGCGAAATGCGCCATGTCGACCAGCAGCTTGGCTCCGACCTCGTCGGCGATCTCGCGGAAGCGGCGGAAGTCGATCACGCGCGGATAGGCCGATCCGCCCGCAATGATGACCTTCGGCCGGTGCTCCTGGGCGAGCTTCGCGCACCTCGTCGATGTCGATGCGGTGGTCGTCGCGGCGCACGCCATAGGGCACCGGCTTGAACCAGCGGCCGGACATGTTGACCGGAGAGCCGTGGGTCAGGTGGCCGCCGGCGGCGAGGTTGAGGCCCATGAAGGTGTCGCCCGGCGCCATCAGCGCCATGAACGCCGCGACATTGGCGGAGGCGCCCGAGTGCGGCTGGACGTTTGCGAATTTACATCCGAAAAGCTTCGTAACCCGTTCAATTGCCAGATTTTCTGGCGACGTCGACGTACTGGCAGCCGCCGTAATAGCGCCGCCCCGGCAAGCCCTCGGCATACTTGTTGGTGAGGACCGAACCCTGCGCTTCCAGCACCGCCTTGCTGACGATGTTTTCCGACGCGATCAGCTCGATCTCGTCGCGCTGGCGGGAGAGTTCGCACCTCACCGCTTCAGCCACTTCGGGGTCGGTTTCCGCCAAGGATGCGGTGAACAGGTTCGCCACGGAGGCGCGGGCTCGCGACGGATCGGTCATTGCATTCACGCTGCTTGTCAGGGATGGCCTCCGACGCGGAGGTTCATCAGGGGCGATAGCATACCCGGCCGGGACCGCCAAGCTATGGGCGCTGCCGGCCATTGTTGCCCACATCTGGTGTGGTGGTTGAGTTCCCTATCATTGCAGCCGCAAGGTCCGTTTGGGAACTTCAAATCCAAAACCTGCACTAGAATCATAATCTGCTAGTGTCCCTTTGATTCGAGGTTCGCATCGGAGGTGCGCGTGGATTTGCGAACTCGGAATCAGGCAGACCGCGGGAGCTCGACTCACCAATTGCGGGCGGCGAGGAAAGGCGCGCGGCCGCGGCCTAGGTTCCTGCCAGCCTGGAGGTCATTCGACACACCGCGGCCTGTTAATAACAGGAAAATAACAGGACCCCTCACCCGACTTGCCGCCTCCTCCGCGGTCATTGGGCCACCGCCCGCGACGCGCCAAGCTCGCGAGCCGCGCGAAAGCCGCCGCAACCAGAGCCGATGCATGTCGGGATGATGCGGATCTCCACGGATTCGCGCTATATGTCAGACCAGATCCTCGGGCCGAACGCATGGACCCGCGGCGAAGCCATAGGCGCTGATCGCGCGTGTCCCGGGCGCAGTGCAGCGCGAGCGATAGCGATGGTGCGTGAACGTCACGAGATCGGCGCTCATGCGCGCGGGTCTGCAGCGATCACTCCGCCATCACGCGACGGTCGGACAGCCGCACCGCTTCCATGCTGCGCAGCGCCGGGACAGACGCATGCCAGCGCCTATGAGGCAAGCCCGCGGGTGACGCCAGAGAATGATGCACGCCAGATGGGCAAGGTCAATGCGGCAGCGCTTGGTCGCTCTCATGCCGCCTTCACGCCTCCACCACCACGTAGTCGTTCTCGACGCTGACCGGCACGGTCTTCCGCCACATAGGGCCCGGCAACCAGCCGCGTTCCCAGCTGCACCGAAACGGCATAGGGACGCGCGCGGACGCGGGTGGGATCGCACCAGGACTGGCCGGTGCGGATGTCGAATTCCCAGCCGTGCCAGGGGCAGCGGATGATCTCGCCCGGACGGGAGTAGCGGTAGTTGCCCGGGACCGTCCGATTCCACGAGCCCGGTCTGCCGGCCCTGGCACAAGCTGCCGCCGCGATGGGGACAGCGGTTGTTGAGCGCGAAGAACTCGCCGCCCAGATTGAACACCACGATGGCGCGGCCGTTCACTTGCGCAAGCCGGCGCGTGCCGGGCGGAATGTCACCGACGGCGGCGACCACATGCTTGGCCATGCCCAGAGCGCACTCTCTTCACGTTGACGGGAGCGCGTACTGAGACGCGCTCTGGATTTCTTCGTGGTCGCATTTTCTGCGGAAAACCGAATTCCACTTTTCCGGAAAATGCTCCAGCGGGTCATCAGTCGATCCGGTAGAGCGCCTTGGCGTTGCCGCTGTAGATCTTGTTGCGGCGCTCCTCGCTCAGCGCTCGGCGGCAGCGCGAGAAACGGATCGTCGAAATCCCAGTGCGGATAGTCGCTGGCGAACAGGATCTGGTCCCAGCCGATCCATGCCATCGACGTCGATCACGTGGTCGGGCTCCTCGGCCTCTTCCATCGGCTGGGTCGAGACCCAGAAATGCTCGCGCAGATATTCCGACGGCGCGCGCTTGAGATGCGGGACCTCGTCGCTTCATCCGCTTCCAGTGCTGGTCGAGGCGCCAGCCGAGCGCCGGGATCCAGGCGAAGCCCGCCTCGATCAGCACGATCTTGAGCTCGCGGATAGCGCTCGAACACGCCCTCGACGATCAGGCTCGCGACCGACGCGCCTGCAGCGAGGCCGAGTGCTCGGTGATCTCCTCGATGTAGAACGACGGCCAGCCGGTGTTGCTCATCGGCCGGCCGCTGGAGCCGAACACGTGAACGCCGACCGGCAGCCCGGCCTCGACCGCCGCCTCGAAGATCGGCCAGTAGCGGCGCTTGCCGAGCAGCTCGCTGGTGCGGCTCAGGAACAGCACATGCGCGAAGCGGCTGATCGCCGGCGCGGCTGCTGATCTCGGCGCACGACAGCTTCGCTGTTCTCGTAGGGCATCACGACCGAGGCCTTGAGCCGCGGATCGCGCGCGGTTCCAGCCTTCGAGCTGATACCTCGTTGGCGGCGAACGCCATGGCGGCGCTGAACTCGTCGTTCTGCTCGCCCTGCCCGGTCGGCGAGAGCGGATTCATGACGCCCGTATTCGATGCCGTAGAAATCGAGATGCTGCTCGCGCATGAAGTCGAGATCGCTCGCCGGCAATCCGCCGCCGGGCGGCCAGGCGTCGCGCCGCGACGCAAGCGGCTGGCTCTTGGGATAAGGAAAGCCCTTGACGTAGCCGTGGCGCTGACGCTGCCCGTAGGTCTGCAAATAGTCCCACCAGCGATTGCTGAGATAGGGCCGCAGATCCTCGAGCGCAGCTCTTGGGATGGATGTCGCAGTCGAAGATGCCGACGCGCGTCTTCTGGCCCGACGCTGCGGCTGCCTCACCTCGATGTTCATGGCGGCTGCTCCTTCAAGAGCGTGGCATGACCGGCGAAGGCTCGCGCGAGCCGGCGATATCCGCGCGTTCTCGGAATCGTGCGCACGCGACACGCCCTGGGGCTGACTGCTCTGGAGGCGATCATAGGTCGCAAGCGGATTCTCCACCAGGATTTTGCGATGCAAGCGCGGCGGGTATGCCCGCCGGCATGGCGTCTCGTCGCCGTCGAACTGCCAGTGCGGATAGTCCGAGGCGATAGAGCAGTATGGCATCGGAACGCAGATGATCGATCACCCGTTCCACCTGATCGGGGTCGGCCGGCGCGTCGAACGGCTGGATGGTCAGGCGGACATGGTCGCGCACGATCTCGGCCGGCGAGCGGTCGACCCACGGCACCTCCGAGCGCACGCCGCGCCAGAACTTCGAGAACCGCCAGAGGAAGCCGGGAAGCCAGGTCACGCCCGATTCGAGCAAGCACCACCTTCAGGCCGGGATACTTGGCGAACACGCCCTTCGCACGACCAGGCTCGCCACCTGCGACTGAAACGCCTGCGCTGTGGCTGGCATAGTCCTCGATGTAGTAGCTCGGCCAGCCCAGCGACGTGATGGAATGGCGGTAGCTCGAGCCGGCATGGATGCCGAGCGGCAGGCCGTGGCGCTCGGCGGCGGCGTAGATCGGCCAGCAGGTGGCGGCGGCCGAGCGGCGTCTCCTGCATGGCGAGCACGAGGATCTGCACGAAGCGGCTGGTCCCTGGCGCAACGCTCGATCTCATCGACGGCGTATTCGGTGTTCTGCATCGGCACGCACGATCGACGCCCGCAGGCGCGGATCGCGATCGAGCCATTCCTTGACGATCCAGTCGTTGAGCGCGCGCGTGAAGGCCGCGGCCATGTCCTCGCTGAACAGCAGACCCACGCCGTAGAGGCAATTGCAGATCGCGATGCCCGCCTGCCAGCGGTCGCACACCTGCGCCGTGAGCTCCGATGCCGCGGTGGCGGCGCGGCCGTTCTCGCCGCGCCATTGCGACCGCGCCGTGAGCGGCGCATTGGGCGGATAGGCGACGGTCTCGAGCGAATTGATGCCGCGCTCCTCCACCGTCTCGCGCCAGAAGTCGTCGAGATAGGGCAACAGCGCCTTCATGTCCGGCACGGTCGGATGCACGTCGCAATCGATGGCGTGAAGCGCGCCGCTCATGGATGCGTCGCCACTCGATTGCGGAATGTCGATAGCGCCGGCGCCGCGTAGCGTGGGCAAAGGCGCTGCGATGGTGGCGACAGGCGAGCGCACGCGTCAGCGATGGCGCCGTGCCCGCGCGTTCACCAGCCAACTGCTCCGACTACGCGTGGGCACGGCGCGCAAGCGGGACGATCGGTGACGCGAGCACCGGCGTTGTAGCCGCCTTCGCCCACCCTGAGCTGCAGAGCACTTGCCACGGCCGCATGCTCAAGCTCTAATCCGCCTTGATGTTGGCGGCCTTGGCGATCCCCGCCCAGCGCGCGATCTCCTTGCGCATCCAGGCATCGAGCTCCTGCGGCGTGTTCCCCGAGGGGAAGATGCCGAGATTGCGCACCTTGTCGGCGAACTCCGGTGAATTCACCACGGAGCGAATATCGGCGGACAACCTGTCGAGCACCGGCGCGGGAACGCCCGCGGGAGCAACAAGGGCATTGAAAGCAATGACGTCGAAGCCCGGATAGGTCTCGGCGATGGTGGGCACTTGCGGCGCATCGCCGAGACGTTGCGCGCCGGCGCCGGCGATCAGCTTGAGGTCGCCGGAATCGACGTGGCGCTTGGCCGAATGCCAGATGTCGAACATCAGCGGCACACGTCCGGCGATCACGTCGGTCAAGGCCGGCGCGCTGCCGTTGTAATTGATATGGGTCATGTTGATGCCGGCGCGCTGCTTGAGCATCTCGCCGGCGAGGTGCCCGACCCCGCGCGGCCCCGGCGAGGTGAAGTTGAGCGCCTCGGGGCTTTTCTTCGCGACGTCGACCAATTGCGCAATGGTGTCGGCGGGAAACGCTTTGTTAGCCACGAGCGCAACCGGCTGCGTGGCCACCATGCTCACCGCGGCGAAGTCTTTGTCGGTGTCGTAGGGCAGCTTTTGCCCGATCGCCGGATTGATCAGCAGCGAATTGGTCGCGACCAGCATGGTGTAGCCGTCGGCGGGCGACTTGGCGACGGCGGCGGTCGCCACGATCGTGCCGCGCGCCCGGGCGGTTCTCGATCACCACCGACTGGCCGTTCCACCGCGCCGTCAGGAAATCGGCAAGGATGCGCGCCACCACGTCGGTCGGCCCGCCGGCCGCAAACGGCACCATGAGCTTCACCGGCCGGGACGGGAACTCGGCGGTCGTCTGCGCCGAGGCCGCGCCGGCCGCGATCCCCAGGAACAGCAGAACTGCCGCGATGACGTTCATTGGTCTCATTGCATGTGGTCCGCGGAAACTCTAACAGCGGCGACAGGAAGGGCAACGCCGCGAAACGCCGATAACGACTCGCCATGGCGACGCATGCGGGTCAGGCCCATAGGCGCTAAGATCAGGAGTGACCGTGCGTGCAGCGCAGGATGCGGTGCACGCGGTCCGGACTAGCGAAGCGGTGCACCGCGATCCGGACCGTTGCGAGAGGCGATCTGTAGACGGTCCCGGTCTGCAGCGCATCATTGCGCGCTTCGCGGGTGCCCACTGCATGCCGCGCAGCGCCCGGGACACGCGCTTATCTTAGCGCCTATGGGGCTTGCGCCGCGGGTGACATGCAGACGTAGCTGGATCGAATTAACTGGAAAAGCTCCAGGCAAAAAAAGCCCCGGCATAAGCCGGGGCGAAGGGCCGACAATCGAACCGGCGATCACATGCGATAGAGGATCTGGTCGGTCCAGAAGCGCTCGAGGCGCTGCAGCGACTTGTTGAGCGTCGCGAACTCGTCGGTATTGATGCCGCCGACCTGCGTTACCGTGCCGATGTGCTTCTGGTAGAGCGCATCGACGATGTCGCGCACCTCGCGGCCCTTGTCGGTGAGCTTGATGCGCACCGAGCGGCGGTCGACCCGCGAGCGCTGATGATCGAGGTAGCCCATCTCGACCAGCTTCTTGAGATTGTAGGAGACGTTGGAGCCGAGATAGTAGCCGCGCGTGCGCAGCTCACCCGCGGTGAGATCCTTCTCGCCGATGTTGTACAGCAGCAGCGCCTGCACCGAATTGATATCGGCCCGGCTCCTGCGGTCGAATTCGTCCTTGATGACCTCGAGCAGGCGGCGATGCAGCCGCTCGACCAGGGTCAAGGTCTCGAGATAGAGCGAGCGGGTGGGGTCGAAGCGCCCTGCGCGCTCGGTGGGCTCCATCGCTTTGGTTGCTGCTTGCATCATGACGCTGTCCTATCCGTTGTCGTTCTTATGATGGCGAGGCCCTGTGCCCCCGCTCGACGTGCAACCTACGCCTCGGGGTCTAAAATCGGCTTAAGTAACACGATAAAGATAAGGTTTATTCGGAACGGTGAACGATCGATTGACGCCGTAATGGCGGGCACTTCTCGCACTTCCGTAACGTCTCGTTCACGATGCTGAGCGGCCGGATGCGCGCCGGCCAGCAGATTTTTCAAGGGCCGCGCAGGTAGCGAATGATCCCGGAAAATCGACGCTGCCGTCGTCGCTTTCGACGAAGCGCTCATAGACCGCGGCCGCGCCGGCGCCGAGCGGGGTCGTGGCGCGGGTGGCGCGGGCGGCAGATTGCGCCAGCTTCAAGTCCTTGAGCATCATCGCCGCTGTGAAGCCGGCCTGATAGTCGCGGTTCGCGGGCGAGGTCGGCACCGGCCCCGGCACCGGGCAATAGCTCGTCATCGACCAGCATTGGCCCGACGACTTCGACGCAATGTCGAAAAGCCGCTGGGCGTCGAGGCCCAGCTTTTCCGCCAGCAGGAAGGCCTCCGAAACCACGATCATCGATGCGCCGAGGATCATGTTGTTGCAGATCTTCGCCGCTTGGCCGGTACCGGGCCCGCCGGCATGGACGATGGTCTTGCCCATGTTCTCCAGCACCGGGCGCGCGCGCTCGAAGCGCTTCGTTGGAGCCGCCGACCATGAAGGTCAGCGTCGCCGCCTGCGCGCCGGCAACGCCGCCGGACACCGGCGCATCGACCATGGGAAGCCCCCTGCCCTCGGCGGCCTGCGCCACCGCGCGGCTGGTCTCCACGTCGATGGTCGAGGAATCGATGAGCAGCGTCGCCGGCGCGGCCGCCGGCAAGCACGCCGGCGTCGCCGAGATAGACGTCGCGAACGTGCTCGCCCGCCGGCAGCATGGTGATCACGATCTCGGCGTCCCTGCACGCCTCCGCTGCCGAATTCGCCCGGTGCCGCCGCTCGCCGTCAAATTCTCGCTTGCCTCCGCGTTCAGGTCGAAGCCCGCCACCGCGTGCCCGGCTCTGAGCAGATTCTGAGCCATCGGCAGGCCCATATTGCCGAGCCCGATGAAGCCGATCCTTGCCATGACGCTCCTCCACCCCGGTTGCTGTCGTTAACGGCTCACGCCGGCTGCTCGCGCGCGGCCATCAGCGCGAGCCACAGATAAGCGCCGAGCAGCACCGCCTCTATCGCAACCACCCACATGCTCCCGCCGTAAATCTGGGGAAACAGGATCTCGACCGCCGCCATGGAGATGATGGAGGTGAGCCACACCACCGCGCCCCACGGCGCCGCCAGCCACAATCCAACACCCGCAACCGGATCGATCACCGCGAAGAACACCGTCGCCGGCCTGATATGGACTCGCATAGGAATCGAAGCCGGACGGGAACGGCGCACCGATCCCGCAAACGATCGCCCAATGATAGAGGCCCTTGATGAGCGACAGCACGGCCATGGCTCGCAAGAACAGCAAGAGCCGACGGGACCATTGCTTGCCGTCGGCCTCGTCGCCGCCGGCGTGTACGGGCTCGAGCGTCTGCGGCTGGTCGGTGTTCGTCATGGCAGATCGAGTTCCCGCGCCAGGGGCGCAAAATACCGTTCCACTTCGATCGCGCTCACGTCCGCGAGCGCCGACGGCCGCCAGCGCGGCGCCTGGTCCTTATCGATCAGCAAAGCCCGGATCCCTTCGTAGAAGTCGTGCCCACGCACGACCCGCGACACTATGCGGAACTCGGTGCGCATGCATTGCGCAAAATCGAGCGTGGCACCGCGCCGCATCTGCTCAAGCACGAGTTTGAGGCTCGTGGGGGATTTTGTGCGCATCAAGGCGGCGGTGCCGGCGGCAAAGGCCGCCTGAGTTCCATTCCGGCCTGCCTCGGCGTCAAGGGCGGCTAAAATGTCTTCGACCCCGGCGCCGGTGAACAGCCGATCGATTGCGGCCTGGTGGGCCACGACCGACGCCTCCCCGGCCGGCTGTGCGAAGGCACCGAGCAGCGCATCGACCGGCACCGCGCCGCACAATGCGTCGATCAGGTCGGGAAACCGGATCGAGGCGACGCGGTGGGTCGCGATTCCCGCCTTCACGCCATCCGCGGCATTGAGCCGTTCGCCGGTGAGGGCGCAATAGGTGCCGAGTTGTCCCGGCAAGCGCGGCAAGAACCAGGTGCCCCCGACGTCGGGAAAGAAGCCGATGCTCACCTCCGGCATGGCGAAGCTGAACTTGTCGCCGGCGACGCGATGGGAGCCATGGACCGAGATGCCGACGCCGCCGCCCATGACGATGCCGTCGATGAGCGCGACATAAGGTTTGCGATAGCGCTTGATCTGGGCGTTGAGCGCGTATTCCTCCCGGAAATATTCGAGCGCTTCGTCATGGCGACCGGCACGACCGAAATCGTAGAGGGCGCGCAGATCCCCGCCGGCGGAGAAGGCGCGCCCACCATTGGCGGTGACGATCACACGGGTGACCGCGGGATCGCCTTCCCACCGGGCCAGCTGTTGCGCGAGCGCACGCACCATGGCGAGTGAGACCGCATTGAGCGCCTGCGGCCGATTGAGCGTGACGACACCGGCCACGCCGCGGCGCTCAAACAGGATGTCAGCCTCATCGGCGTGCTTTGCCGTCACGCAGCCGCCCACAGATAGACCAGCGTGGCCGCGATCCCGAACGCGCTGCGTACGCCATGCAGGCGTCCCCAGTGCCCGACCGATGCGCGCGTGACGCTCTGCACGGCATCGCCCGCCGTCGCCTTCAGCTGGCGGTTGACCGGCATGATGACCAAGATGGTCCATGGCCACGGCGCAGGGATGAAGAGCGCACCCAGAAGCCATCGCCAGTCAAGGCTCAAGAAGAACGCCGCGACGCCGAGCGCGCACGCGACCAGCGCAAGACCTGCCTGCATGACGGATGCGTTGTCGTAGCTGCGCTTCCACTGTTCCAGCATCGCCCGATCGTCGAGCGCGAGCCGCGCCGGCTGCTCGGCAACGTTGACGTAGATGGCAGCGCCGGTAAACGCGGCGGCCGCGACCAAAGCCAGTTCGCCGACAATCATGTTCTTGTTCCGCGCTCAATTCCCCAACAGGTCCCTGCTGACGATCAGTCGCATCACCTCGTTGGTGCCTTCGAGAATCTGGTGCACGCGCAAATCCCGCAGAACGCGCTCGATGGGATGATCGCGCAGATAGCCGTAGCCGCCGTGAAGCTGCAGGCAGCCATTGACCACGTCGAAGCCGGTATCGGTCGCAAGTCGCTTGGCCATGGCCGCAAGGCGGGTGGCGCGGGGGTCGCCCAGATCGAGCGCCACCGCCGCGCGGTGAAGCATCAGGCGCGCCGCCTCGAGCGCGGTCGCGTAGTCGGCGATGCGGAAGCCAAGCGCCTGGAAATCCGCCAGCCGCGTGCCGAACTGCTTGCGTTCCTTCATATAGGTGACGGTGCGGTCGAGGCAGAACTGGGCGCCTCCGAGCGAGCAGGCCGAGATGTTGAGGCGGCCGCCGTCGAGCGCGCTCATGGCAATCCTGAAGCCCTGACCTTCGTCGCCGATGCGGTTCGCGACCGGGATGCGGCACCCTCCAATATGACCATTGCGGTCGGCTGCGAGTGCCATCCGAGCTTTTTCTCCTTGGCGCCGAAGGAGAGCCCGGGAGTGCCGCTCTCGACCAGAAAGCAGGAGATGCCGTGCGGGCCGCCCTCGCCCGTCCGCGCCATCACGATATAGACGTCGGAACGACCGCCGCCCGAAATGAAGGCCTTGGTGCCGTCGAGCACGTAATGGCCGTCGTCGCGCACCGCGCGGGTTTTCAGGCTCGCAGCGTCCGACCCGGAGTCGGGCTCGGTCAGGCAGTAGCTGCCGAACTTCGCCATGCTGCAAAGTTCGGGCAGCAGGCGCTGCCGCAGCTCGCGCGCGCCATACGCATCGATCATCCAGGCGACCATGTTGTGGATCGAGATATAGGCGGCGGTGGAGGGACAGCCCTGCGCCAGCTCCTCGAAAATCAGCGCAGCGTCGAGCCGCGAGAGCGCCGCGCCGCCGAGGTCAGCGGATACGTAGATGCCACCGAAGCCGAGCGCCGCGGCCTGGCGCAGCGTGTTCTCCGGAAACACTTCGTCTTCATCCCATTGGCGGGCCAACGGCATCATCTCGTCACGCGCGAAGGCGCGCGCGGTGTCCTGAATGGCCCGTTGCTCCTCGGTGAGGTCGAAATCCATGCGGGCGACCGTTAATGCGCGCCATTGCGGCCGTCAATCGATGGCCGCGACGCCGTGCTCTATTCCTCCGCGCGCCGGTTGGCGATCTGGGCCTCGCGCAGGTCGAGCTCGCGCTCGATCCGCCGCCGCGCCTCGTCCTTGAGCTTGGCGTTGCGGAAGAGATCGTTCACGTGCTGCCGCTCGGCCTCGATCAGCTGCAGCTCGATATCGCAGTGCAGATCGGTGAGCTTCTTGTGCCCGGCGTCGCCGTCGCTGCCTTGCTCGATATGCTTGAGCCGATCCCGCTGATGCGCGCGCAGCGGCCGCACAATCTCGTCGGGGAGATCGCGCTCCGACGCGAGCCGGTCGAGCCGCGCGATCCCGGCCTCGATCGCCTGTCGCCGCGCCTGCTGCTCTTCGACCCGGTCGGCGTGGCGCTCGCGGCGGCCGGCATGCGCGAGGCCGAGCGCGCGGATGACCAAGGGCAGCATCAGGCCTTGCAGCACCAGGGTCACCAGGATCACGGAGAAGGTGAGGAACAGGATGAGATCGCGGCCGGGAAACGGGTGGCCATCGTCGGTCGCAAACGGGATCGCGAGTGCCGCTGCGAGCGAGACGATGCCGCGAACCCCGGTGAAGGCCAGGATGAACGGCCACTGCCACGGCGGCGCCGGATCCTTGCGCCGGACCGAAGCGGAGAGCCAGCGCGGCACATAGATGGCGGGATACATCCATACGAAGCGCGCAACAATCACGACGACGCTGACCACGGCAGCGGAGAGGGCAAGCTCGGACACCGGATAGTGTTCGATCCGGGCGATCAGCGTGCGCGCCTGCAGGCCGGTGGCGAGGAACACCAGGCCCTCGACCAGGTAGATGAAAAAGTTCCAGAAAAAATTCCTTGCAGCCTGGTGGCGGCGCTGATCAGGCGAAGGCCGTTCCAGCTGATGTAGAGCCCGGCAGTGACGGTTGCGAGCACGCCGGAGCCGCCGAGATGCTCGGGCGGCCAATAGGCGAGAAACGGCGTCAGCACAGAGAGCGTGATCTCGACCGGCGGATTGTGCACCCAGCGCCGCAGCGCAGCATCAGCCAGCCGACGCCGACGCCCCAGAGGATTTCGCCGATGACGATGGCAACGAACGTGCCCGTCGCCTGACCGAGCGAAAACACGCCGGCGCTCACGGCGGCGACCGCGAACCGATAGAGGATGAGCGCGGTTGCGTCGTTGGCCAATCCCTCGCCTTCGAGGACGACCAGGATGCGCCGGGGAAGCTGCATTCTGCGCAAGATCGACATCGGCGCCACGGCGTCGGGAGGCGAGACGATCGCGCCCAGCACGAACCCCACCGGCCACGGCAGGCCGAGGAGCCAATGGGCCGACGCCGCGACCGCGACGGTGGTGAACACCACGCACCCAACCGCCAGCAACGAGATGGTACGCAGATTGAAGCGGAACTCGCTCCAGCTCATCGCCACCGCGGACGAATAGATGACGGGCGGCAGCACCAGCAGCAGCACCAGCTCGGGCGCAAGCTCGACCGCCGGCAGGCCGGGAATGAGCGCCAGAGCGACGCCGGTGAGCACCAGCAAGAATGGCCGGCGGGATCTGCAGTCGCGCCGCGACCACCGCAACCGCGGCGATCGACAACCAGCAGCACGACCAGGATTTGGACAATCTCAACCATGAGCGTACCGGGGCACGATCATGACGCAGCGCGACACCGAAGTCCAGAGGCACCCGGTTATCGAACCGCGGACGCGGGCCTGATGGCCAACGCGGCGCTGGCGGGCATTTCCCGGAACCGCTAAAAGAACCGTTCCACTCTGGAGTGCCCGCAATGGCCATCAAATACGGCCGTCCGATCGAAGCCCGTCTCGCCCCGGTCGAGGCCAGGCCCGCAAAGCGCCTCGACCTCGTGACCCGCCCGCGCCGCAACCGCAAAGCCGAGTGGGCGCGGCGGCTGGTGCGCGAGAATGTCTTGACCACCGACGATCTGATCTGGCCGCTGTTCCTCGTCGATGGGACCAAGGCGCGGATCCCGGTGCCTCCATGCCCGGCGTCGAGCGGCTGTCGGTCGATCAGGCGGTGCGCGACGCCGAACGGGCGGCCAAGCTCGCCATCCCGTGCATCGCGCTGTTCCCCTATACCGATCCCAAGCGGCGCGACGAGGACGGCAGCGAGGCGCTCAATCCGGACAACCTGGTCTGTCGCGCCATTCGCGCGATCAAGAAAGAGGTGCCGGAGATCGGCGTCCTCTGCGACGTCGCGCTCGATCCCTATACCAGCCACGGCCATGACGGCCTTTTGCGCGACGGCGCGATCATCAACGACGAGACCGTCGAGGTCCTGGTGAAGCAGGCGCTGGTGGAGGCCGAAGCCGGCTGCGACGTCATCGCGCCCTCCGACATGATGGACGGTCGCGTCGCGGCGATCCGTGCAGCACTCGATCAGGCCGACTTTGCCGACGTGTCGATCATGGCCTACGCGGCGAAATATGCCTCGGCCTTCTACGGGCCGTTCCGCGACGCGGTGGGCTCGGCCACCACACTCACCGGCGACAAGCGCACCTATCAGATGGATCCGGCCAATACCGACGAGGCGTTGCGCGAGGTTGAGCTCGACATCTCCGAGGGCGCCGACATGGTCATGGTCAAGCCGGGCATGCCCTATCTCGACATCCTGTGCCGCGTGAAGGACGCGTTCGGCGTGCCGACCTTCGCCTACCAGGTCTCGGGCGAATATTCGATGATCATGGCGGCGGCGCAGAACGGGTGGCTCGACGGCGAGAAGGCCATGATGGAAAGCCTGATCGCGTTCAAACGCGCGGGCGCCTGCGGCGTGCTCAGCTATTTCGCGCCACGCGTCGCCGAAAAGCTGAAGAAAGCGGGCTAGTGCGGTGGATTTGAAATTCCGATCGTGTAGCCGCGCGCTGATTTAGGACCCTCAAATCATCGCGAGTGGCCAACTCGCCTCGTCGATGTTCGCTCGCGAAATGAAGCCTGCGCGTCCGCCTAATCCAGGGACGTGAATCCGGATGCCTTCACGATCGGCCCCCAGCGATCTGTGTCGGCCTTGATCTGACGAGCAAAGTCGGCCGGCGTGAGGCCGCCGACATCCACCGATTGATTGGCAAGACCGGCCTGCATTTCCTTGGTTTGCAGTGCCGCGCGCAAGACGCTGCTGAGCGTCTCGACGGTCCCGCTGGGAGTCCGCGCCGGAACAAAAATGCCGAACCATTCGGCGAATTCGAGCGCCGGGTATCCCGCCTCGGCAACGGTTGGCACGTCGGGCAGCAACGGGCTGCGCTGTGCGCCCGTCGTTGCCAGCGCCCGCAGCGTCCCGGCCCGGACGTGCGGAACGAAGGAGCCGATCGGCGAGATGCAGGAGGCAATTTGACCGCCCAGCAGACTTTGTATGGACGGCGCCGTTCCCTGAAAGGGAACGTGGAGGTACTCAAAGTTCGCAGCCCGGGACAACATGACGCCGAGGAAATGAAGGGGCGAACCCGCGCCCGGCGATCCATAGGAGGACTGATTGGGATTGCTTCGGCACCAGGCAATGAAATCAGCAAGTGTCTTCACCGTGCTGGGGACCAGCGGGCCAATCGCGATCAGCATGGACGTGGTGGAGATGGTCGTAACCGGGGCGAAGTCCTGCTGCGGATTGTAACTGAGCGACTTGTAGACGTGCGGGTAAAGAGCCACCGCCACGGCAGGCGTCAGGACCATGACCGACCCGTCCGCCGCGCTGTTCTTCAAGACATCCATCACGACGCGACCGCCCGCACCAGGACGGTTCTCGACGATCGTCGAAGACGCATACGCCTTCATCTGCTCCGCAAGGAGTCTCGCAAATACGTCGCTGGGGCCACCCGCGGGAAAGCCAACCATGATGCGCGCCGTCGAATGCAACGGCTGCGATAGAGTTGGCGAGAGACCCAGTGCGTACGACACGACACCGCCCGCACTCCCAAACAGAAGCGCCGGCGATTGGGCCTGATCACGCGACGAACGTCAGTCATTGCTACCCCCTACAGTGATTCTTAGACGCTGCATTCCATCGAGGAAAAAGGGCCGACGGCACGATTGATGCCCATTCCCCGCGAAGATGTCGGCACGTTCTGCTTCAAAAGCGGCTGGAGAAGCCTAACCGATCTCGCGTCGCACAGAAATACGCTTCGAACTGGGCCGATGTCCGTTGTGGGTCAAACCCGGCCCTGCGGCCATGTCGGCTCGATGTCCGGATTACCCCTGAAAGCGGCCGTGTAGCGGACATGCCGCGATCCAGCGAGTTCAGTACCAGCCGGACTCAAGTAGCGAAATTCCGCGATGCCAGGCCCCGTCGCCGCTATTACCCGAAAGCCGAGCATTGCCCGCGCATTTCTATGAGTACACGCCGTAGTCCGTGTGGACGGATTCCGTTAACGGGGTTACGGAATATGTTGCCGGGATTGCCGCGTCATTCCGGCTTGATGCCCGCGAACTTGATCACCCTGGCCCATTTCTCGGTTTCGGCAGCGATGAGCTTTGCCGAAATCAGCCGGAGAGCCCGGATTCGGCACGCTCCCCAACGACGCGTACCGCGATCTCACATCAGGATCGGACAGGCCCGCATTAATCTCCGTGTTGAGCTTCTGGATGATCTCGACTGGCGTGCCCTTCGGCGCGCCGAAGCCACCCGCTGCGCTGGCCTCGTAACCCGGCACGAATTCGCCAATGGTCGGCAGCTCGGGGAGCGCCCCGGAGCGTGTGGCCGTCGTCACCGCGAGGGCCCGCAACTGACCAGCCCTGATATATCCGATGGACGAAGGTGTAAGGTCGAACATCACCTGCACCTGACCGCTGATCAGGTCAGTGAGCGCCGGCGCGGAGCCTCGATACGGCACGTGAAACATTTCGATGCCAGTCATCATCTTGAACAGCTCACCAGCCAGGTGCGTCGAGTTGCCGATGCCTGCCCGAAGCCATGTTGAGCTTGCCCGGATTAGCCTTGGCGTAACCTATGAGTTCGGGGACGGTCTTGACTGGAACCGAGGGGTTCACTACCGCGACGAGGGTAGAGCGGGTGGTGCTCGCAACCGGTTCGATGTCGCGGATGAAATTGTAGGGAAGATTGGTTTTGAGTGTCGCGTTGATGTAGTTGCTTGTAACCATCCACAGAAGCGTATAGCCGTCCGGCGGCGCATTCACGACAAGCTCGGTAGCGATCGAACTGCTGGCGCCCGGTCGATTCTCGATGACGAAGGGTTGGCCGAGCCGGTCCGAGAGCCATTGGCCCAGCAAGCGTGCGCTGATGTCGCCTGTTTGGCCGGGAGGAAAGCCAACAATAATACGCACCGGCCGCGACGGATAGGCTTGCGCCCTGCGCAACCCGCGATGCCGCCGGCAGCGCGGCAGCGCCCGCTGCCAGATTCAAGAAAGTCGCGACGGGGAAGTTTCATATCGCCCTCGCAGCGTCATCGCGCAATTCGCGCTGTGGACGCTCAATACGCTGAACGATGAAACTGTAATGCCCGCCGATGGCGCCGGTGCCGCCCGTTGTAATAATCGGGGATTTCGGCACGCCTGTCGACGCGACATAATGTGTGGCGGTGCCTCAATTAGCGATCATAGGCGGCTGGTGGTATGTACGATGTAGAGTGAGCTGCGCACTGTTGATGTTCAAGAGATCGTAGCCTGTGCGGGGAAGCACTTTCCAAGGTTTCCAGTGGCGCGGTCAAGCTCGACGACGTAAAGGTCCTAAGCAAGGACAATAGGCGGAACTTCATAGCGCGGGCCACTGCCCTCTATGCCGACGGCAGTGCTCGGCCCGTCATTTTGAAATCGACACGTTCGGCGACTTCACGATCCTACAGCCGAGAATGTGTTTCAGACATCGGGCCTAGCAAAGGGAATGGGTTGCCTGCGCCTTCCTTGCCGCTCGCGCTCGTGGTCGTGGCCATGGTTCTGCGCTGTTGGCCGGAGATGTTGCCCGCGGGATCATGGTTTTCGAGGACCTTGGCGCGGATCTCACCTCGCTTGTTGATCCACTCCTCAAAGGGACCGCGGAAGAGGCTGGAGCACGCGCTAAAGCTCTATGCGGCTGCACCTGGCCGCCTTCACGCGGATACTGTCTATTGCAGCGACGCTCATCATGAAACATTTCAAACCGTTTTCGGTTCAGATCGACCGCGTCGCCAGCCGGGATGGCGCGTTGAGAAAGAGGTCGAACTGGTCACGGGCAAACTCCGGCGGAACTCCACCCGTGGGCGAACTGGAGCTTCTGTCGTCGCGGCTCATCGATCCGGGTCCATGGTTGACGCTTATTCATGGCGATCCATGCCCGGACAATTCGCTGCTCGTGGGCGGGCGCATTCGCCTGATCGACTACGAGTTCCGCTCGACCGTCGCATGCAGATGCTTGATGGAATTTATTGGAGAGATCGGATTTCCAACCTGCTGGTGCGCGGGGCGCACTCGGACGATGTTGCCACCCGTGTCGATGCGACCTATCCGGATGGAGCTCGGCAGTTCGATCCCTTTGGCGCTCGATGACACTGCTTCATCACATCGAATTCGACTTCACATGTCGGCAGTCTCGGCTCTTCACCTGTCTGTCGCGGCGACTAGACCAAGCACTCAAGGGTGACGAGACGATAGGGCATTTGGTCGATCCGGGGACGGTTGCTCTGGTATCTTGAAGCTGTCATCGAGATGACCGCTGCTGCCAGCGTGTTACCCGGCATCAATGAAGCGGCACAGGGTTGGCTGTCGGAGCTGCGCCTGCGCTGGCCCGACGCAACGCCTCGGGTTATACCCTGCCTTCGCCAACGAAACCACAGTGACCAAACCGCGACTCGTCCGCTTCGGGTCATTCACGCCGTGTTGCAGATGTCCGCGTTATGTCCGTTCATCCCCCAATAGCGGCGGCAAAGCGGACGTGGTGGCACTTCTCATTCGTGCCGATAGCGCGCATCACCCGCAACGTGTCGCTCGCACAGAAATACGCAAGGCCGGACCCGGTGCCAGCGCATGGCGAGCCGGATCCGAAGCGTGGCATTATTTCCGCGCCAGCGGACATTTCGCCTTGGTCGAGCGGCCGCCAGCTTCTTCCGCCGGAATGGTGGCGAGCTGCTGGTAATAATCCCAGGGACCCTTGCTCTCCTCTCGGGCTTTTCACCTCGAACAGGTACATCGGGTGGATCTTGCGCCCGTCGATGCGCACGCTGCCTTTGCCCATGAGCTTGTCCTCGGTCGGCAGCTCCTTCATCTTCGCCACCATCCGCCTTGCCGTCCGCATGGCTGCCGAGCGCCTCGACGGCGCGCAGATAGTGGAACACGGCCGAGTAGACCCCGACCACGGTATGCAGCTCGGCATGCGGCCGCGCGCCGCGAAGTATCCTCGGCGAATGCGCGGTTGGCGTCGTTCTGATCCCAGTACCAGGGGTCGGTGAAAATGAGACCCTGCGCGGTCTTGAGCCCGAGCGCGTGGATATCGGTGATGAAGATCAGAGGCCGGCGAGCTTCTGGCCGCCCTGCACGATGCCGAACTCGGAGGCCTGCTTGATCGGAGTTGATGGTGTCGCCGCCGGCGTTCGCGAGCCCGATGATCTTGGCCTTCGATGCCTTCGCCTGCAGCAGGAACGACGGAGAAGTCGGTGCCGGGGAACGGATGACGGACCTTGCCGAGCACCTTGCCGCCGCTCTTAAGCACGACCGCTTCGGTGTCGCGCTCGAGCGCATAGCCGAAGGCGTAGTCGGCGGTGAGGAAGAACCAGGTGTCGCCGCCGCGCTTGACGATCGCGTTGCCGGTGCCGTTCGCCAGCGCCCAGGTGTCGTAGATCCAGTGCACGGTGTTCGGCGAGCACGCCTTTGCCGGTGAGATCGGAGGTCGCCGGACCGACCGCGAGGAACACCTTGTTCTTGTCGCGGATGAGCTCGTTGACCGCAAGCGCGACCGACGAGGTCGGCACGTCGGCGATGGCATCGACCTTGTCGACGTCGAACCACTGGCGCGCGATGCTCAAGCCGATATCGGGCTTGTTCTGGTGATCGCCGCCGAGGATCTCGACCTTCATGCCCTTGGCGGCAGCGCCGAAATCCTCGACCGCCTTGCGCGCATCCAGACCGAGGCGGTGCCCGCGATATCGGCATAGAGGCCCGATTGATCGTTCGAGCACGCCGATCCTGATCGTGGCCGCCGCGATATTCCGCATGGACGGCGCCCGCGCCCGTTCCCGTCGCCAGATGATGCCGAGCCAAGCCCACCACTTGCGCATGATGATCCTCCCTGTTTCAGGGTGGTGCCACGTCTCCGTCCATCGTTTTTTGTAGCATCAGGCTATCCGACCGGGCGGATAGTGCACAAGAATGGTCGAGGCGCGCGCGGCTCATCCTAGGCTTGCCGACGAGGTGATCGAATGAGGGCTCGCCGCATGTCTGGATTGGGTCATCTCGCGGGAGACCCAGCCCACGCCGGGATGTCTAGGGTATGACCGCAAGTCTCTGAAACCCGACATGATCCAACCCACGACTACGCTCCGTGAGTCCGCAGTTCCCTGGCCTCAGTAACCAAGGAGCAAGCACCCGGCTAAATCGAGAGGCGGTTCACGAGCCGCAGCGACTAGGGGCTGCTGCATGACGACACGCCAATACGCGCGGCTTGTCTCCGCAGAGTAACGAGGAAAATCCGGCTGGCGATCAGGCCCGCGTCAGAGATTTCTGATGTTTCGGCGAAAGAAGCTGACGCAGCTCGCGAAGAATATCATCGCCGAGAGTAGAGCGCGTCATTGAGTTCGGTGAGGACGCGCCGTATTCGCTCGGTTCTACCGCCGGCTGAGCTCTCCTGAGACAGGCTCCGCTCGCGAGCCGAGTCAGGTCGTCCTGGATCGAGGCAATCTGCGCATAAAAATAGGCGATCTCGCGCGGCACTGGCGGCGGCAGCTCATCAAGCTTGGCTGCATCCGCTGTATAGATCGTGAACGGCGGCAGCGTCAGGTTTGGAAGAGCGACCAAGCTATCGGAAGCATCCAGCGCCTTTTCGAGCATTGATACGACATCGTGCGTTTCGATAAGGTGCAGAATGGCGGCGAGTTCGCCGACGAACGCAGATGCGACGCTTCGAATCTCCCGTCGGTGCGTGAGGTTGTGCAAGCTCCAATCCGAGAGAGACGCCATATTGGCCTCCTCGCGTAGCCGCTCGGAGTGCGCGACTTGATCTTCTGATTGGCGCTTTTGTGCGCTCCTCGCGCGACGCTATGAACAGGCTAACACCAAAACCACGGGCGTAACAGTGGATCTGCGGGATGATGGACCATTGCCAAACCATGCCGCCATGTCTGCTGCGGGTCATCAGTGGAATACTCAAAACGTTCAGATGATTTCCGCTCCGCCTCGCTAAACGAACACTGATCGTGCGAACCTTGGCGGGTCCGCTTGGTGCCAGGAACGGACTCATGCACCGCGCAGCAGAGTATGCGCCTATCGATCGTCGCGGGCGCGGATCGGCGATTGCTGAGCCACTTCGAGAACCGAGCGCCGCTGGCGTGCGCGCGAAATTGCCGACTGCGAAGACGATCGTCGCGAACAGAACCAGCCATGGTACGAGGCCGGCGAAGATGGAGCTCGGGGTGGACAACAGCAAGAGCGCCCCTAGAGCAAACCGCCAAACAGACTCAGTATGAAGAAACCTGTCACACCGACTTCGGTGAGTGCCCAAGATGCTTCGGCGATACGCCCAGACGCTGGAGATCGTTCCAGGAAACAGGGCCACGACGCTGACGCATTCGCATCGATCGGGTTGAGCCCGGCGAACAGGAGCATCGGAACGTCACCAGGCTCCGCCACCGGCGAGCGCGTTGAGGGCGCCGCCGAGGAACGCGGCCGCAGTCGGTACGATGACGGTGATCACGAGGTATCCATAAACGTAGCCGTGAGCCCACGACATTGGTCTCACCACATCTCGTCTCAGGTGCTCGGCCCGACGTATATAGGATCCTGCACGAGTTTCCGACAGGAGACACCGGGAAGCGGACCGTGAAATATTGTCCGGTTTGAAACGCTCTGCGGACTCAAGCCAGAAGGCGAAGCCTGGTGAGCGATTTTATACAGACGCCGCTCGGCCATCGGAGCTCGAGCGTGATTACCATTGTCGTTTGTCCCACACGGCAGAGGAATCTCATGTCCTGTGCAGCATGGTTTGCAGGATAACGGTGAGTCCGTGCTGATCCTTGGACGTTGTTTGCGCAGAATGCTCGCAGCAGATGAGGGTCATGACGGCGACACCAGCCCAGGAGGGAAGTGGAAACACGCGCCTGCGAGTGCGTGTGCAGTCACAGCGAAGGATCAATCGTCGCCATTCATCGACGGCGAAGCCGCATCCGCGTCGGATCTGCAGGTTTCCACGCGCGACCAAAGATCGTCCAGTGAAAATGACTGCAGCGTCGCGTTCTCGACCGAGAGTCGCACAATCCAGGCCCGCGACGATCCGGACGACAACGGACCGAGCTGACCCGCTTCAGCCATCGTGCGTGATGCCATGCTCGCGGCCGTTCCGAGCTTGCGCGCGTTTGCGATCTCACTCAGCGGCAACATCGACGCGCGGACGATCTTGTGCAGGACACCTTGCTGCGTGCCATGGCCAATATCGATTTGTTCCAACCTGGAACGAACATGTCCAGCATGGCTCTTCACCATCCTCCGCAATCTGTTCCGCTCGGAATACCGCAAGCGACGTCGCGCAGTCGAAGACGTCGACGGTCTTCACGTCGATAGTCTGAAATCGCCTCCCCAGCAGCACAGCCGGCTGGAATTCGAGAATTCCGCAGGGCGCTCGAGAAGCTGCTGCCGGACCAGCGCGAGGCACTCATTCTCGTCGGCGCGTCAGGCTTCTCCTACGAGGAGGCCGCCGCCATCTGCGAAAGCGCGGTAGGGACGATCAAGAGCCGGGTCAATCGTGCCCGCGCGCGGCTCTCAAGCTGCTCTCCGTCGACGAGCTCCGACATGTTCGGCCAGGACCACACGACTCGCGTGCCGTTTTGAGCGTGGGCGGGCGCGGAGTGATTGGCAGGCAGCACGCATGTGGCGGTTGCTACTACTCTATCGAGACGGTGGTGCTGATATCACCGACTTGCGGGCCAGTTAAACCCCATGGGAGGCCATTTCCCGATTTCCGACAGCGCTCCTAACGTGCTAGATCTTCCGTTGCGCAGTGGAATCGCTATGATCCTCCCGCCTCGCCCTGCCTAGCCAGGGGAAGGGCAGCCCTTGCGGAAGAAAAGGGAGGCCTCTGTGAGGAAGAAAGTCACAGCTGCGTTTGATCCCAAAAATTTCTCGCCAAGGTGGGCGGGGAAAGACCGTGTCATCTTACCGGAGGGATCAAATTGTTTTCTCCCAAGGAGAAATTGCGGACGCGGTCTTTTACATCCAGCAAGGCAAGGTCAAGCTCACCGTCGTTTCCGAGCAAGGCAAGGAGGCGGTGGTTGCAATCGTGGGACCCGGTCATTTTTTGGCGAAGGATGCCTGAATGGCCATCCCGTGCGCATCGCAACCACGAGGGCGGTCGATGATGATTGCGTGATCACTCGCCTGGAGAAGGCGACCATGATCGCCACCATTCACAAAGAGCCGAAATTTTCTGAACTGTTCATGTCGTATCTGTTGACTCGGAACAGTCGAATTGAAGAGGACTTGATCGATCAATTGTTCAATTCGAGCGAAAAGCGCCTCGCCCGACTTCTCCTTCTCCTTGCAAATTTCGGCAAGGAAGGCAGTCCGGAGCCGATCGTCGGAAAGTACAGTCAGGAAATGCTGGCGGAGATGATCGGCACGACGCGATCGCGCGTCAGCTTCTTCATGAACAAATTCCGCAAGTTGGGCTTCATCGAATACAACGGAAAACTCGAAGTCCATAAATCCTTGCTGAACATGGTTCTGCACGAGAAGCCCGAGATCAAAACGAGGGATGAAGCAATCAGCGCCGAATAATTTGACAATGTGAGTCATTATGACGGCCGGGCCTGCGGCCGAAGTACCACTGACCGCGGCGATCGGCGTGATCCTGCTTAACTGCGTGGATTGTCCGTTCTGGCCGATCTGCCAACTGAGGCGGCATGAAGGGTTCGGCGGCAGAGGCGCTGGGACGCGACCCGTCAGGGGAGCCAGGTAGACTCTTCGCCATCTTCGTCGGTCACCCGAACGAAGCGCCCGAGAACTCATGGGCGCTTCAAATGCGTCCAGCTTAGCCGCCACTGATCGGCATGCGCTTTTGTAGACCGACAAGACGCCACCACGAGATCGGCGCTTCGCGCAGTTGTAGCCGCGAAGGAGAAATGTACAAAAGGCCAAAGTGGCTATGGGAATCGCGCGCTACGAAACTGACAACCAAAAAAAGGCACGGCGGAGACCGAGCAGAGGGATGAAACAACAGGATCGCCGAAAGCGGCGGGACGAGGCCGAGAAGAAAAATGACGTCCACATGAGCAAAATTGCCAGACTGTTGTCGCCCACGGAGCGCAGTGCCCAGCTTCGCAAGTCGTTGTCAGAGGGTGGCAATCAGAGTCCGATCAGTTCCGGCACAGCCGAAGAGGCCCTGCTTTGGGCCGCCCAGTCCAAAACCAAAGAAGAGAAGCAGCTCCCGCTGGAGCTGGTATGCACCTGGACTCAAGCGGCAGTCGCAAGCGAGAGGACGGTTGCCGGTCCGATAATTCAGGAACCGCGTAAGTGACATCGGCCTGGGCGGCTGCGTAACGGCTCTAGCGGGCCGCCGAGGCGGTGGATCACCCCGGCCGGCCCTGTCACCTGCAGCCCGCCGGTAGGGCCAGCAAAGATTATTCTGAATAACGTCCGTGAGATTTCTGTTGCAGGCGGCGATGCCACCGCCGGGTCCTCACGAAGACACCGTGGATCCGCGTTCCGCCATGCCCGCTTCGCTTATCTTTCCGGGCCATGTTTCGTTTCTGCGCTGCCGCGCGCGTCTCTCTCCTCAAAGGCTCGTCCACTACCGACCAAGGCAGGGATCCTGCTGCGCACCGTTGGCGGGGCTGACCGCCGGGCCGGTGGCCCTCCCGCCTGAGCGGGCCGAGCACCGCAATCGTTCGCCAAGCCGGCCCACGACCAGCTCTTACTCGACCAGGCCGACGATTGCTGACTGCGGCAGCCGCGTGCGCACTGGCGCTGTTCCCATGACGCCGGCGCGTTTCGATCGTCGCCAGTCCTGGTTGTTGTCGTCAAATCGTCGGCTGCGGCGCTGGCAGCCGCTGGTTGTAAACCCGACCAGCCGGCCGCCGAACTTCTTGAATCAGGCGAAACCTGCAGCGTCCGACAGTCTGGCTTCTGCCGGTCACACCCCGTTCAGCAGCGTAGAGCATTCCCCAAACACACCATGGAAGACCTCCGACAACGGGACCGCTCAACACCGGCTATTGCTAGCGCAGAGCCCGGAGCTGCGAATTCATCGACGGTTGCGCCCTGAGCTAGGACTTGCTCACTCAAGATGAGTTTGATATCCGGAACTGTTTCATGTTTGGGCCTGTTGTGCGTGTATACCCGAGAAGGAACCCTCACATGATGAAGATCTGCTCTCGCCGTGGCGATCGCTGCGGCGGTGCTGACACTGCCTGCTCCGTTGCGCGTCGGCACCATTCCAGCCGAGGCCAAAATCTAAAGATGGCCCAAAGGCGTCGATGTTCAGATCGGGCGGGACCGCGACCGTCCCCGACGGAACGATTCCGGATGTCACTGTTGGAATTGGCTCAGGTGGCGTCACTGTCGGCCCGCGTCAAAACTGCCGCATGGTGACTACTACGGTCGAACGGGCCGACGGCCGCTCAATCACGCGTAAAGAGCGCCGTTGCGATTAAACGACCTGGCAAAAAACGGAATTAGCCCCGACTCCCCGGGGGCCGTCACATCCCGACTGGAATCTACGATGGCCAGAAGGCTGGAGGCGAGTTCGTGCGCTGAGGGCCGGGGTCACGATGCAGCGTTCCTAACCCGCTGTCGGCATCTGGTCACCTGCACTCCGGTCCATTGGTCCACTGAGAAACGCATCCCACGGGGAACGAGAGGTGCTGCCGAGAAAGAACGGCTGTGATCTGCGGAGCCCGCGCGGTCAACCACAGCCGGCCTGATGGGCCTTTGCTCCTGACCGCTTTTGCAGCTGCGCGCAAACGAGCGCGACGACAGGGTAGAGCAAAGAATGCAAAGCAGGGCCATTGCCCAAAACCCGCTCGGTCCAAAATGCCCAAAAAGCCATCCTGATCAAGGACCGTCAAAACGGCGGTGGCGCCGCCGACCTACGAGGCCATAGACAGCCTGCGCTGTTCCGGCCAGCTCCCGGCGGCACGGCATCCGCGATGACGCGCATGCAGGCCAGGTGGAGCAGCGCGAGAGGTGAAACCGTGCAGGGGCTGGACCAGCGCGAGCGCCGCCACATCCGCGGTTTGCGCCATGACGCCCCAACGCACAAAACCGCAAACCGCCGCCAGGGCCAATGCACCGGCGGGTTGAGCACTCCGAGCAGGCGAGGACCGATGAACAGAAAACCAGCACCTCGGCCGCAACCGACTCCGACCACCAGCGAGGCGGTTGTGGCGGGGACTGATCGCCGGCGCCGGTCCAACGGATCACCGCAAAGGCATCGCTACATGGCATGATTGCCGAGAACGAGGGCGGCATCACGACGACGCGCACGAATGCCCGCTGGCGAAACAGGGCAAGCCAATGAACCCGCGCACTCCCGGCATCGGGGCGTTCCGCGGGGCCTGCGGGGAACGCCGGCACGAGGGATCGCCGCGATCGACGCCGCAAGCAGGCAACCGGCGCTCAGCCAGATGACCGCGGAGAGCCCGTAACGTACCCGCGACCTGCCCGGCCAGCAGGGTACCAGCAACGAACGCCGCCGAACCGGCACCACGGACCCATCCGTACTCAAATGCGCCGGGCTTACCTTTTTCCCACACGGGCGTGGGCGAGCGACAACGCGTCGGCGAAGCGGAACGAGCGCGGCGAGTGCAGCGGCCTGGAACAGCTGACGGCGACGACCATCCAGAGCGCATCGACCGCGAAGTACAACAACGCAGCGGTCGCCGCGCGAGAACGGCAGAAAATCGCGAGCTCGGCACGGAAGATATGAAAACGGTCGGCGAGGCGTCCGGCAAGCGGACCGCATAGCAGTCTCACCGCGGTTCCGGCACCCAGGAGCATTCCGAGTTCTTCAGCCCGAAGGCCGCGCGCGCCGAGAAACGCTGGCAAGAACGGAGAGACTGAGTCCAAACGCACTGGAAGAGTCCGGAATGAGCAGCACAAATCGAATGAGCACGCCGTACTGAGTGTTCATCGCCATCCCGGCGCATGGGCGCGGTCACCGGGCCATCCGGTGAAGTCAGAACTCAGGCCGGTAACAGAAAGATGGGCCTGCGATGTTCCGGCATCCGCCGGTCCTCGGCACGAGAGCGGACCAGTGACGCGCTAAGTCCCGCACGCGAGCATGTGTCCCGCCGGCGGACGTCAATATGCGCGGTAGGGTCGAAGCTATCATCGCTTACCCGGGTACTTGCCGTGCCAGCGGACTCTGACCCTTCGCGCCCAAGAGGACAAAGAAAAGGGCTGGGGCGTGAAACGCAGGTCCATCGCGCCCAGCACGGTGTCATCATCGACCTTGCGAAAGATGTCGATGATTGGCAGGGAATCGTAGATCATCGTCGCTGATACGACGCCTCTATACTCGGTCATGCGCAGCCGCGCCTTCGGCTGGTCGGTCCGAAGCACGACGGCAAATGCTCGAAAGAGCCAGGTGTGCCAGCGGGTGCCGGAATAGATCGGCGTGGCGGATCACGAAGCCCACTGGGATCATCGCGGGATTTACGCTGAATACGCCGCCTTTCGTCTGTTCGAATACCAACGGGTGGGCACCATCGGGCCCGGTAAATCGCTTGCCGTGCCAGCCGAACCGTTCGAGCAGGCCATCCATCGGATGGCCGGTTTCCACGCCCTTGCCCCGCCACGATCCTATCATGGTCGCCACCTCGACCGGGGGCAGCGAGTCGAAGAAGGCGAGTGCCGCCTCGGTCGTGGTGCCGCTTTCGAGCTGATGCAGCCGCTGGGCTGGCTGTGATGTTGATGTCAAACTGGCCTCGCTTCGGCAGCACCGACGGCAGGCAGGAATATCCGAGCAACAAGAATACCGATCTTGCCAAGCCTGAACAGCTGTTGGCGCGGACGCTGCAGGCGTGCGACCACATCAAATGCCGAGCGTCCCAAAGACCAATGATGCCCTCTCGATCGCGGCAACGACAGGAAGAGGCGACCGTGGAAGAGACCGCGAATATTCTCGGGATCAAAGCCGAGACAGTTTAAGAACCAGACTGCATCGCGCCCGGAACATGCTGCGCGAGAGGCTGGGTGGGAGCAGTTCGCGGCGGTCCTCAGGGACGTGTTCCCGTTCGAGCGCCCGCGCTGCGGACGCCTCGTCAGCAGGCTTCGGTAAGTCGGTTGTCTGCGCGTTAATCAGGGCCAAGGGCTGATTGCATCGAGCATTGAAGCTGTCGCGCGATGACGCTAACTGTGTTGCAGCGAAGTTCGCGTCAGGGGTGACGCGAGAGTCTGCGAACTTGGAATCGAGACACTCGGGCGAAATCGCCTCAGATGGAGGAGGTTTCGCCCCACGTATTTATCTTTATCCGATCGCATGATCCGGTTCCGAATAGTCGGCAAACTTTCCGGGATCACCCTCCTAGGTGCCGACGGCGTCGCCCGCGCATTTCTTCATGTGGCTGGTCTTCGCGACGCCGGCGACTGCTCGTCGCTGGTCG
>ERZ1370068.5743-contig-4754_pt1 | contig 49308 bp, 60 predicted proteins | sample MGYA00561227_ERZ1370068 | MGnify/ENA primary metagenome ERZ1370068 (study PRJEB38410, sample SAMEA6850437) | metagenome | study: Metagenomic assessment of the ecological functions of the soil: analysis of the soil microbiota associated with the... | reverse complement strand
TTGTACTTCGTTCAGTTACGTATTGCTCACCGCTTCGTGAAGCGGATCCCGACCTTCCCGGAGGTCATCGGCACGCGAGCCCGAGAACGTCAAGAGCGCATCCGTGGCCATGCGCGCGCACGGGCCGGCTCTTACGTGAGCACCGCCGCAGCGCCTGGGCGCGTTCGATCTCGATCGCGGAGCGGATGTTGTGGAGCCGCACCTACGAGGGCGGCTGTGACTGCATGGCGATCTCGCCCGACGGGAAGCAGCTCTGCGTCCCGTCTTTCGAGGGCCCGCATTGGACGGTCGTGGACGGGGCGACGGGCAGCGTGCTCGGCACCATCGTGACGAACTCGGGGGCCCACAACACGATCTACGGCCCGGGCGGACGGCTCGCCTACCTGGCCGGCGAAGTCGCCGATGCTCAACGTCGCCGACGTCGCCACCCGTCGCGTGGTCAAGGCAGGTGGGCCCCTTCGGCAACGCCATCCGTCCCTTCACCGTCAACGGCAGCGAGACGCTCGTCTTCGTGAACGTGAACGCCCTCCTCGGGTTCGAGGTGGGCGACCTGCAGACAGGCCGCCTGCTCCACCGCGTGGGAGGTGGACGGATACAAGCAGGGCCCGGTCAAGCGCCATGGCTGCCCGTCCACGGCATCGGCCTCACTCCGGACGAGAAGGAGCTGTGGCTGGCGGACGGGCGAACGAAACCATCCACGTCTTCGACGCGACCGTGGATGCCGCCGCGCCAGATCGCCAGCATCAAGCTGCGCGACCAGCCGGGATGGGTGACCTTCAGCATGGACGGCCAATACGCGTACCCCCTCGACGGGCGAGGTCATCGACACCCGCACCCGCAAGATCGTGGCCACCCTCGCCGACGGGAGCCGGGCCGGGCCGTGCAGAGCGAAGCTCCTGGAGATCGTGTTCTCCGGCGGGCCGTCCCGTCCGCGCCGGCGACCAGTTCGGCCTGGGCGCGCGACGATAGCCCGCGGCGGCGCGAGAGGCAATCGTTCAGGTCGCGCCTGGCGCGGGGCGGGAACGCGCGTACGGTATCGTCCTAGTCCGCTCTGCTTTCCTGAGCAGCTGTCACTCACGAGCCTTCGCGCCTCGACAGCCCCTCTCTAAAGCAAGGAACCGCGCTGGGAGGGCACACCCCGACGCCCAGCGTCTACCATCCCGCTCGGAGACGGACAGACGGGTCGCCGTACACGCCGTGAGCGCTGTCGCCCGGCGAAGGAGGACCTGATGCGCCGTTTGCGAGTCGTGATCCTGGACCTGCTGACCAAGGGTCCGAGCAACTCCCTCTGGTCGAGGGCCATGCAGCCCAACTTCGCCAGCATCATGCCGCAGGCGATCGCGGTGTGGTGCGAGCAAGGCGGGCCACGAAGTCACGCTCGTCTGCTACACCGGGCGCGAGGACCTGACGCGCGAGCTGCCCGGACGACATCGACGTCATCTTCATCGCGTCCTTACACGCAGACCGCGCTCCTCGCGTACGCCCTCAGCAACATCTATCGGCAGCAGGGCGTGGTCACGGTGCTGGGCGGCTCCCACGCCCGCTGCTACCCGGAGGACGCCGCGGCGCTACTTCGACTACGTCCTCGGCTTCACCGACCGCGCGATCATCGACGAGGTCCTGCAGGACTGCGCGCCGCATCATCCGCCGGACTGTGCCTGCAGCGCCAAGCGCCAGCCCGCGCAGCTTCCGGGCGTGCGCGAGCGCTGGAAGTTCATCGAGCCGACCATCGCCAAGGCCGCCGCTCATCAAGATCGTCCCGATGATCGGCAGCCTCGGCTGTCCCTACACCTGCAGCTTCTGCATCGATTCGACGGTGGAGTACCAGCCGCTCGGACTTCGACGCAGATCACGCGACGACCTGCGCTTCCTGCTCGCCAAGCTGGAGCGGCCGATGCGTCGGCTGGCACGACCCGAACTTCGGCGTGCGCTTCGACGAGATCATGAACACGATCGAGGAGGCCGTCCCAGCCGGCCGCATCGACTTCATCGCCGAGAGCAGCCTGGCCCTGCTCTCGGAGCCGCACCTGCGGCGGCTGCAGAAGAACGGCTTCAAGGCCATCCTGCCCGGGATCGAGTCCTGGTATTCGAGCTGGGCGACAAGTCGAAGACGGGCGGCAACACGGGCATGGACAAGGTCCGCCAGGTCTCCGGAGCACGTGAACACGATCCTGCGCGTACATCCCGTACGTCAGGCCAACTTCGTGCTCGGCCTCGACGACGACGCGGGCGAGGAGCCGTTCAGAGCTGACCAAGAAGTTCGTGGACATGACGCCGGGAGCCTTCCCCGCCTACTCGCTGCTGTCCGCGTTCGGGCAGGCCGCGCCGCTCAACCTCGACCTCCAGCGCGACGGCCGGGTGCTGTCCACGCCGTTCCACTTCCTCGACAACAACCAGGCCACCAACGTCCGGCCCGAGAACTACACGTGGAACGCGCTCTACGACAACATCATCGGACTGCGCGCGCACTCCTTCTCCTGGCGCGCCATCGGACGGCGCCTGCGCGCGAACCACGTGCCGACCGCGCGCTATCTGAACTTCGTGCGCGCGGTCTCGAGCGAGGGCTTCGGCCGCATCCGCCACGACTCCACCGTCCGCCGCCTGCTCGACCAGGACGCCTCCGTGCGCCAGTTCTTCGAGGGAGAGAGCGAGAGCCTGCCCGTGTTCTACACGGACTCCGTGCGCAAGGACCTCGGCCACTGGTGGGACGCGCCTCCCCGAGGGCTCCGCTGCGCCACGACCCCAACGCGTACCTGAAGGCGCACCAGGCCGCAGGTGCCCGCGGCCGCCGGCTCCGTGTCCTGATGCGGCGCCGGTGACGGCGCATCCGTCGCCCAGTACATTCCTCTCCTGATCGAGGGCGACGGGGCGGGGTCTGCGCGCGCTCTTCAGGCGCGCGCCGCGCGTGAACGATCCGTTCCTGGGCTGGGTCGAGGACGCGCGTTTCGATCAGTTCGTGGAGAACAGCCGCCAGGAGGCTCGCCGAGCGCAAGCGCGACCGTCGAGCACGTGTCCACCACCGCCACCACCGAAGGCGCCACCGAGGAGTGCGTCCTGCGCCTGGTGCGGCACGGCAGCGCGACACTTCCTGCCCGTGGCCATCGCCAGCCACACCGCGCCCGACGCGCAGCTGGAGTCGATCCGGATCTACCACAGCAGTGTGGCCGCTGGTGGGGTTCCATCTGGTGCGGGCGCCGATCCTGCGCCACCGACAGCGCGCTCTCGTCCTGCCCGACGTGGTCGGCCGCTATCACGACTGTCTCGCCCGCGGCGACCTCCGCCGGGATCGTCCAGCAGTTCGCGCCGTCCGGCGGCCTGCGCGAAGCGGGTGGCTCGGCGGAGATGCCACCGCGGGCCGGCATCGCTGCTGCGTTTCTTCAAAGTGCTCTTCGCGAACGGCGGCGGGCTCAGGGTCGAGAGTTGCGCGATCGCGGACGAGGGCGCTCCTGTGCGCTCGGATGCGTCGTCACGACGCTGGGAGAAGTCGTCCCTCCCGCACCAGGCGGCGGCGGCCGTGTACGACCGCGCCGACACCGGCCTCCTCTCCGAGGTGCGGATGTACGATGACGTCGAGAACCCTCTCCACCAGAACTAGCGAGGGCCGGCGACGGGCATGATCTGGGCACTGTGGGCCGATCCTGTTGGGGGCGGCGGCGCCGGGCTTCGACCTGGTCATCCGCGGCGGGCGCGTCGTCGACGGCACCGGGAACCCGTCGTATCGCGCCGACGTCGCGGTCAAGCAGGCCGGATCGCCGCCATCGGCGCGCTCGCGGACTAGGACGGCCGCGCGGACGATCGACGCCAGCGGGCTGGATCGTCGCCCCCGGGTTCGTGGACATCCACAACCACTCGGACGAGACGCTGCTCGTCGACGGCGGCGCGGAGAGCGTGGTCCGCCAGGGCGTGACCTCGATGATCCTCGGCGAAGGGCTCTCCGCCGCGCCACGACCGCGTTCGCGGACTTCGCCGCGCATTTCGCGGCCCTCGCTCCGCAGCGGGATCGCCACCAACGTCGGGTCGTCACGTCGGCTCGGGCACGGTCTGGACGGAAACACATGGCGCCCGCGCGCGGGCCGCGCCCACCCCGGCCGAGCTCGAGCCGGATGCGCGCGCTGGTGCGCCGGGCCATGGAGCAGGGCGCTCTCGGGCGTGGCCAGCTCGCTCAGCGGACCGCCCGGAGCCTGGATCGACACCGACACCCTCGTGGCCCTGTGCGAGGTCGCCGCCCCGCTGGGCGGGATCTACTCGACCCACAATCGCAACGAGGGGCTCGGCGTCTTCGACGCGGTGGCGGAAGCGATCGAGATCGGACGGCGCGCGCGAGTGCCCGTGGACATCATCCACCTCAAGATCTCCGGAGCACACGCTCTGGAACCAGATGCCGAAGCTCGTCGCCCAGAGTCCAGAGCCGCCCGCGACCAGGGGATGGACGTCACCGCCGAACGTCTATCCCTACCGCGCCGGCCAGAGCGACCATGTCAGGCGATCACTCCGCCGTGGGCCCACGAGGGTGGGCGCGCGGCGCTCCTGGCGCGGCTGGCCGACCCCGCGACGCGCGCGCGCATGGAACAGGACATCCTGGGCGGCCTGCCCGGCTGGTACAACCACTACACCGCGACGGGCTCCTGGGAAGGGATGCTGCTCGTCTCGCTCTCCGCAGGCGGACTACAAGCGCTTCGAGGGCAAGCGCATGTGCGGACGTGATCGCGGCCTTCCCCGGCAAGAGGCCGATGGACGTGCTGTTCGACACCCTCCTGGCCAACGGCGGCTCCGTGCCCACCGTCTACTTCCACCACGCCGAGGAGGACATGCAGTACGCGCTCCGGCGGCCCTTCGTCTCCGATCGGCTCGGACGGGACGGCGGTCAAGATCGGCGGCCCCACCGCGCAGGGCAACCCGCATCCGCGCTACTACGGGACGTTCGCGCGCGTGCTCGGACGCTACGTGCGCGAGCGAAGCTGCTCACGCTGGAGGACGCGGTGCGCAAGAATGACCTCGGCGAACACGGGCTAAGATCCGCGCGTACGACCGCGGACTGCTGCGGCCGGGCCAGTGGGCGGACGTCACCGTGTTCGACGCCGCGCGCGTGATCGACAACGCGACCTTCGAGAAGCCGCACCAATACGCCACCGGGATCGAGTACGTCGTGGTGAACGGCCAGGTCGTGCTCGACCGGGGCACTCCAACGGGGGCGCGGCCGGGCGTGATCCTGTACGGCCAGGGGCGAAGAGCGGTGCCGCCGGCGCCTATGACGCTCAGACCGCCGTCGGGCGTAGCGTCTGCTCCTGTCCGACGTGCCTTTCTGGAGTTCAATCATATGAAGAGACTCGCGACGCTCGTGTCTTCGTCCGCCGTCCTGTTCGCGGTGGGCGTCCCGCACCTCGCGGCGTTGGACACGCCGGCGCCGCCCAGGGCGGCGGCGGCGGCGCACCACTGGCCTTCCGCCCCTCCTCGATCGCGAGCTCTTCTTCGGCAACCCGAGATCGCCGTCGCCGCAGCTCTCCCCGACGGGCAGTACATCGCCTTCCTCAAGCCCTGGAAGGACACGCGCAACGTCTGGGTGAAGAAGACGAGCCGAGCCCTCTCGGCGGCCCGGCTCGTCACCGCCGAGCCGAAGCGGCCGATCCCCGGCTTCTTCTGGAGCCGGGACAGCAAACTGACGTCCTCTTCGTCAAGGACAACGACGGCGACGAGAACTTCAACGTCTACGCCGTCGACCCCGCGGCGCCGAGCGGCGCGCCGGCAGGACGGCGCCGGCCGCGCGCAACATCACCGACGCCAAGGGCGCGCGGGCGTCCATCTACGCGCTGCCCAAAGTCGGACCCCGACGCTGATCTACGTCGGCCTCAACGACCGCGACGCGGCCTGGCACGACGTCTACAAGGTCACGATCTCGACCGGGCGAGCGCGACGCTCGTCCGCAAGAACACCGAGCGCGTCTCGGGCTGGAACTTCGACCTCGCCGGCAACCTCCGCCTGGCGGAGCGCGTCGCGGACAACGGCGACACCGAGATCCTGCAGCGTCGAGCCCGCGGGCTTCACGCAAGGTGTACTCGTGCACCGTCTTCGAGGCCTGCGGCATCACGCGCTTGCACAAGGACGGCAAGCGCGCGTACATGCAGACGAACAAGGGCGACATCGACCTCACGCGGCTCGTGCTCTTCGATCCCGAGACGGGCAAGGAGGAGGTCGTCGAGTCCGATCCGCTGGGCAACCGGTGGACTTCGGCAGCGCCATCTTCGCGGAAGCCACGGACGAGCTGGTCGGGACGTCGTACGAGGACGAGCGCACGCGCCTCTACTTCCGCGACAAGGCCTGCGGGAGCGGACTACAAGCTGCTGCAGTCAGAAGTTGCCCGGCAAGTGAGATCGACCTGGGCGTCGACCACCGCCGACGACCAGCTCTGGTGCGTCACCGCGGCGCAGCGACATCGACCCCGGCAGCGCGCTACCTGTTCGACCGCGGGACCAAGCAGCTGACGCTCCAGTACAAGGTGCGCGAGCGCGATCCCGCGCGAGCACATGGCCGACGATGAAGGCGGTCCGCTATCCCGTCCTCCGACGGCTCTCGAGATCCCGGCCTTCCTCACCGCTGCCCAAGGGCGTGCCCGCCAAGAACCTGCCGTCGATCGTGCTGCCGCACGGCGGACCATGGGCGCGCGACAGCTGGGGCTTCAACAACCTCGCGCAGTTCCTGGCCAACCGCGGCTACGCCGTGCTGCAGCCGAACTTCCGCGGCTCCACCGGCTACGGCAAGAAGTTCCTGAACGCGGGCAACAAGCAGTGGGGCGACAAGATGCAGGACGACGTCACCTGGGGCGTGAAGTACCTGGTGGCCTGAGGGCATCGCCGATCCCAAGCGCGTCGGCATCATGGGCGGCTCCTACGGCGGCTACGCGACGCTCGCCGGCGTGGCGCTTCACGCCGGACGTCTACGCGCGCCGCGGTGTCGATCGTCGGCCCCTCGAACCTGATCACGCTGCTCGACTCCATCCCGCCCTACTGGGAGGCCGGCCGCATCATCTTCCACGAGCGCATGGGCAACCCCGAAGACCCGGAGGGCAAGGCAGCAGCTCGAGCGGCAGTCGCCCCTGAACTCGGCGCAGCAAGATCAACGACGCCGCTGCTCGTGGCCCAGGGCGCGAACGACCCGCGGGTCAAGAAGGCCGAGTCGGAGCAGATCGTGATCGCGCTGCGCGACCGCGGCTTCCCGGTGGAGTACATCCTGGCTCCGGACGAGGGCCACGGCTACCAGCGGCCGGTGCAACAGCATGAGCGCTCTTCGCGCGCCGCGGAGGAGTTCTTCGCCAAGCACCTGGCCGGCCGCGCGCAGAAGGACGATGACGCCGGAGGTCACCGCCCGTCTCGAGGAGCTGACGATCGATCCGAAGACGGTGGTGCTGGCCGAAGAAAGGCCGACCCGCGGCCGTCGGCGCGCCCAAGCCGCCGTGGACCTCGCCGCCGGAACGTCGAGCTACAAGGGGCACGATCGCCGCCGGCGGCCAGAACATGCCGATCTCCCTCACGCGCGACGGTCGAGGAAGACGCGGGCGACCTGGGTCGTGACGGACAGCGCGACAAGCTGCCGATGGGCGAGGCTCTGGACGACCGTGGTGGACAAGGTCACGCTCGTGGTCCGCCAAGCGCACCGTCAAGCAGGGTCCGGTCGAGATCGACGTGGCCTTCAAGGACGGCAAGGCCTCGGGCACGTTCTCCATGAACGGGCAGAGCAAGCCGATCGCGGTCGATCTGGGCGGCGACCTCTTCGCCGGACGGGGCGGGGGCGGCGGACGTCGCTGGCCCGCCTGCCCCTCGCCGACGGCTACTCCACGACGTACCGGAACTTCGACCTGCAGAAGCAGAAGGTCGCGCTGAAGCAGGTGAAGGTGGTGGGCACGGAGGACGTCACCGTCTCCGCGGGCACGTTCAAGGTCTGGAAGGTCGAGGTGTCTTCGGCCGAAGGTGAGCCCGGCGGCTCGACGCTCTGGATCGCGACGGACTCGCGCAAGGTCGTGAACGAGCACGACGCTGCCGTCCATGGGGCGGCGCGACGGTGACGTCGAGCTGCAGCCTAGAAGGCGCTGGCCCGAATGATGGGCGACCTGGCCGATTAGGGCAGCGCCGAGCGTCGCTGAACTCGCCTCGGCCGCAGGGGGCCTATGCCCTGGCGTTGCGGGCTTCGATGGCCTTGACGGTGTTTTCAAACGCCTTTTCCAGAACGCGCTTGCCGATGGTCCCGAGCACGAAGCCGAGCATCCGTCCCTTGAGGTTCTTGCCGTCGCGTACCACGACGGCGTCGATGTCGGTCGTGCCGTTGGGCTGCCGCGTGAAGGTGTAGGTGTGGCCGGACGCGCCTCCCCACAGGTTGGAGTCGGTCGTCTTGAGGACGACGCGGTTGGGATCGGACCAGTCGTAGTGCAAGGCGTTCCCAGATGCCGCCCGAGCCCTCCGTGACGTCGGCCTCGAGAGGGGCCCCGGTGATGCACCTTGAGGTACTCGTCGGCGCTGTTGCCAAACAGCTTCGAGCGGCCCGGCCCGAAGTCGGTGAGCCCGGCGACGAACTGCTCGGGCGTCGCGGTGGTCGTCTGGTGGAGATGGATGGTCGACATGCGTGCTCCTCGCTTGATCCGCCCTTCGACTACGGGCGTCGGGCAAACATTGCACGCCCACGGCGAGATCGTCCATCAGACGTTGGTATCGGTTCAGCGCGGACCGGCGCCGTCCCGACCAATACCAAGGTATCGACGACACCTTCGTCCAATGGAACTCTCGGGCTCGCGGGGCGATGGTGTGGGTGTCGAGGTGCACCCGTCAATCGGCCCCGCGCCGCGGGTTCAGAAGGACTCCGACATGACCCGTTTCGAACGGACGACGTTCACGGCCGCCGCCGCGGGCTGTTCGTCCTCGGTCGTGCTCGCCGCCAGCGCGTCAGGCGGCGGCGCCGTCGCCGGCCGCCGAAATGGACCCGGCCGCGACGACGCAGTCGATCCGGCCATTCCAGTTCCATGCCACCGATGAGGCTCTCGCGGACCTGCGTCGGCGCATCGCCGCGACCGAAGTGGCCGTCGCGGGAAACGGTCACGGATGCATCGCAAGGCGTGCAGCTCGCGACGATGCGCGAAGCTCGCGCGCTATTGGCAGACCGACTACGACTGGCGCAAGGCCGAAGCGAGGCTGAACGCCTTGCCCCAGTTCGTCACGAACATCGACGGGGTGGACATTCATTTCATCCACGTGCGTTCGAAGCATCCGAACGCGTTGCCGCTGATCGTCACGCACGGATGGCCCGGCTCGATCATCGAGCAGTTGAAGATCGTCGATCCGCTGACGAACCCGACGGCCCATGGCGGAAGCGCAGCGGACGCGTTCGACGTCGTGATTCCCTCGTTGCCGGGCCACGGGTTCTCAGGGAAGCCCACCGCTCTCGGTTGGGACCCGATTCGCATCGCGCGGGCGTGGACCGTCCTGATGAAGCGCCTCGGCTACACGCGATTCGTGGCGCCAGGGGGCGACTGGGGGAATGCCGTCACCGAGCAGATGGCCCTGCAGGCGCCTCCGGAGCTGCTTGGCATTCACACCAACATGCCAGCCACCGTCCCGCCTGATATTGAAAAGGCGCTCTGGTCCGGCGGCCGGCGCGCCGGCCGGCCTCTCGGCCGACGAGCGTCATGCCTACGATCAGCTCGACTTCTTCTACAAGCACGGCCTGGGCTACGCCCAGGAGATGAGCAACCGCCCGCAGACGCTGTACGGGATCGACGATTCGCCGATCGGCCTCGCCGCCTGGATGCTCGACCACGACGCGCGCAGCTACGCGCTCATCGCGCGCGTCATTGGCCGGCCAGCACGAGGGGCCTGACGCGAGACGACATCCTCGACAACGTCACGCTCTACTGGTTGACGAACACGGCGGTCTCGTCGGCTCGTCTCTATTGGGAAAGCAAGCTCGCCTTCTTCGCCCCGAAAGGCGTCGCCATCCCGGTCGCAGTGAGCGCCTTTCCGGACGAGCTCTATCAAGCGCCGCGGAGCTGGACGGAGCGGGCCTATCCGAAGCTCGTCTACTACAACAGGCTCGACCAAGGGCGGCCACTTCGCGGCCTGGGAGCAGCCGGAGCTCCTGGTCGCGGATCTCCGCGCAGGTTTCAAGTCGCTCCGGTGATCCGGGAGCTCCCGATGGCTTCACGTCTGCTGATGACGCTTCAGGTCGTCGTCCCGCCGCCGCAAAGGCTCGGCGCGGTGCCGCATGGAACACGCGTGATCGCGCCCATTGCGAGCGGCACCTTCGAAGGCCCTCGGCTGCGCGGCAAGGTCTTGCCGGGCGGAGGTGACTGGACGCTCATTGCGGTCCGACGGCGTTCTCGAGCTCGATCTGCGAATCACGCTCGAGACTGACGACGGCGCCTTGATCTACATGACGTCCTTCGGCCTCCGCCATGGCCCGCCGGACGTGCTGGCTGCGCTTGCGCGCGGCGAGTCCGTCGATCCGTCCAGGTACTACTTTCGGACCGCACCGAGGTTCGAAACGAGCGCGCCGCAGTATGCGTTCCTGAACCGATTGATCGCTGTCTCGTCCGGCGATCGTCGCGCGAGCGGACCGATCTACACGATCGAAGAAATCCTTTAGCCATGCGCAAACTTGAGAAGAGGGCGCGCTACGCCATCGTCGTTCGCCGCAGAGACGTGCTCAAGGCGGTAGCTGCGCCTGTCGTTGCCAGTGCCGCGAGCGCCCTGACCGGAATCGCGTCAGACTGCCAGCCGCCAATGACCGCTTGCCGAACGCGAACGGGAGAGAGACCGCCATGAACTCGCGACCACTGATGACGGTGAGGATCGCCGCCGCTCCGCCGCAGAAGCTCGGCACGGTGCCCCATGGCATTCGCAGCATCGTGCCGGTCACGGGAGGCGACTTCGAAGGCCCGCGGCTGCGCGGCAAGATTCTGCCCGGCGGAGGCGACTGGCTGTTGCTGCGCTCCGACGGTGTTCTGGAGCTGGACCTGCGCATCACGCTGGAGACGGACGACCATGCGCTGATCTACATGACGTTTCAGGGGCTGCGTCATGGCCCGCCGGATGCGATCGCCGCCCTCGGCCGTGGCGAGGCCGTCGATCCCGCGCAGCTACTACTTTCGCACCGTGCCGAGATTCGAGACCTCGAGCGAGAAGTACGCATTCCTGAATCGCATCGTCACCGTCGGTGCCGGCGAAGCGCGGCCGGACGGAGCGGTCGCACAGGATCGACGAGGTCCTGTGAAGGACGGCGGACGCGAGCCGCTGACAATCAGGGGAGACAAGACATGAGCACCCAGACCCAGACCATGACGAGCACAGAAGCGGATACACCTCACCCGGCGCTCACCCCACTACTGGCGAGTCACGCTCGATCATCCGCCGCTCAACATCTTCGGTCCGGAAACCATTCCGCAACTCAACGAGATCATCACGGCGCTGGAAGCCGACGAGCACGTCAAGGTGGTCGTCTTCGACAGCGCGGTCGAAGGGTTCTTCATGACTCACTACGACTTCCTGGCGAAACCCGGAGGACACGACCCGCCTGCCAACGGGGCCGCAGGGCTGGGGCCTCTGAACGACATGCTCGTACGGCTGAGTCGGGCCCCGGTCGTGTCGATCGCGTCGATCCGGGGCCGCGCCACCGGCGTCGGAAGCGAGCTGGCCCTGGCCTGCGACATGCGCTTCGCCAGCCGCGAAAAAGGCCATCCTGTCGCACTTCGAAGTCGGCGCGGGCGTGGTGCCAGGAGGTGGCCCCATGGCGCGGCTGCCGCGTCTGATGGGACGAGGCCGCGCGCTGGAAGTGCTTCTGGGCGCCGACGACATCCCGGGCGATCTGGCCGAGCGATACGGATACGTCAACCGCTCATTCCCGGATTCCGACCTCGACGCGTTCGTCGAGTCGCTCGCGACCCGCATCGCATCGTTCGACAAGCAGGCGATCAGCGAGACCAAGCGCTTCGCCGACGTGGCCAGCTTGCCGCCTGACTTCGAAATCGCACCGGAGTGGGATGTGTGCCTTGCCTCGATCATGCGGCCGGCCGCGCAAGAGAGGATCAAGATGTTAATGGAGCGGGGATTTCACCAGCCGGGTGATGTGGAAGACCGCTTGGGGTATCACGTTCGGCCAGCTCGGGCGCTGGGTGTCTCGATGAGAAACGTGATCATCGGACTGCGTCCATCCTGCCGGCGATCGGCGTGACGGTCGCGGCGCTGGGTGCGCTGGGGAGCGCGCTGCGGCCGGCACCCTGGCCGACGAGGGACGCATGCCCGAGCTCGGCGGCGCGCTCGGCTGGCTCAACTCCGCCCCTGACCGGCAAGTCGCTGCGCGGAAAGGTCGTGCTGGTCGACTTCTGGACGTACACCTGCATCAACTCGCTGCGGCCGCTTCCGTACATCAAGGCCTGGGCGGACAAGTACAAGGATGCGGGCCTCGTCGTGATCGGCGTGCACACGCCCGGAGTTCTCGTTCGAGAAGGAGCGCGACCAACGTGCAGGACGCCGTGCGCACGCTGAAGGTCGGCTATCCCGTGGCCGTCGACAGCGACTACCGGATCTGGGAGGCCTTCGGCAACCAGTACTGGCCGGCGCTGTACTTCATCGACGCCAAGGGCCACATTCGCCACCACTACTTCGGCGAGGGCAATACGCCGAGGCCGAGCGCGTCCTGCAGCAGCTGCTTGAAGGAGAGCGGAGCGAGCGGCCTGGACGAGAGCGTGGTCCGTGTCGCCGGCGAGGGCGTCGAAGCCGCGCCCAGCGGTACCGAGCAGACGCCCGAGACCTACGTCGGCTACCGCCGCGGCGAGAGCTACGCCTCGCCCGAGCGACAGGCCAAGGACGCCGCCCAGACCTACGGTCCGCCCGGAGCGGCTCGAGCTGAACCAATGGGCCTTGGCCGGATCGTGGAACATCGGCCCCGAAAGCGCCGTGCTCGAGGCCGCGGGTGGCCGGATCGCCTTCCGGTTCCACAGCCGCGACCTGCACTTCGTCCTGGCTCCGGGGAAGGAGGGACGGCCAGTTCGATTCAAGGTGACGCTGGACGGCGCCGCTCCCGGTGACGCGCACGGAGTCGACTCGGCCGCCGACGGCAGCGGCGAGGTCCGCGAGCCGCGTCTCTATCAGCTCGTTCGACAGGGCGGCCGCGTCGACCGATCGCACGTTCGAGATCGAGTTCCTCGATGCCGGGTGCCGGGGCGGTCGTGTTCACGTTCGGCTAGGAACAGCTAGGCAGCCTCGTGCCCGCCGCCCGCATCGCGAGGCGCTCCGCGTCGCACGGTCGTCTGCTGAAGATGGCGAACGACGGCCGTTGACATTCAATTTGGTATTGACATGCGAACACACCAACTCGTCCCGGGACGAGTTGGTACATTTGTTTTGATAGTTCTGACCTCCGGTCGGACCCACGCTGTCGCGACGACGTGAGAGTCTTGGTCATGACGATTACCGATCCTTCTCGTCTGGACAATCAGGAGCTGGTGGCGGCGCTCGGCCGCTGGCTCGCGGTGAGCGCAGGCGACGGTCGCCTGCGTGATCCACCTCGCCGAGTTCGACGGCCGGCGCCTGCATGAAGGCGCGGGCTACCGGTCGACTTTTCAGTACTGCATGGCCGTGCTGCAGATGTCGGAGAGGACGCGGTCTACAAGCCGGATCGAAGCGGCCCGCGCGCTGCGGCATTTCCCGAGATCCTCGACATGCTCCTGGTCGGCTCGATGAGCGTGACCACGGTCCGTCTAATCGCGCGCCGGCTTACGGCCGAGAACCACGCGGAGCTGCTCGCGGCCGCGGCCGGCAAGAGCAGGAGCGACGTCCAGGATGCTCGCGCACCGCTTCCGCAATCGGACGTGCCGGCGAGCGTGCGCAAGCTACCGGTTCGAGCGGCGGAGACGAAGAAGACGGTGCGGCGGCGCCTGAGTCGGCGGCTCCGCCGTCGCCTGCGCGGAAGCGGCTCGGATGAGATGGAGGCGCGCCTGCCCCGGCCGGACGTCTTTGAGGCGCCGGCGCGACCGGCTGTCGTTCGTCCGCTGGGGCCGGCGCGGTACGAGATCCGGTTCACGGCCAGCGAGGAGACGCGGGACCGGCTGCGACACCGCGCAGGACCTCCTCAGCCACGCGATCCCGAACGACGATATCGCGCAGATCGTCGACCGCGCGCTGATCCTGCTGATCAAGGACCTGGAGCGGCGGAAGTTCGGCGCCACCGATCGCGGCCGCGCGACGGCCGCGTGGCGTCCGAGGACTCGAATCACATCCCGGCCGCGGTCAAGCGGGAGGTGATGGCGCGCGACGGCGGCGGGTGTCGGTTCGTGGCGGCGGACGGGCATCGCTGCGGGGCGACGCGGCTCTTGCAGTTCCACCACGTGATCCCGCGCGCGGCGGGCGGACCGACGACGGCGGCGAACATCGAGCTCCGCTGCCGCGCGCACAACGGCTACGAGGTCGACTTCGCTACTTCAGGCCGGGGGTGCGGCGGGGAAGGATGGCGCCCTTCTAGATAGGCCGACATCCGTGCCGGGCGGGCCGACTCGTCCGGGACCAGTCGGCCGGCGCAGACTTTGCCGCCACGCGTTCTAGTCTAGCCGGCACCGACTGCTCGAGCTGATCACCGAGGAGCGAGGACGACATGCGGCGTGTCCCACGAAGCCGGCCGCGATCAGGTTGACGCGGACGGGCGCGAGATCGAGGGCCAGGTTGGCCGTGAGGGCGGGAGGGCGGTGGTCACGGCCGACACGATCCCGAGGCCGACGCCCCGGCGGCGACGCCGGCGGCGCCGGTGGCCGAATGGGATTGGCATGTTCTGCCCTCCTATGCGGTCACCTGAATTGAAGTCAGGCTTGGCCACGGTCTGGCCGCGCCGCTCCGGCATCAGTCCTGCCCGGCCAGCACCTGCGCCTGCGTCCTCCCGTACGGAAAGAACCTCGCCTTCTCGCCTCTTTCCCAGGCCGCTCGCCACTCCGGACCGGTGATGTCCCAGTCGGGACGGCAGCGTTGCAGCACCGCGCGCAGGTCGAGGCGCAGCTCCTCCACCGTCGGCCGGCCGAAGAACCAATAGCCGTTGTAGACCTTGTAGACGCGCAGGCCGGGCTCGAGCACCAGCGTGTGCGGGATCATCGGGTTGTGAGTCGGGTCGGTGTACTCCGCGATGTCGAGATCCTTCTGCACCATTCGCCCCGGATCCGAGAGGAACGGCCAGTTGGCGCCGACGCCGTTGCGGAACTCGCTTGTCTCGAGCAGGTTGTCGGTCGAGATGGTCACGAGGCGGCAGTAGCCCACCTGCATCTCGCGATGGAGCTGCAGGAGCCCTCGTGCTGCCGCCTGTCCTTCGGACAGAACCCTCCGCGGGAGAGCACCAGCACGAGCGGATCGTCCCCCTGCAGCTCCGAGAGCTTGCGGCGCGTGGCGCGGTGGTCCGACAGCTCGTAGTCGGGGAAGACGGCCCCGGGAACGATGTCCGCTCTCAACGCGGCACGCTCTCCATGTGGCGCCCCAAGCTCTCCATGTGGAGCCCCGCGTCCTTGACCGCCTCCTCGGGGGTGCGGCCCTGCTCGCGCGCGACGATGTAGGCGGCGTACCAGTCCGACCAGTGGTGCTTCGGAGCGCTCGCCTCGTACCCGCCGTGGCGCAGCTCCGTCTCGCGCAGGAGCCCGGTCAGCGTCGCGACGTCCAGCCCGCTGAATCCGCGCCCGGGAAAGCGCGTCGTGATCTCCTGGAGCAGCCAGGTGTTGCCGTCCGGATCGCTGAAGGTCGCATAGGTGAAGTACGTGCGACGCTCGGGATCCACTCCGGGCAGGGGCTGGCCCCCGATGCCGGTGAAATGGAACGGCTCGCTCACGTCGGCGCCCTTGGCGATGAGCTCGGCACGTGCGGCCTCGACGTCCTCGACGACGAGGTACGTTCCCTTGAGCGAGCCGGGCACGGCCGTCGTGATTCCCTTTGCCGAAGTGGACGGACGTCTGCGAGCCGGGCGGCGTCATCTGCACGGCCCGCCAGTCCGGGCCGTTGGTGAAGTCCCCATCCAGGCGCCACCCCAGGCCTCCGTAGAAGCGCTTGGCGCGCTCGACGTCGGACACGCGGAATGACGACGACCTCGAGCTTCGTCTCGACCGCCCGGGCGGTCGCGGCCGGGGCTCGGTTCTCGCTGCGGGTCTGCGTGCTCATCTTGACCTCCATGGCTCACGTGGAGAATGCGTGCCCGGAGCTCCTCCGTCCATTGGACCTTGGTATCAGTCCTGGACCGACACCTTCGTCCAATGGTTTCTGCGGCGGAGGTGTGATCTGATTCCGTCCAAAGTCACGGATCTTCCAGCGAAGGTGGGGATCGGGAAGGAAGGATCTCATGAGCCTTCCACTACGACGTCATCGTCCTCGGCGGCGGGCTGGCCGGCGAGCACTGCGCCGGCGCCCTCGCGGAGGGCGGCCTGCGCGTGGCCGTGGTCGAGCGCGAGCTGGTGGGAGGCGAATGCTCCTACTGGGCGTGCATCCCTTCCAAGACGCTGCTGCGCTCTCGGCCAGGCCGCACGGGCGCGCGCGTGAGGCGGCAGCAAGGGCAGAGGTGGACGTCCCGGCGGCGCTCGCCTGGCGCGATTTCATGGTTTCGGACTACTCCGACGCGGGCCAGGTCCGCTGGCTGGCGGGCGCGGGCATCGACCTCCTGCGCGGCCGCGGCCGGATCGTGGGCACCGGCGCGGTCGAGGTCAGCGGCGTCCGCTACACCACCGACCACATCGTGGTCGCGACGGGCTCGGAGCCGAACGTGCCGCCGGTGCCGGGCCTGCGCGAGCTCGACGGCGTCTGGGGCAGCCGCGAAGCGACCGGCATGAAGGTGGTTCCGCGCCGCCTGCTCGTGCTCGGCGGCGGAACCGTCGCCGTCGAGATCGGCGCAGGCCGTCCGTGGTTTCGGGGGTGAGGTCGTCGTCGTGGAGGGTGCGGAGCGCGTCATCGCCCGCGAGCCCGCCCCGCTGGGCGAGGCGCTCGGCGTGGTCCTGCGCCGCCAGGGAGTGGAGCTCATCCTCGGCACGAAGGTCACGGCGGCGCGACGCGAAGGCGAGGACTACGTCCTGGTGCTCGGAGACGGCCGCGAGGTGCGCGGGGACCGCCTCCTCGTCGCGACCGGCCGTCGCCCGCGGGTCGCCGACCTCGGCCTGGAGACCGTGGGGATCCAGGCCGACGGACACGGGATCCCGTCGACGCGCGGCTTGCGCGCGGGTGAGCGTCTCTGGGCCATCGGCGACGTCAACGGAGTCTGGCTCCTGACCCACGTCGGCAAGTACCAGGGCGACGTCGTGGCCGCGAACATCCTCGGCCAGTCGCGCGGAGGCCCACTACGAAGCGGTACCGCGTGTGGTCTTCACGGAGCCGCAAGCGGCGGCGGTGGGGGCAACGGAGGCGCGCTTCAGCGGAACGGCCCGCCTGTCGCAGGTGGCCCGGACGGCCACCTATTCGCGCGCCTACGCCGAGGACAATGGATTCCTCACCCTGCTCAGCGACGGCGACCGGCTCACCGGCGCCTACGCGCTGGGCACCGAGGCCGGCGAGTGGATGCAGCAGGCGACCCTGGCCATACGCGCCCGTGTGCCTCTCGATGTGCTGAGCGACGTGATCCAGCCCTTCCCGACCTTCTCGGAGATCTACGCGGACGCCCTGAAGGCGCTGGCCCGCGACGTGTCCGGGGCACGAGGAGAGCGGCCGCTCGCCGCCTCCGGCCAGGGCGCCTGAAAGACCGGCTCCGCCGGCCGGCCGGCGGGAAGATCGAGTCTCGCCGCCATCTTCACCAGGGCGGGGAGGGAGTCGGCGTGCATCTTCCGCATCACCTGGCCCCGGTGCGCCTTGACCGTGATCTCGCTGATGCCGAGCTCGCCGCCGACCTGCTTGTTCAGGAGCCCGGAGACGACCAGCTCCATCACTTCCCGTTCGCGGCGGCTGAGGGACGCGTAGGAGTCACGGAGAGACTTCAGCGCCGCTTCCCGAGCCATGGCCCGCCAGCTGCGCTCGAGGGCTTCACGGATGGCGCTCACGAGCACGTCGGCACGGAACGGCTTGGTCAGGAACTCCACGGCGCCCGCCTTCATGGCCTGGACGGTCATGGCCACGTCGCCGGAGCCGGTGAGGAAGATGATCGGCATGTCGGTCCGGTCGGCGACCAGCTTCTGCAGGTCGAGGCCGCTGAGGCCCGGGAGAGCGACGTCGAGCACCATGCAACTGGGAGCGGGGACACGCGGATGAGCCAGGAATTCCTTCGCCGACGCGAACGCCTTCGGCTGCCAGCCACTGCGGTCGATCAGCAGCTCGAGGGACTCGCGCACGGAGACGTCGGCGTCGACGACGAACACGGTGGGTCTGGCCGTCATGGGCTTTTCCTCCGATCGAACCCTGCGCGGTCCGGTGCGCAGCGAACGACTGGATGCTAGCGGGCCCGCCACCGCGCACGCATCACGCAATCGGATCGTTTCCGCCTCACGCAATGGAAGGACGTACGCATACCTCGTCTCGGGGAGGGACCTCAGGCTACCGGCCCGGGAGTCTCCTCGACCGCCGCGCGCAGCGCGTCGCAGCGCGGGGTCGGGCGGGCTGGTCCAGAGGCCGCCGCCCTTGAGCCAGGAGCCGACGATGTAGGCGTCGGCGGCCGCGTACTGGGCCACGTTGTCGGCGGTGATCCCGGATCCGACGAGGGTCGGGATCCCGCGCGCTCTCCGCGACCGCGCGCACCTCCGCGCGCGTCGGCGGCGCGTCCGGTGGCCACGCCGGTGACGATCAGGCCATCGGCCAGGAAGAACTCGGCCGCGTGCGCGGTCTCGACGAGATCGACGTCGCTGGTGATCGCGTGCGCCGAGTGTTTCTTCTTGATGTCCACGAACACGCGGACGGCGTCCGCGCCGATGGCCTTGCGGTAGCGCAGCAGCCGCCCCGCGCTGGACTCGATGATCCCTTCGTCCGCAACGTGGGCGAACACGAAGCCTTCGGCGCGGACGAACGCCGCGCCACAGGCGTGGGCCACCGCCATCGCTTCCAGGTTCGCGCCGGCCAGGACCTGCACTCCGAGAGGGAGCGTGGTCGCCCGGCGGACCTCGCGCCCGATGGCGGTCATGGCCGCGACGATCTCCGGCCCCACGGCGCCCTTCAGGTAGGGGCGGTCGTGCATGTTCTCGATCATCAGGCCGTGGAAACCGTGCTCCTGATAGATGCGGGCCTCGGCGGCCGCGCGTTCCACGATCGCGGTCAGGGCTCCCGCGCCTCCGGCGTTCCCGGCAGGGCGCCGACGTGAACCACGCCGATGAGGGCGCGGGGAGCCGCGAACAGCGCACGGACGACGCCCGCGCGATCCATGGGAAGGAGTGTATCCTTCCCTTTCCGATCCCTGAGGTGAGATTGCGTCTCACGCACGTGACATCGGTGGCCGCGGTCCTGCTGACCGCGGTGCGCCCGGGCGCGCAGCAGCCGCCCGCCGCGCCTCCCCGGCGGCGGCCCCGCCCCCGCGAGCGTCCCCGCCCCTGCCCATCCGCCCACGCCGGACGAGGCCACGCCCAAGTTCGATCCGGAGGCGGTGGCGCGCGGCAAGATCCTGCTCATCGCGCAGTGCGGCTTCTGCCATGGCTCGAACGCGCGCGGCGGCCAGCAGGGCCCGGACCTCACCCGGTCCGACCTCGTGCAGAGCGACGAGAACGGCAAGCAGCTCAGCGCGTTCCTCAAGGTCGGCCGGCCCGAGCTGAAGATGCCGAAGTTCGACCTGCCCGACAAAGACGTCGTCGATCTGGCCACGTTCCTCCACTCCGAGATCGCCTCCGTCGCGGACCGCGGCAAGTACAAGATCCTCGACATCGTCGTCGGCGACCCCAAGGCCGGCCAGGCCTTCTTCAACGGCGCCGGCAAGTGCAGCACGTGCCACTCGCCGGAAGGCGACCTCCGGGGCATCAGCGCGAAGTTCGAGGACGCGGTCATGCTGCAGCAACGCTTCCTGATGCCGCGCGGCGGACGTCCGCGGCGGCGCGGGCCGCGCGCCGGCCCGGGCGAGCTCCCTCCCTTCCTCCAGCCGACGGCAGTCAAGGCGACGGTGGCCCTGCCCGCGGGAGAGTCCGTGACGGGCGCCCTCATCCGCCTCACCGACTTCGACGTCACCATCTACGACACGGCCACCCAGCAGATGCGCTCGTGGCTGCGCCACGACGGGACTCCGGCCGTCACCCTCACCGATCCTCTGCAGGCGCACGTGGACATGCTGCGCAAGTGGACGGACACGGACATCCACAACATGACGGCCTTCCTGGCGACACTGAAATGAAGACACCCATGCTGCCGGCGTTCCTCGTCCTCGGCCTCGCCTCCGGCGCCCTGGCCGCCGACGTGCCTCGCGGGCTCGACCCCGCCCTGCTGACGAAGCCGCCCACGGACTCCTGGCCGACCTATCACGGCGACTATTCCGGCCGCCGTTACAGCACGCTCAGCCAGATCAACGCGGACAACGTCAAGGGCCTCAGCCTGGCCTGGATCTATCGCGCCAACACCTCGCCCCAGGGCGCGATGACGGGCGGGAAGGCCCGGACACGCCGCCGCCGGGAAGCGGCGGCTTCGGCCTCGACATCAAGTCCACGCCCCTGCTCGTCAACGGCGTCCTGTACCTGACCGCGCCCGACAACGTGTGGGCGGTGGACCCGCGCAACGGACGCGAGATCTGGCACTTCTACTGGAAGACGCGCGGCGGCATCCACATCGGCAACCGCGGGGTCGGGATGTACGGGAACTGGCTCTACTTCCTGACCCCGGACAACTACTTCGTCTGCATCGATGCCGCCACGGGCAAGGAGCGCTGGCACAAGGAGATCGCGAACGTCAAGCGCGAGTACTTCCTCGACGGCGGCGCCCATCGTGATCCGCAACCACATCATCATCGGCGTGGGCGGTGACTCGCTGGACGTGCCCGGCTACCTGGAGTCGCGCGACCCGGACACGGGCGAGCTGCAGTGGCGGTGGTTCACGACCCCGCGGCCGGGCGAGCCGGGTTCGGAGACGTGGCCGGACAAATATTCGATGGAGCACGGCGGCGGCATGCCGTGGCTGCCCGGCAGCTACGATCCGGACCTGAACCTGTATTACTTCGGCACCGGCAACGCGAACCCGGTGCTGTCCGGCCACAGCCGGCTGGGCGACAACCTCTGACGGCGTCGATCGTGGCCGTCAACGTCGACACGGGCAAGATGGCCTGGTACTACCAGGCCACGCCGCACGACACCCACGACTGGGACGCCGCGCAGACGCCCGTCATGATCGACGGCGTGATCGACGGCAAGCCGAGGAAGCTCCTGGCGCAGGCCAACCGCAACGGCCACTTCTTCCTGCTCGACCGCACGAACGGCAAGCACATCCTGACCGCGCCGCTTCATCGACTCCATCAACTGGACGAAGGAGATCAACAAGAAGGGCCAGCCCGTCGGGAACCCGGAGAAGGAGGCCAGTCATCCCGGGCGCGCTCGTCTCCCCACCACCGACGGGGCGACGAACTGGCCACCCCCGAGCTTCAACCCGGACACCGGCCTCTTCTACGTCGGCACCACGCGCGGGGTCAGCATGTTCTACCTGACCGACACCGACCCGCGCCCGCAGGGCTGGGCCGCCGCGGAGCGGCACGTCGGGAACCTGGGGACGGAGCTGAAGGCCATCGACTACAAGACGGGCAAGATCGTGTGGAGCCGGCCCCTGGCCATCAGCGTCTGGGGCGCGGGGGCGGATCGATGGGCCTCCTCAGCACCGCGGGCAAGCTCCTCTTCGGCAACGACGGCGGCGGGAACTTCGTCGCCTACGACGCGGCCACCGGCAATCCGCTGTGGCACGCCGGACTCGGCAACAACACGACGAACGGACCGCAGACCTTCCTGCTCGACGGCCGGCAATACGTGGTCGTCGGGGCCGGCGATCAGCTCTTCGCGTTCACCTTGCAGCAGTAGGTCCGTACCGCCGAGGGATCGGCGGCGGCGCGGCTATCGAGCGGGCTTGATGAGGCCGGGGTCGAAGCGATAGACGCTGCCGCCGCCGGTTCCGACGTAGAGGATCGGGCCGCCGCTCTCGAGAGCGAGGGACGTGATGTCCGGGTGCAGCCGGTCGGATCCGGGGATCCGGGTCCAGGTCGCACCCGCGTCGGTCGTCTTGAAGACCCCCAAGGCATAGGCGCCGGCGTAGACGGTGCCGGCCGTGAGCGGGTCGATGAGCAGCGCCTGTACGCTGGCCCGACCGATCCCCTTCTGACTGGCCGTCCAGGTCACGCCCCCGTCCGTGCTCTTGTAGACGCCCGCCTGGCTGAATCCCGCGTACAGCGTCTTGGCGATGGATCCGCCACGAGGGCGGTCATCTCGGCGGCGAGGCAGCCGGTCCTCGCCGCCGTGGTCCAGCTCCGCCCTCCATCCCCGTCTTCCAGAGCCCATAGCCGGCGCTCGTGAGCACCGTCTCCGGCGTCGTCGGGTCCAGCACCAGCGGGTATGCGTCGCGGTACTCCGCGCCCCACGGGCTGGGCGCTTCCGCCGCCGTCCAATGTGCGCCCGCGTCGACGGTCCGGAACATCCCGTGCGATCGCGTGAGCGCGTACAGCGTGTCGGGCCGCCGCGGATCGAAGGCGAGCGCGCCGACCCTCACGTCATCCGGCAGACCGCGACGCACGGGCAGCCAGCTCGTCCCGCCCTTCGTGATCTTGAAGATGCCGCCGTCGGTGCCGGCGTAGAGATTCCCCGCCGGATCGCGGACGAGGCACCGCACGCGCTCGTCGACGTCTTCGACCGGCGTCCAGGTCGCGCCACCGTCGACCGTCTCGTGGAGACCGCCATCGCCCGAGCCCATGCGCAAGGAGCCGGCCGCCGCGCCCACGAGCAGGGTCGTGACGTCCACACCGAAGACGCCCTGTTCCGCGTCTCGAACCGCCGGCCGCCGTCCGTCGACTTGACGATGCCGTCGCGGTCGGTGCCGGCGTACAGGGTCGCGGGCGCGGCCGGATCGATGGCGAGAGCGGTGTAGTGGAGGTCCGCGGACTCCCTCGGCCGGAGACGGCGCCAGTGGTCGCCTCCGTCCGTGCTGGCGAGGATGCCGCCTCGCGTGCCTGCGTACACGACGCCATGTTCCGCGGGGTCGACGGCCAGAGCCAGGGCAACGGGGTATTCGGAGAGGCCCCCGTTCGCTTCCGCCCAGTGATCGCCGCCGTCGCCGCTACGGTGGATTCCGTCGTCGCTGGTGGCCACGTAGACCGTCTCCGGCCGGCTGGGATCGACGGCCATGGCGACGACCATCACGTTGCCGGCCAGGCTCCTGCTGGCCAGGCTCCAGGTCGCCGCGCCGTCGGTGCTCTTGCAGACGCCGTTGCCGTACAGCCCCGCGTAGACCGTGGACGGCGTCTTCGGATCGACGGCGACCGCGTAGGTTCGAGACTGCTTCGGGAGCCCCTCGTTCATCACCGATCCAGGTGGCTCCGCCATCCGTCGTCTCTGTTGATGCCGGCCGTGTCGCCGATGTTGTCGGCGGCGAAGTAGACGGTCTGGGGATGCGCCGGATCGAAAGCGATCGCCTTGACCTCCGGCTGCAGGGACGCGTCTCCCCGAATGCGTGTCCAGGTCGCCCCGCCGTCCCGGCTCTTGTACAGGGCCCTCCGCGTACGTGCCGGCGTACAGGACCTGCGGTGTCGCGGGATCGATGGCCAGGGTCGTGATCGAGGCTCCGGCCAGGGCCCCGGGCAGGCGCTTCCAGGTCGCGCCCGCATCCGTGCTCTTGAGCAGCCCTGGGCGCTGGAGCCTCCCGCGTAGACGGTCTCCGGGTGCTGAGGATCGACGGCGAGGGCGGTGATGTGGCCGCCTTCCGGACCGATCGCCGTCCAGGGCTCGGCCGCCCGAGCAGCGGGCGTCGCGACGGCGGCGGCGGCGATGGCGGCCATCACCCAGCGGATCGAAGGCATCTGGAACCTCGGGCGGACAGTATGCGGCGCGCCGCCGGCGGTCAAACGGCCGTGTGTTATCGTCCCTTCCTGGACGACGAGGAGGCAGACATGTACACGCGCGCGCGAGTTCGGAACGATGACCCTGGCGGCGCTGGCCCTGCCGCGGGCGCTGATGGCGGCGGTGGACTCGAAGGTGAAGGGCGTGCGCCTCGGCGTGCAGACCTACAGCTTCCGCGACCTGCCGCGGCCGGAAGGCGGCGACGCGGTGGACGTGATCATCAAGGCCATGACCGAGTGCGGCCTCGGCGAATGCGAGCTGTGGTCGCCCATGCTCGAGCCGCGGCTGGGGCCGCGCTTCGTCCCCGGCGGGCCTCGCCCCGACCCGAATTCGCCGGAGGTGGTGAAGGCGCGCGCCGAGCTGCGCGACTGGCGGCTCAAGACGCCCATCGATCACTTCACCGGCATCCGCAAGAAGTTCGACGCCGCCGGCCTCAAGATCTACGGCTACAACTACTCGTTCAACCCGAGCTTCACGGACGAGGAGATCGACCGCGGCTTCGAGATGGCGAAGGCGCTGGGGGCGGAGATCATCACCGCCTCCACCACCCTGCCCGTGGCGCAGAAGGTGGCGCCCTTCGCGGAGAAGCACAAGATGATCGTGGCCATGCACGGCCATTCCAACCTCACCGACCCGAACGAGTTCGCCACCCCGGAGAGCTTCGCCGCCGCCCTGAAGATGTCGAAGTATTTCAAGATCAACCTGGACATCGGCCACTTCACCGCCGCCAACTTCGACGCCGTGGCCTACCTGAGCGAGCACCACGCCGACATCACGAACCTGCACATCAAGGACCGGAAGAAGAACCAGGGCGACAACACGCCCTGGGGCACCGGCGACACGCCGATCCGGGAAGTCCCTGCAGCTCGTCGAGAAGAACCACTGGCCGATCCCGGCGTTCATCGAATACGAATACAAGGGCGCGGGGCCGGTCGAAGAGGTGAAGAAGTGCTACGCGTACGCGCGACAAGCGCTCGCGTAGCGCGCACGGCGGCGCCGCCGTCCTCATCGCGCTCGCCGCCTGCTCCGGCGCTTCACGTCCCGCTCCATCGCCTGAGGCCAGCGCTGCTCCAGGCCACCACGCTCGCGCCCTCCGCACCGAGCGGACCGCGGCTCTACGTCACCAACGAGCGATCCGGCGACCTGAGCGTGATCGATCTCGGGTCGAAGTCGGTCGTGGCCACCGTTCCCTCGGCAAGCGGCCGCGCGGCGTGCGCGTCGAGCCCGGACGGGTCGTTCCTTTACGTCGCGCTCAGCGGATCGCCGCTTCGCCCCGCCCGGCGTGGACGAGAAGACGCTGCCCCCGCCCGACCGCTCCGCCGACGGCATCGGCGTGGTGGACGTGCGCACCTCAAGCTCCTGCGCGTGATGCCGGTGGGCACGGACCCCGAGCAGCTCGCGGTCAGCAACGACGGCCGCCGGCTGTTCGTGTCCAACGAGGACGCCGCCACCGTCAGCGTCGTGGACGCGGCGGACGCGCGCATCGTGGCCACGGTCAAGGTCGGGGGCGAGCCGGAAGGGGTCGAGGTGTCGCCGGACGGCTCCGTCGTGTACGCCGACGTCCGAGGAAGACGGGCTCGTGTTCGCGATCGACTCCGCCCGCGCCACCCTGCTCCACAAGTTCGCGACGCCGCCGCGCGCGCGCTCGGTCGCCTTCCTGCCCGACGGCTCGCGCGCGTACGTCACGTGCGAGAACGGGCACGCGGTCGCGGTGGTGGACGCCAGGAAACACGCGGCCCTGAGGACGATCGCGCTCACCTTCGAGAACGCGCGGCCCATGGGGATCGTGGCCGCGCCGGACGGGCGCTTCGTCTACGTGACGACGGGCCGCGGCGGCAAGGTGGTCGTGATCGACACCGCGACGGACAAGTCCGTGGCGGAGATAGAGGTCGGACCGCGCCCATGGGGCATCGCCATCACGAGCGACGGGAACACGCTGTACACCGCCAACGGTCCGTCGAACGACGTGTCCATCGTTGACGTCGGAAGCCGGACCGTGACCGCGCGAGTCAAGGTCGGAGACAGCCCATGGGGAGTGGCGTTGGGACACTGACGTGTCCGTTGCCTAGACGCAAACCTCTTCTGCGACCTCTCCTTCGCCTTCATGGCTTCGACTTCGCGGTCCTTCGGCGGCGCCGTGGTCACCATCGAGGCCAGCAGCCGCTGGCACGACGCGGTCACCTCGGTGACGGCGGTATCGAACGCGGCTCGTTGGCCTTGGAGGGCTTGGTGGCGCCGGAGATCTTGCGGACGAACTGCAGGGCCGCGTTGCGCACCTCGCCCTCCGTGACCGGGGGCTCGAAATTGAAAAGCGGGCGGATGTTTCGGCACATGACGCTATTTTAACGCAGCAAACAGGAGGTGCCATGAAAGGCGTCCTCGCCGGCTCCCTCGCCGTGATCACCGCGGTCGCGACGATCGCCTCGCCGCTACGGGCCGAAGACGACATCCTGCGCCCCTCGGCATGGGCGGCCTGTCGCGCCTGTCCAAGGCGCGCACGCGCTCGATCAGCCCCGGAGAACTTCACGGGCGAGAAGGGCAAGGGCGGGATGGCCACGGAGGGCACGGGCGCGAACGACGCGCGCGACCTGGGCCGCGGGTGGAAGATCTCGCCCTCGGTCAGGATCCTGCCCGGCCAGACCTTCACCATGGGCGAGAGTCCAGGGCGAAGGCGTGATCCAGCACATCTGGATGACGCCGACCGGCCCCTGGCGGCACTTCGTCTTCCGCATCTACTGGGACGGCGAGACGACCCCGTCCGTGGAGTCCCCCGTCGGCGACTTCTTCGCGTCCGGCTGGGGCGGCTACGCGCAGATCTCGTCGCTCGCGGTCTGCGTGAACCCGGGCAGCGCGTTCAACTCCTATTGGGAGATGCCGTTCCGCAAGGGCTTCAAGATCACCATGGAGAACCGCGGCGCCACCGAGCAGACGCTGTACTACCAGATCGACTACGCCCTGGGCCCGGTGCCCGAGGACGCGGCCTATTTCCACGCGCAGTTCCGCCGCGTCAACCCGCTCCCCACAAGCAGGTCTACACGATCCTGACGGCGTAAAGGGCTGGGGCCACTACGTCGGCACCTACCTGGCCTGGGGCGTCCGCAACAATGGCTGGTGGGGCGAAGGCGAGATCAAGTTCTATCTCGACGGCGACGCCGAGTTCCCCACCATCGCGGGTACGGGCACCGAGGACTACTTCAACGGCTCATACAACTTCGAGAACCCGGTCACCCACCAGTACCAGGAGTTCTCGACGCCCTATTCGGGGCTCTCGCAGGTCCAGCGGCCCGGACGGCCTCTACAAGTCGCAGCAGCGCTTCTCGCTCTACCGCTGGCACATCATGGACCCGGTGCGCTTCGAGAAGGACCTGCGCGTGACCATCCAGGCCCTGGGCTGGATGGCGGGCCGGTCGGGCACGGACGCGCGTTACCTGCCGCTGCAGGACGACATCGCGTCCGTCGCGTTCTGGTACCAGCGCGAGCCGCACGCGCCGTTCCCGGCCCTGCCCGACCGCGACTTCCTGGCCGTGAACTGAGCGAGCCCGTCGTTCACGGGCCGATGAAGGTCGTCCTCCGCGACTCGAAGCGGTCGAAGAACAGCGTGCCCGAGGCCCCGGACTGCAGGTTCTGGGGACCGAGCCGGGCCATGTCGATCCGCGTCGTTGTCGTTGTCGAGCCCGCCCAGCGTGGCCACCGCTACGCCGTCGATCCAGAGCTGCAGCGAGCCGTCGTTGGCGCCGGCCGCGGTCGCGCGCCGCCAATCGAGACTCAATCGCGTGTGGCGCATCGGTCACGTTGGCGAACGCGCTGCTGACCACGGTGCCGCTGTCCAGGACCGCCTGCGCCTGCACGGCGTATTGGCCCCGGCGGCGCCGCAGGACGATCGTGATCATGCGCGTGCTCGCGCCCTGGAAGGCGTTGAACACCCGCACCGTCGTGCTGCCCGTGCCGAGGCCCGGGCGGGAAGCCGTTCGGGTCGAGCAGGAACCGGGCGCGGTAGCGCGGCTCTGCCGCCGGCGTGTCGTCCTGCACGTAGAGCGCGTTCGTGTCGGTCACGTTCGCGGACAGGCCGAAGGCGCCGTCGAGGCCGCGGCGGCGGTGGCGGCCAGGCGCCCGCCCACGTTGCGGCTCGACGACCAGCGCAGGAGGTCGCCCGATTCGAAGCCCGTCCTTGAACAGGAGGTCCGCCGCCTCGTCGTCGTTGTTGGTGGCGGCCACGTTGGCGGCGTCCGCGCCCGCGTAGTAGGGGATCGGCGCTGACCGCGGGCGCGGTCACGATCGTGTAGGCGATGTTTCCGTCCGCGACGGGATCGTCGACGCCGGTCACGGTGACGGTGCTTCGGGATCAGGGCGTCCGCGGGCGTGAAGGTGAGGCGAGGCCGGCGAGACCGTCCCTTCCGTGAGGTCGGAGCTGCTGAGGGCGATGGTGACGCTCGCGCCCGGTGTGGACCTCAGCACCACGGTGAAGGCGGCGGTGGCCTCCGGCTTCGGTGGTGGCGAGACCGCTGGTCGGGCTGACCAGGATTCCGGCAACGTCGTCGTCCGTGTTGGTCACGGAGATGTCGGCCGCGTCGCTGGCCCGCATAGCTGGAGTCGCCGCTCACCGCGGGCGCGGTCACGATGGTGTAGGCCACCGAGCCGTCCACCATCGTGTCGTCCACACCGGTCACGGTCACGGTGCGCGGTACGAGCGCGTCCGCGGCCGTGAACGTGAGCGATGCGGGCGATACCGTCCCTTCCGTGAGATCGGAGCTGCTGAGGCCGATGATCACGTCCGATGTCGGGCACCGAACTCAGGACCACCGTGAACGTGGCCGTCCCTCCGGCCTCGGTGGTGACGAGAGCCGCTCGTGGGGCTGACCACGATGGTGGCCACGTCGTTATCGGTGTTGGTCGACGGAGACGTCGGGGGCGTCCATGCCCTGATACGTGGCCGTCCGCCGCTCACCGCGGGCGCGGTGACGACCAGTAGGCCACGGCCCCGTCCACCGCCAGTGTCGTCCACGCCCGTGACGGTCACGATGCGGGCACGAGGGCGTTCGCCGGCGTGAACGTGAGCGAGACGGGAGAGACCGTACACCTCCGTGAGGTCCGAGCTGCTGAGCGCAATGGTCACGTCGGAAGCAGGCACCAGAGCTCAGGACGACAGTGAAGGTGGCCGTGCCTCCGGCTTCGGTCGTGACGAGACCACTCGTTGGGCTCACTACGATCGCGGCCGCGTCGTTGTCGGTGTTGGTCACGGAGACGTCGGCGCATCGCGGCCCGAGTAGCTGGAATCGCTGCTCACCGCGGGTGCGGTCACGATCGTAGGCCACGGACCCGTCCGCGGTCGTGTCGTCCACGCCGGTCACGGTCACGGTCTGCGCGGTACGAGCGCGTCCGCGGCCGTGAATGTGAGCGATACGGGTGAGACGGTCCCTTCCGTGAGATCGGAGCTGCTGAGGCCGATGATCACGTCCGACGTGGGCACCGAAGTCAGGACCACCGTGAACGAGGCCGTCCCTCCGGCCTCGGTGGTGACGAGGCCGCTCGGTGGGGGTGACGACGATCCCCGCCACGTCGTCATCGGTGTTGGTTGACGGCGACATCGGCCGCATCCCGCCCCGAGTAGCCGGAGTCGCTGCTGACCGCGGGCGCGGTGACGATCGTGTGAGCCACGGACCTGTCCGCCGTCGATGTCGTCCACGCCGGTCACCGTCACCGTCTTGCGGTACGAGGGCGTTCGCGGATGTGAACGTGAGCGATGCGGGCGAAACCGTCGCTTCCGTGAGGTCGGAGCTGTTGAGGGCGATGGTCACGTCCGACGGGGTACGAGGTCAGGACCACCGTGAACGAGGGCCGTGCCTCGGCTTCGGTGGTGACGAGACCGCTCGTCGGGTGACGACGATCCCGCCACGTCGTCATCGGTGGTGGTCACGGAGACGTCGGCCGCGTCCCGGCCCGAGATAGCTTGAGTCGCCGCTCACCGCGGAGGCGGTGACGATGGTGTAGGCCACGGACCCGTCCGCCGTCGTGTCGTCCCGCCACCGGTCACCGTGACCGTCTGGTGGCAGCGAGGGCGTCGCGGCCGTGAACGTGAGCGATGCCGGCGAGACGGTCCCTTCCGTGAGGTCGGGCTGCTGAGGCCGATGGTCACGTCCGATGTGGGCGCCGAAGTCAGGACGACCGTGAACGTGGCCGTGCCTCCGGCCTCGGTCGTGTACACGAGGCCGCGTCGTCGGAGTGACGGTCACCCCGCCGACGCATCCCGTGCAGCAGACGGGAGCAGAGGTCGTGATGGTCGAGGCTCCATCCGCCGGCGATGGCTCGCCGGTCTATCCCGTGAAGTCGTCGCGCGACCGAAGAGGCTCCAGGTGCCGTTCGGGTCGGTGCCATTGAAGGCCGACAGGGTCGCCGTACGGCTCGGCCGGCGCGGGCGGGACGAAGGCGTCGCTCCCGGCCTCGTACACGCTGGGCTTCCACGTCCCCGACGTGAGCAACGAGCCGTCGGGCAGCGCCGAGGCGGCCAGCATCGTCGAAGGTGAGATTGAGGCCGGTCACGTTGCCGCCGCCAGCTGGCATCGGACAGCAGCAGCATCTTCCCGTCGGGACCGACGAGCAGCACGTCGACATCGTCCGGTGAAGGCGTGGCTGAACCCGTTGAGGCTCGCCGTGACCTTCACGACCGGGCCCGTGAGGCCGGAGACGTTGATCGAAGAGGGATACGGCGTCGCGTTGCCGCTCGTGGGGATGCTGACGGCGGCCGCGTTGGTGAAGGTCTGGGTCGCGCCTGGCCCATCGTGCCCAGCGGGAAGGTGAAGCTGACCGTGCCGAGGTCCGTCGAGCCATCCTGCAGCTGCAACGTCGCGGTCAGGTGCCGCCGCAGGCACCGGCCACCGTGAACGCAAACGGATCGCGACGACCGGCGAGCGCGCCCGGGGTGACGACGCCGTACGTCTGCGGCCCGCCAGGTGCCGTCACGCCGCCGGTGGACAGGAGCGTTGCCACGAGGTTCGCGGTCGGCGCTGTGCCCGTTGTTCCGAAGGGCCAGGCTCATCGCTGACCGTCTCGTCGGGGTCGAGCGCGCCGTTGCCGCGCCGCAGCTCTTCGGCCAGCAGCGTGCCTCCGTTCGCCGCGATCACGGGCACCGCCACGACGTCGTCATCCGTGTTCGTCACGGAGACGTCCGCCGCGTCCCGGCCCGCGTACGCGGGGTCGCGCGCTGACCGCGGGCGCAGTCACGATCGTGTACGGCTGGGGGCCGTCGACGATCGCGTCGTCGACACCGGTGACCGTGACGACCCGGGGGTGAGTCGCATTCGCGGAGGTGAAGACCAGAGAGGCCGGCGATACTGGACCCTTCGCTCGTGTCGCTGGAGGAGAGCGCGATCGTCACGTCCGCCGTGGGAAGCGAGGTCAGGGCCGACCGTGAACGTGGCCGTGCCTCCCGCCCTCCGTGGTGACCAGGCCCGACGTCGGCGACACCGTGATGCCGGCCGCGCCCGCTGCAGCAGGCGGGCACGGCGGTCTGGATGTTGAGCGCGCCATCCCCGCCGATGCTGCCGGAGAACCCGGAGAAGTCGTCGCGCACGAAGAGGCTCCACGTCCTGTTCGGATTCGTGCCCGTTGAAGGCGGCCAGGACAGTGGAATAGGGGCCCGGCGGGTGCGGGCAGCTGCGAACGCGTCCGACGCCGTCCCTTCGTAGTTCGCGGGCCGGAACGTGCCGGAAACGATGGGGGCCGTCGGGCACCGCAGTCGCGGCGGCATCATCGAACGTCAAGGTTGATCGTTGCTGGGGGCTCCCCGCCGCCCGCATCGGACATGAGCAGGACCTTCTGCCCCGCGGGTCCGACCAGCAGTACGTCCACGTCGTCCGCGAAGCCGTGGCTGTACCCGGTGAGCGTGGCCGTCACCTTCAGTACCGTGCCCGTGAGGCCGGTGACGTTGATCGACGACGGATAAGGGGTGCCGGAAGCCGCTGGACGGGATCGTGATGCCGGCGGTGTTGCTGAAGGTTCCGCCCCGCCCGGCGCGGTGGCGCCCAGCGTGAACGTGAAGCTCGCCGTGCCCAGGATCGGCCGCGCCGTCCTGGAGCTGCAGAGTCGCCACCAGCGAGCCGCCGCAGGTCCGGCCGCTGTCAGAGCTGAAGGGCCGCGCGACCGCGGACCCTCCGGCCGCCAGCAGGCCAGCGTACGACTGCGGGCTGCTCGAGCGGGAGCACGCCTCCGGTCGGAAGCAGCGTCGCGACGAGATTCGCGGTGTCGCCCGTCCCCGTGTTGGCAGAGACAGGTTGACCGTCACCGTCCCGCCGGGATCGATGGCGCCGTTGCCGCCGCCGCAGGCTCTCCGTCGCTGATGGCGCTTCCGGCGGCCACCGACGTTCGGCACCGGCGTCTCCGCGCCGTTGTAGGCCACGAGCGCGAGTCCTGGTCCAGCGCCGCCGACGTTGGGCACGCCGTCCGAGTTGATGTTCGAGGCGGTCACGGTGATGGTGAAGGCGCCGGAGGGTGCCCGCGGGCAGGAACACGCTCTCGACGTTGTTGCGGACGTCCGCAGCGCCGCCCGCGACGGACAGCGCTCCCGCGAACACGTTGCCGCGATAGGTGACGCCAGCCGACGCGCAACGGTGAGGTCGAGGTCGTTGCGGAAAGCGTTGCCCGTGGTCGAGCCGGGCGCGTCCGTCCAGGCCAGGGTCACGCGATAGGGCTGGCTCGTGTCCACGACGGTGCCGGAGAACGTGCGCGTCTGTCCCGTCGCCGTGAACATGTCCGCCGCGACCTGGTCGCGCAGCAGGCGCGGCGCGCCGTCGAAGGCCATGCCCAGGTTCGGAGGCCCATGCCCTGGGCGTTGGAGGAGCAATGTGTCACCGCGCGTCGGCGCGCCGGTGAGATAGCGGGCCGATCCATCAGGAACGCCTTGGTCATGGCGGGACTCGGAGCGCGGACAGCCCGTGATTCAGTGAAGTACTGGCGGAGGAGCGCGGCCGCCGCCCGCGATGGCGGGCGTGGAGTGACGGTGCCGGACGACGCGGTGTAGAACTGCTGGCCGTCCGGGAAGAAGCTGGTGACGGGGCCCGCCGCAGACGCCGGTGCCGTCGAAGCACGCCGCCGCCTGTCCCGTCGCGCCCGGCGTGTCCGTCTGGAAGACGCCGCCGGTGACGTGGGTGCCCGGAGCGACGAGGTCAGGCTTTGCGGCGGCCATCCGTGGTGGGACCGCGACTCGAGAACGACGCGATGTCGCCCACCGAATCCGCGCCCAGGTCGTCGAGGCCGCACTGGTCCGCGCCGCCGATGGCGCGCACGCTTTTCGCTGGCCCCGGCCGTGAGGACGTTCTTGGCCGTGCCAGGCGCGCCGACGCTGCTCGCCGCCGGTCCGTCGTTGCCGGCCGCGAAGACGATCGACCATCTCCTGGTTGCCCGCCGGCGGGACTTTGGCGAGCCGGAAGGCTGCGCGTCACGCACGAGGGCGTCGAAGGCCTGCGAGTCCACGCTGTAGGCCCCGTTCACGGCTGAGCCCCCAGCCGTTCGAGCTGATGCGCGCGCCCGTCGCGATAGGCGCGGGACTGGAGGTTCGGGAAGTTGGGGAAGGTGTAGTTGCGGAGAAAAGATGACGGAGGACCCCACCCTCACGAAGGGCGCGATGCCGAGGCCGTATTTGTAGCCGTCCGCGTCCTCGAAGGGAAGCCGGTGAGGTTGCTGAAGCCGGCGATGATGTGGGCGCTTGATGGTGCCGTGCCCGTCGCAGCCCTGGATCGCTGCCGCCGTGGAGCGAAGCCCTCAGGCGGTTGTAGACGACGCGGCTGAGGTCCCCGAGGATCCCGCTGGCGTAGAGGCCGAAGTGATTCGGCGCGGTGGTGCCGTCGTCGATGCCGCTGTCGGAGACGTCCACCGCGAACCCGGAGGCGGTGAACTGGGCCTGCGGGAAGCCCCTCGGGAGAGGAACGACAGAGTAGCCAGGACCGGTGAGGCGCCGCCGGACGAGCGCCCCGGCCAGGATCTGTCCCTGCTTCTCGTCGCGCATCCGGGGGACGACGTAGGGCTGGATCGACACGACGTCCGGCCGCTCGGCGAGGGTGGCTAGCTGCGCGGGATCGAGGCTCAGGATGACGTTCTCGTACGAGGACGCGAAGCGGCCGCGCACGGCGCCGACGCGGACGGTGTCGAGGACCTTGGACGTGGCTTCGTTCGTCGCGGGATCGGCCACGAGCTGCACGGCGTGAGGTCGCTCCCCGCCACGTTCATCCGGCCCACCACGTCCGCCCGCCGCGCGAGGATGGATGCGGTCTCTCCGCCGCGAAAGGGCCTTCCCATTGCACGAAGGGAGCCGAGCGCACGGACGCGCCCGAGGCTCTCCTCGTCGCCGCAGACGAGGTACGTGTTGTGCGGGATGTAGGTCACGATCTCGGCACCGGTGGCGGCGGGGCGCAGCGTGCCATTCCGGCTTGACCGGTCCCGCGCGAACTGCACGAGATGCGAGGCGCCGCCCGAGAAGGTCTCGATCGGCGCGCCGTGCCGCGCGCGCATCGCCCGGGCTTCGCTCGCCGCGCGTGTCGAGCGGGCGCGTGTTAGGAGGACGAGGTCCTCCTCGTCGCGAGCTCCAGCGCGGCCCGCCTCGATCGGGCGGCCGCCCGCGTAGGGTCGACCTCGAGGAGCTGGAACGCGCCGTAGTCGGCGATGAGCGTGGCGCCGCCGGTGATCGAGCTCGCGCGCGAGCAGCGGGATCGCCGACGCGGACCTTCCGCGCCGCCCGCCGGGTGGAGTGTCGCGGCCGCGCGGCCAGCAGCTCGCCCGGCGATCAACAGGGGCGACGATGCCCGGAAGCACTTTCCGCATGTCGAGCCTCGCTCTCAGGAGCTCGACGAGAGGGAGATCCGGACCTGGGGAACCGCTCCTCTACCCGCCGGGCGGGTGCCGTGGACCCCGAAACGAAAGAGCCAGAGTCTGCGCGGATTCCGACCGGAAGGAAGCGATTGCGTCACACGGCGTATCAAGTCAGGGGCACTCACGCATCTCCACGATGGGCGTTCGCGGCCCCCCTCGCAACACCACCGCTGCACGGCGCTGGGGCAAGACCTAAGAAGGACGACGTCGACCGCGACGGAGCGTCAGATGCTCTGGCGGGGACGTGCGACGTCAGCGGCACTTGGGTCCAGCGAAACACCCATCGCGCGCAACCGGTCCGGTAGACCGGGCCTCATGCACATAACTGAGGGCGGCACCTAGCTTCATTCATCTCCCGGACGGCGGGACCACCAGATGCAGCTCACCTGCCGGAGCAGGTATCCTTCGACGCATCTGTCGGGAGCTTTTCGCCGCTCGCTTCCAGTCCTCCTGCAGACTCGCGGAGACGCACGCGCGATAGGTACCCGGCGCCATGAGGGGCGCACGGCTCGCCAACGCCCGCGCCCGCGCCGTTCAACCCCCAGCGTGCGAGATCGCCCCGGTGTCGGAAACGCCTTCGTGGTAGATGGCGACCTTGCGATGGTCTGGACGACTATCGGCCAGAACAGGCGTGCCGTTCAGAATCAGGATCGAGCACGATGTCGAGCGCTCTACAGGTCCGATCGCTTGGCGTGTCGCGCGACGGCCAATCCCGATCCGGCCTCGACAAGAACGTCCACGCTCGAAGCCGCCTTCGGAATGCCCGTCACAAACCGCCCGTCCGCATCCGTCTGCACGAGGGCACTGGGATGAACGGACTCTGGCTCGAAGTAGCAAGGATCGACGCATCTTGCACACCCGCCCGTCGCGTGTCCGAATGCGTCCCCGAGATGCCAGCTGAGCGCTTCAGGACCAGCGCTGCTGTCTTGGTGTCATTCTGTTTTCGAGGGTGATCGTCTTGCTTTCGGACTGGATGGAGACGCCGACCTCTTCGGTCGGGACCATCGCGACGACGCCATATTTCCCCGGCGGCAATCCTCGGATGACGAACTTCCCAGACTGGAATCAGACTGTCTGCGGCCGGCAACGACGATTTGAGCGTCTTCGATTTCTTCCTCCGGACCCTGCGCGAGCACGGTATGGCTTCTTTGCGGGACACGATTCTCGTCCATCACCGTTCCCTCGACGGCGCTGGCTGGGATGCGCGACGGCAGAAATGGACCGCTTCCGAATTTGCGACGTCCGGGACAAGGCCCTCGTAGGACGTCCTCAGGCCAGAGTCTCGCGCACGTACAGTCAACGACCAGACCGCCGATTGACGTCGAAACGGGGCAGCCATCTCTTCAAAAGCGCCGCGTCGGCATCGAGATTTGAGCTCGACCCGTAACCCGGCGGTCCGGTCGCCGATCGTGAGGTCCGCACTCAAGGGCTTGGGTGCCGACGGCTAATGGACCCGCCCACCCGCAGCTGGCCGGGGAAGATGTCGATCTCGCGCCCTTCCTGACCCAGTTCCAATTGTTGGCGATACCAGGTCGAGCCGTCGGCCCGGCGAATCGTGAGCGCGTAGGGCCCTGTAGCCAAGAGTTCTCTGGACCATCGGCCGCTCGATCCCAACCCGTTCTCGTCCGCTTCGATTGTCGCTCTCCGCGTATCGCGTATGCCGAGCAGTCGCACGCGCCACGCCATCCCCGTGGGATCCTCGGAGGGCTCACGTTGATGCCGGAGCGGCGCAGCGGGCCGGACGGCGAGGGGCGTTCGAAGCCTCGTCTCTTTGCCTGGCCTCGACCTCTATCGGTGCACCAAGGCTCATGCCGCGTGTCAGTCCGAGCTCGTAATACGCTAGATGCCGGCGTCAACAGGTCCCAACTGGAAGAAGCCCCGCCGATCGGACCTCGACCGTCCTTGGCTGACTTCCGCTCGGAGGCGCGCGGGCCTGGGAGCGCCTCGACTCGTCCCTCGAACCTGGGCCGCTTGGCCGAGCCCGTCCACGACCCATCCCGCGATCGAAGCTCCGCGAAACACGGCGCTGAACCCCGACGTCGGACTTCTCACGGGCTTCGACGCGGACGTCACGAACGCGGTGTAGGGGCAAAGGCGTCCGATCTCAATCTCGAGATCAAGATCGATGGATGCCGGCACGGTACAAAGTCCATCGGCCGTCCGCAACCGGGCAGGCAAGGATGTCCTTCTCGCGTTCGGGCACAGCCAGGATCTGGGACCGAGAGCCGGCGTCAGGTCGGATGAGACTCGTGGCTGGTGCCTGCATCTTGCCATCCGAGGCAACAAGGGAGACCGGTCAGTTGTCCAGCCGGCGAGTAGTTGAATCCTCACCACTTCGGCGGGACTCGCTCACGGATCACCGACCACGCCGTCGTTCCGTCGGCCGAGGCAACGTATGCGTGCATTTTTGCTGGCGGCAGTGGCAAGGCGGCGGTGCCTCAGCGTTAGTAACCGTCAGCTCACAGGTGACCCTGGGCCCCCGCATTCTGGCCGACATGGGGCGCTCGCCACCGGCCCACCGGCTGCCGTCGCTCACGTAAACGGTCGCCGGGTTTGCCGGCGGCTGCAATCAAGACGGCCGCGATAGCATTGAGCATTGCGCGCCGTCCTCAATGAATACTGCAGCCCCCACTGGAGTCGTGATGCAGTAATCAACTTCCTCTTCGCACTGCCACGTCACAGGAAAGCCGATGCAGATATACGCGCGCGCCCCGGGAGTACAGCACCGGCCGTAGTCGTCATGAAGCCGCGGCATTGCGCGGACTCGCAAGAGATTGCTCCAACCACCAGAGCAGCGGCCAAAAATCGTTTCACCATGGCTACCTCCCTAGCTGGACAAACTGAGCATCATCCGTCCACTTGTCAATCACCTTTCTGCCCTGATTGAGCGCAATGTGCGACGTATGCTGAGTGGGAAGGGGCGAGCCCCGCGGTCCACTAGTCCCACAACCATAGCGGGCGCGACGTTTAGCGGCGGCTGCCTCGCTCTGCGATTTCCGTGCGTTATACGATTTGCGCTTGACTCCTCCTCGTTATTCGTCTTAGGCTCGCGGACCTTCACTCAGGAGGCGTCCGATCCGCCGTCCTCTCGCCGCCCGTCGTCCGCGGCGGTGCTACGTGCCTGCGCCCCGCTGCTGGCCAGTGCCGGCGCCGATCCGGCGTGGGCTCAGACGATCGACCCCATCTTCCGGTCGTGGCGGTGGACCGGAAGAGGGTCACGACGGCACGGACGTTCGGCATGGCGGGTGCGATCACCGGGCTCGCGGACGACGGTGCGCCGCCGCCGCTTTCAATCCCGCCGGCCTCGCCACGATCCGCGCGGGCGAGCTCCAGTTCGGGCTCAAGACCGCGAACACCGCGAGCCTCGACAACGGGGATCGGATCCACAACTCCGGCCAAAGGCACCACGCCCGCGTCGCTCGCCCTTCGCCTCGGACGCGCGTGGGGCTCAGCTATCAATTCCTCGAGCTGCGCTCGGCCTCGACCATCGCGTTCGACGACGGCCGGGAGAGCGGCACCCTGGAAGACGTCCGTCAACGGGCCCGGGATCGGGCTCGGCGTGCGCGTCTCGCCCTTCGTCAACATCGGCCTGAGCCTGAACGCGCTACCGCTTCTACATCAACGACGGCGAATACACGCGCGTCACCGGACGGCCGCCCGACATGGTGGTCCGCTTCAACTCCAACGGAGATACCCGCGTGGCGGGCACGCTGGGGGCGCTCGTGAAGGCGCGCGAGCTCTCATACGGGCTCGCCTTCCGGCTGGGACGCCTCTGGCGTGCCCGCCGGACGGCGATCGACCCCTCGACGAGCCGGGTGATCGACGAGGGGACCACCTTCGACGTGCGCTCGCCGTCGGTCCTCTCCAGCGGGATCGCCTGGCAGCCGGAGCTGCGGCGGGCGCAGTCGTTCCTGCTCTCCGCGCAGCTCGACCGCGTCTTCCTCGGCGGGATCGAGGCCTCGCCCGCCATCGGCATCCCGTTCCCGGCGAGCGACTACCGGATGAAGAGCGCGTTCGAATTCCGGGCCGGCGGCGAGGTCACGATCCCCGTGCTCGGCCGCTGGGCCAGCCACGGCGCGGGAAGGCCCAACCGCCTGCAGCCGCGCGCCGGCTTCCATCATCAGCCGGCGGGCTCGTTCGTCTACGAAGGCCCCGACCCCGTCCAGCAGGGCCTGTTCCCGCCCGCGGGGGCGCGCAACCTCGTGAGCATCGGGACTTCGATCGGCGGGTGACCATGTGGCGGCTCTCGGGCGCGTATCGCTTCGGGGGGACTACCGCCAGGCCGTGGTCGGAGTCGCGATCCGCTATCCGGGGCTGTTCCCGTGAGCGCGCGCCCGTCCCGCCGCCTCGCCGCCGCCAGCGTGCGCGCTGGCCGCGCTGGCGGGGCCCGCACATCCGCGGGAAACGGAGGCGGCTTCGCCCCCGCCGCCGGACGCGCCGCCACCGAGATCGGGACCTGCGACGCGCGCCAGATCGGCGAATGGCAGTTCGTGGTGCGCGAGCAGATGCGGGTCCAGGCGCGTGGCCGCTCCGGCAACGACTGGGTCGGCACTGACCGCGGCCACGGACGGCTTCCACGACTGGGCGCCCTTCGACGACTTCAAGACCACGATCTGCGGCGCCCTCGGGATCTTCGGCACCTTCGAGCCGAACCGCCAGAAGGAGTTCCTGCGCTTCCTGCCCGAGATCCCCGAGCACGACTGGAACGTCATCCTCATCCCCACCGCCCGCTCCATCTTCGACGAGCGCTTCCAGCTCGCGCGGCGGCTCGGCGGAGCGTGGGCACGAGGGCGATCTCGTGTCGTGCGACGGCACGCCGTGCTTCGAGGCCGAGATCACACCCCGTGAGCCGGCTGCTCAAGGCGAACGCGGCGGGGGGATGGCTCACGGCCTGCCGTCGCGGGCAGACGCTGTGCACGTTCGGCCCTGGGTCGGAGACGGCGGCCACGGCTACCGGCCCGAGATCCATCCCGCCGAGCGCATCTGGTGGCGGGACGGCGACCGGCTCAAGCTCATCGCGGTGCAGGACGCCCGCAGCGCTTCCGCGACCATCGCCAGTTCCAATGGGCCGACACGCGCGAGCCCAGCCGATGGCACCCTGGGCCGCCCCCAGCATGCAGGGCGAGTTCCGCGTCGCCTTCGAGGCGGCGGCGGAGCCGCCCCTCCCGCCCAGTTCGCGGTCGAGCAGATGCTGGACGCGAACGTACGAGGCGTCACGCCGCCGGTGGCGGCCGCCGACATGCAGTACGCGTTCACCCACCAGGGGACCGACGTGGGCAGCGTGCGCGTGCGCCTGGGCCTGGGCGCCACGTCCGAGCGCCTCGAGCTCGCCCTCTCCACCCTCGACATCGCGCCCGACGACGTGGTCTCCGGCCCGACAGGCCGGACGCTCCAGGGCTATCTCCGACTGCACGACGTCATCGGCTACCGGCACCAGGAGGGCGAGGGGTTCAACACGTTCGAGGTGGTGCCTCCGCCGCTCCTCGACCCCGCGCTCCCGGAGGCCGCGGATCCCGCCTGCCCGGCCTGCGCGGCGTCCACGCGGGACGACACGCACGACCGGCTGCACGTGGCCGTGCTCATCGTCTGCGCGCGAGGAGCAGGTCGATCCCTCCACGACGACGTCGGAGACCGTGCTCGCGGACCTCCTGCGGCGGCCACGGAGAAGCCGGACCTCGCACCGCTCCTGGCCCGCGCCGCGCGCGAGAAGGAGAACGCCGCCGACATCGTGATGCAGTCGGCGCGGCCGATTCCGCCTCTCCGTGCGCCCTCACTACGACGGGCCACGCGGCGAACGCCTGAGGCGGCCGTGAACGAGGGAGACCGCGAGACCTTCCGCAAGCTGCTCGCGGCCGCGGGCGCTCCCGTCCCCGAGACCGTGCAGTGGGACGTGCACGTCCGGAACTTCAGCCAGGGCACGGCGGAGGAGGCCGGGCCGGTGCCTGCCCGACGGCGATCCCCATCTGCTCGTCGGTGACGAGTGCGTGATCGACCTGCCCGCCGCCGCCGCCCCCGGCGACGTGCTCCGGGTCTGGGCCACCTCCCGCCTCCTCGATGCCCAGGGACAACCATCCGCGAGATCTACGGTCGTCGGGCATGCCCGGCGGCAGCGCGTCCCCGCCCGGCAAGAGATCCGGCTGGCCAGCCACTTCATCCGCGCCGCGAACGCGGGCTCACGGGACCGCATCCTGGCCTGGCTTGGACACGCGTTCGCGCCCGCGGGCGATCTGGTCAGGCCGCCACCTCGGAGGACGAGGTGCCAGTCGATCTGGCCGATCTCGGCCCGCACCGCCGCAGCTATCACGCGCGGATGCTGCGCCACGGCCTCGTGCTGGCCGGAGTGGACCAGCGGATCACCCTCGACGAGCTGCGCCAGTTCGTGGAGATGGCGCAGCTGTTCGCGCGCTTGCCGCCCCTCGGGGCCACGCCTTCCGCTCCCTCCGTCAAGTAGGGCACGTGTCCGTCCCGCCCCCTGGGTTACGATCTCGCTCCATGAGCGCCGAGCTCTCCCCCGTGCCCGCCCTCCCCTCCCGGCCGCCGCCGGACATCACGTGGCGCACCGCGCGCCGCGTGTTCCAGGCCCTCGCTGCTCTGGACGAGTGGGCTCACCGTCTTCTGGGTGGTGATGATGGTGCCTCGGCCCCGATCGGGCGCCGTTCTTCGGGCGGTACCGCATCGACAAGAGCAGGCGCTCGGCGCCGTCTTCTTCGGGTTCCTGCGTCTTCTCGGTGCTGTGGGGCTGGATCTGGTACGGCATCCGCGCGCTCCTCCTCCGCAAGTTCGTGGGGATGTCGAAGGAAGAGGTGCGGGAGATCTTCACCTCGCGCATGCACCGCCCGTTCGACCTCGCGCGATACCTGGGCCGCTACTCCGAGCGCCGCATCCGCATCACGGACATGATCGGCGGCGCGGAAGGTTCGTGACCCTCGGCATCATGGGGTTCCTCTACATCTACGGACGAGTGGCCGTGGGACCCGAAGCCCGAGATACCTCCGTCTTCGGCGCCGGCGACAGCCTGTTCGACGCCATGGTGGGAGCTGGCTGTTCCTCGCCTTCTACTATTCGGACGGGTTCCTCGGACGGGTGGTCTATGCGGCGCGGCAGACGCGCCTCATGGACGGCATCCTCGGCCGCGCGAACTGCCTGCTCATCACGACGCTGTGGAGCGGGTTCGCGTTCATCTTCGTGCCCCTGTCCAGCACGGCTCGCCGCCCACTTCCCGCCCGAGACCTTCGCCGCGCTCTTCGGCGTTCATCTGGCCCTCCTACCTGGCCGCGGACGCCCTGGCGGGAGATCGCGGGCTCGCTGCTTCGGCAAGCAGAAGCTGGCAGGTCTGTGGGGCATGGGCGAGGTCAACCGCAAAGTCCATCGAGGAACAGTGGCGGGATTCGCGCCGCCCGCTCGCCGTCTGCCTGGCCGTCGTGCACGCGCGGCACCCTCCACTGCCCTGGGTCGGCCTGGCCGTGGTCGATCTCCCTCGAACACGCGCTGCTGAGTTGCCCTGCCGCGCGGCACACGGACGACTCACGATGGCCACCGCGAACGCGCTGCTCTGCCTGGGCTTCGAATCCTCGTCCACTGAGACAGGCTCAGTCCGAGCTGTACGAGACCTCGATCCGCTTGATCCGCCAGCACGCGAAAGCGACCACCAGGCCGGTGAAGACGAAGAGTCCCGTGACCGCCAGCCAGCGTGGCGTCGGCTCCGTGACCACCGTGAAGAGGCTCGCGATGCCCTTCATCGGCAGCTCCACCGGGAACAGCGGCTTCAGGTAGAAGGTCACGCTCAGGTGCTTGAGCTCAGGCGGGCAGGCGCGCCGTTCACGCCTTCCCAGAACGCGAGCATCACCTCGGGCACGGCCGGGTTCTTGAAAGCAGGCTGAAGGCCAGGAAGACGCGCGCCATAGCCCAGGCAGGCCAGGAGGACGACCAGGAGGTCGAGGCGCAGATGGGCCGTGCCGGGACCGTGGGCCAGGTAGCGCCCGCCCCTCGCCGAAGTGTCCGTACATCAGGAGCATGGAGGGCGGTCACGCCCGTCCCGAACACGAGGACGGTGGTGAGCACGCCCGCGACGAACTTCCCCGACGAGGAGCGCTTCACGGCGCAGGGGCGCGAGGAACAGGTAGTGCAGCGTCCGTTCCGCGACCTCCCACCCACGAGGCGCAGGAAGAGGCCGAGGCAGCCGAAGAAGATGCCGCAGCGGACGTAGTAGATCTGGACGATGCCGTTCAGGATCACCGTCTCGTCTTCGAGCGGGTGCGTGTGCTCCCCGATCGCGTGCGCGGCGATGATGACCACGGGCGCGAACGCCATCACGATGATCCACAGGCTGCGCCAGGAGATGCCGCGCCGCAGCTCCATCCGCGCCACCGCCCACGCCTGCGCCGCTCCGGTCACACCGCCTCCGTATCCGAGCCGATCAGGTACTGGTGAGACCGCGCCCACGTCGTCGTCCGCGGGCGACACCGCCTCCAGCTCGATCTCCGTCTCGATCACGATCCGTTGAGCTGGCGGTGGAAGGCGGCCGCGTCGCGCGTGCGCACCGAGCAGGCCCCTGCCGTCGGGATGGATGCGACCTCGACCACGTGATCGGCGGCGAAGAGGCTCGCGGCCAGCAGGTGCGGGCGGTTGCAGCGCACCAGCATCTGCATCGGGTGATCGGTGACCTCGGTCCGCATCGTCGTGGATCTGTCCCTTCGGCCACCACGTAGCCGTGGCTGAGCAGGACCACGTGGTCGGACACGCGGTCCACCTCGTGGAGGATGTGGCTCGGAGATCACGACGTGCAGGCCCTCGTGCCGGCCAGACCCTGGAAGAGGCGCGAGGCACTCCGCCGCGCGCCATCGGGTCGAGCCCGTTGAGCGGCTCGTCCAGCACCGAGCACCTCGGGCCGATGGCTGAGGGCCGAGGGCCGAGGCGGACCCGCTGCCGCATCCCCTTGCTGTACGCGGCCACCTTGCGGTCGGCGGCCTCCGTCATGCCGACGCGATCGAGGGCCTCGGCGGTCAGGCGGTCCGCCTCCTCCGCGGCCAGCCCGTGCAGCCCCAGCCATCCGCGGACGAACGGAGCGGCCGGTGACGCCGCGCGGGAAGCGAGTCGAACTGAGTGCAGTAACCGACGCTGCCGGACGCCCGTCCCGCCGAGTCGTCGGCGGCGAGCCCGAGCACGGAGAGGCGCCCGCGTGTCGGGCGGATCAGGCCGGTCATCAGGTTCATGAGCGTCGTCTTGCCGGAGCCGTTCGGCCCCGACGAGGCTCGTGATCCCCGGCGGCAGGGACAAGGTCACGCGGTTGACGCCCAGCACCTCGCCGTAGAACTTCGAGACGTCTCTCGAAGACGATGCGCCGGTCCGCGCTCACACGACACCACCTCGCGCGCGCGCAGCCGGCGCTCCAGGAGCCACACGGACAGCGCAGACCGCCGTCGCCAGCGCCGCCCAGGCCGCCCAGGTCGGGCAGGTCACGGCCGCGCTCGTTGAACATCTCCGGCGGCCATCGAGCGGGACGTGAACAGGCCGAACAGGCTCCGCCAGACGAGTCCCACCAGGTAGCGACAGGTTCGCCAGGCGTCCCCATGGCCTGCGCAGGACCTCCCGCCACATCTCCCCGAAGGCCGCCCCCATGAAGAAGACGCCGGCGAGGGCGCCGCTGGCCACCATCCTCCATCGGATCCACGCGGAGATGGCGAGGCCCAGGAGCGTGAGCACGAGGATCCACACCCACGACCCCGCGAACACGGCGGCGGCGATGCGGACGTTGGCCGCCACCCAGCCCGTCGGCCAGTCCCGCCTGCAGCGCGAAGAGGACGAGGACCGGAACCCAGGTGATGAGCGGAGAGCAGGGTCACGAGCACCGTGGCCTTGCCGAGGACGTACTCCACGCGCGTGAACGGGCGCGACAGGTACAGGGGCAGGGCGCCGTTGACGAGGTCGGGAGAGACGAGCACCGGCGCCACCCACGCCGTGAGCAGGAAGGCGAGGCTGCCCTGGAAGGTGAGAATCGCGAAGAAGAAGTCGGGCTTCCGTACGAAGTCGGCGTCGGACGACATCTCGAGCAGGGCGCGCGCGGCCGCGCGCTGTTGGCCAGGTAGATGGCCGAGGCCGAGATGAGGATGGGCACGAAGCACAGGACGCAGAACGCCGTGAGCAGGCGCGATTCGAACAGCTCCAGGAGGCCGTAGCGGGGCAGGACCAGGAAACGCGCAGCGCTCGGAAGTCAGCGGCCCGTCGTACGGCCGGTAGGCGCGCTTATGGACGGCCACGCTCGCCTCCGTTCTCCTTCATGGCGGCCAGGAAGATGTCCTCCAGGGAATCGCGACGGTAGTTCATGCGCCGGATCTGCACGTCGTGCACGGCGGCGAGACGAAACAGCTCGCGCATCTCGACCTCGTCCGGCAGCACCACCTTGACCGGGCCGTACCGCGGCCGTTCGGGTAGAACGCGCACTCGCGCCCAGCCCCTGCACGGCGATGGCGAACGCGTGGCGCTGCCGCGCCGTCTCCAGCTCCACGAACCGCCGGTTGGCGCGCCGCTCCGTCTCCAGGTCGCAGTGGGCCGCGATCCGGCCCGTCGCCGGAGGATCAGCGACCTCCTCGCAGCGTCTCCTCGACGTCGCGCAGCAGGTGCGACGAGATCAGGATGTGCATCTGCCCCGCGTCGCGGATCTCGCGGATGAGCCGGATCATCCGCTGCCGCGCCGGCGGGTCGAGGCCGTTGGTGGGCTCGTCGAGCAGGAGCAGGCGCGGCCCGTGGGCGATGGCCTGGGCCAGCTTGGCCAGCTGCTTCATGCCCAGCGAGTAGGTCCCGAGCTTGCGATAGCGCGCCTCGCCCAGGCCCACGTAGAAGAACGCCTCGTGCGCGCGCTCCAGCGCCGCCTCCGCGGGCAGCCCGGCCAGCTCCGCCATGTAGCGCGACGAAGCGCACGCCGCTCATGTGCGAGGATGAAGGCGTCGTTCTCCCGGCAGCTGTAGCCGATGAGCCGGCGCAGGCGCCTGTCGTCGCCGCACGTCGGCGCCGAAGCCGCGCACCGCGCCCGAGGCCGCGGCGGGTGGAACCCGAGCAGCGTGTTGATGAGGGTCGACTTCCCGCCCCGTTGGGGCCGAGCAGCCCGATGGCGCGCCCGGCGAGGGCGCCGGTGAGACCGTCCAGGATCGTGCGCCTCCTCCGGCGCGAACGACCAGTTGGTCCAGCTCGATGACGGGTCGGCATCGCTCCCCTTCTACGGAGTCCGGCCGGCGATGTCGCCCGGCGCGTCTTCCCAGGACGCGTTCGACCAGCATCGGCAGCGCGAGGTCGCGCGGTGTCGAGGTCGAACACGCCGCCCAGCCCCGCCACCGGCAGCGCTCGGGCTCACCGTAAGCGCAGACGATGGCGGGACGGGCGTCGCCGCGACAAGGCGTCGACCGCGCGCCGCTGGTCCGCGCTGAGCGCGCCCGCGCCCGGCGCGCTCCAGCAGCGCGCGCACCAGTGGGGCCCACGTTCTCGGTACACGAGGCCGGAGACGTTGACGTCGCGGTCGGGCGTGAACAGGGCGCGGAAGGAGCGACGAGCGGCCCAGGGTGTCCCCGAGCGCCCGCACCTGGAGAGCCCGCATCACCAGCGCGCGGACGGCGCGGCCACGGCGTATCCCTTCCGCGAACGCGTAATGCAGCTCGACGGGCAGCCCCGCCGCCGCGAGACGACATGGTACGTCTGTCCGTCTCGCGTCGTCGGACTCGAGGGCGAGCGGCGGCCGCCCGCTGCGCGCGGCCTCTTCGCTCGCGCGCCGGACGAGCACCTCCAGCGACGACTGCAGCCGCGCCGGATCCGCGACCTCCACCACGAGCTTCCAGGCGGGCGTCGGGAGCAGGGGCCCGTCCAGGGCGAGCGCGAACTCGCCTCCGAGCGTCTCCGCCAGGTCCTCGCGAATGTGCAGGTCGAGCTTCGACTCCAGGGCTTCCAGCTCCGCGCTCTCGCGCCCGGCGCGCCCATGGTGATGGACACGAGGTCGTCGAAGATGAGGCTGGGCTTAGCCACGAAGGCGGCCGCGACCTGCGCGGAGGGCGAGACGAAGTCGAGCGCGCCCATGGGCGCCGGAGCGGCTAGCCAGGACGCGATCCGCGCGGCGCGCCGTCGAAGGCCAGAACCGCCTCCGTGCGCGCCGCCTCCCCACCTGCTTCCGCTCGAAGACGAGGTAGCGCAGCCCGTCGATGCCCGCGCTGTGCAGGGCCAGGTCGCGGCGCTCGTTCTGGCCCACGCGGCCGACACGCGAGCGGAGATCCGCTGGAGATCCGCCGCGAAGAGGAGGCCCACGCCGTCTCCGTAGGCCTCCGCGATCCGCGCGCCGAAGGGCGTGCGGTCGGGCGCCGGGAGCAGCCTGTCCGTCGAGAAGCGCGGCCAGCCGCGGCAAGTCCGCACCGCTGACCGACACCGCCATCAGCCCGGGGCGAAGGAGGATGAAGCATGCCTCGCGCGTGCGCCGGCGGGCGGGGACCTCTCCTCGTCCACGATCGTCACCGGGTGCCGATCACCTTCCAGCGGCAACCGCGCCAGCTCGCTCCTCCAGGAACTCGCGTGCAGTCCGGGCTTGCGGACCTCGGCCAGGACGACGGGGACGATGCGACGCGGTCCACCCGTGTCCACCGCGGCCAGCACGATCTCGTCGCCCAGGAACCCGGAGAACCCGCGGACCTTCCTCGATCACGGTGGCGAGGATCCGGCCCGCCGTGCCGCGCGGGGTCGGCCTGGGCCCACCAGTCACGCAGAACGGCGCTCTCTGCAGCCGCTCCTGGAAGAGGCGGTAGGACTCAGCCAGGGCCTGCCCGTAGTTGGGGCGGAGGCGAAGATCACGGCTTCTTCCGGCAAGAGGCCCAGGAGCCGGCTCGTAGCGCAAGCCGGGGTCGGCACCGTCCGCAGCCGCTCGCGAAGGACCTTCATCTCGGACAGGAGCGCGAGGTGGCGGTCCACGTCCGCGCTCCACGCGATCTCCTCGCGCAGCGGCACTGCCTCCATGCCGCCGCTGGTGGCCCACTGATCGCCGGGCGCGGCGCACCTGCTCCTCCCCGATGCTCGCCACCCGCACCGAGCCTTCGAAGACGGAGACGCGCGAGCCCTTGAGGCCGTTGTTCACGGAGAAGACGGTGCCGGTGACGCTGACCGTGCAGTCGCCGGAGGCGCGACGCAGGTGCTCGGTGCGGCGCTTCGCGGCCTGGACGATGATCTGGCCGCGCGCGAGATGGATCGTCGTGTCGTGGCCGCGGGCGGTGACCGTGAGCTCGGCGCGCTCACCCATCTCGACGAGCGATCCGTCGCTCAGCCGCAGCACCGCACGCGAACCGCCGCCCGTGCGCACGGGCTCGCCTTCCCGATCTCCGCGCCTGGAGCCAGGCGCGCGGCGGCTTCGGCGGCGACGCGCTGGAAGCCGCCGCTCACGGGATTGCACGGCCGCGCGGCTGCCCTTGGGGACGGCGAAGAAGGCTTGCGCACGGCCCACCCGGACGCGACCGCGACCAGCAGGACGGAAGCGGCGAGACGCGTACGGCCTCAGACGCCGCGGAGCGGGTGTCGTGGACGCCGTGGACGCGCGCCAGGGAAGGAGCGCCAGACGGCCACGCGCCGGCTGCAGGAATGCCTTCCGGCGGGACACGCAATCGCGGAAGTGGTCCTCGACCAGGAGCGCGCGCCGCGGACAGCTCCCGCGGCGAAGGGCGGGCAGGAGCGCCACGACGTCGGCGCAACCGGTGATCGCCTCGACCGGACGAAGCCGCGGCCCGCTGGACGGGGCGATCCGCTCCCACGCCCGCTCCGCCGCCGCGTCCGCCACACCCGCGGGCGGCACGTCGTCGCGCACGGCGGCGATCGCGTCGTCCAGGCTCGATTCCTTGCGTCCGATCTGGTCTCTCATCGCCGGCCTCTCTTCCACTGCCCAAGCTCGCTCTGCAGACGTTGCCGGGTGCGGTGCAGGCTGACCGCGACAGAGACGCGCGAGATGCCGAGCATGCGCGCGATGTCGCGATTGGCCTCCCTCGAGGTAGCGGAGCGCGAACATCTCGGCCGCGCGCGGAGGCAGGGCGGCTGGGGCCCGGCACGAGCCAGTGGCGGATCTCCTCCGCCTCCTGGGCCGCGTCCGGCCCCGGCAGGGTGCCCGGCGCGTCCGCCGCCTCGTCGAGGGGCACGTTCGGGCGGATGCGGCGGGAGCGGAGCAGGTCGAAGGCGGTGTTGATGGCCGCCCGATAGAGGTAGCTCGACGCGTTCGCCACCGTCGAGGGCCCCTTCCTCCTGCCGCGCCAGGCGCAGGAAGACGCTTTGAAGGACGTCTTCCGCGTCCCGGGCGTTGCCCGTGATCCGATAGGCCGCCCGGAAGACCCGCGCCTGGTGGGCCACGAAGACCCTTTCCAGGTCCGGAGCGCTCGTCGCCGGCCGCCTCCGTCATCGCCGCCACCTGCACCGCACCCTGGGCTGACCCGCGTACCCGGATGACGTTGCCGAGACAATACGTAACCGAACGAAGCATGATC